>Ga0208297_1002308_pt1 | contig 11603 bp, 5 predicted proteins | sample LMS_cellobiose_e_FD_187367 | JGI IMG/M metagenome (GOLD analysis project Ga0208297, IMG submission 187367) | Rumen-fistulated moose microbial communities from Alaska, USA - LMS_cellobiose_enrichment (SPAdes) (version 2) | ecosystem: Host-associated > Mammals > Digestive system > Stomach > Rumen... | reverse complement strand
AACAGCGGCGCTTCACACAGCCATTGGCCGTAGAGCTTGCCCCACATCGACTTGGCCCAGCCGGTATCCGAAATGGAGAAATGCAGGCCGTTGGGGTCGACCTGGTGCCAGTACCGGGCGGTGACGAAGTGGCCCAGCGGATATTTGAAGGAATGAACGGCGATCTTGGGATAGCCGGAGGTGCCGCTGGTAAAGAACATCAGCATGGGATCGTCGCCGCAGGCGGCGTCATCCGGGCGGTCAAAGTGGCTGGTGAACACCTTGTACTCCGTATCAAAGGCGCGCCAGCCCTCCTTTTCGCCGTTGACCACCACCCGGGTCACGGGCTCGCCATACTGGGCGACGGCCTTGTCGGCCTCTGCCGTCACGGCCCCGTCCGCCGTGCAGACCATGGCGGAAACGCCGGCGGCCTTCAGCCGGTAGGCAATGTCCTTTTCCAGCAGCTGATTGGGTGCCAGGATGACGACAGCCCCCAGCTTGTGCAGGGCGTTGATAATGAACCAGAATTGGTAATGCCGCTTGAGGATCAGCATCACCTTATCGCCCTTTTTGATGCCGATGGACTTGAAATAGTTGGCGGCGCGGCCGCTCTCCCGCTTGACCTGGTCAAAGGTAAAGCGGCGCTCCGTCTTATCCTGGGCCACATGCAGGAAGGCCAGCTTATCCGGCTCCTTGCGGGCGATGGCATCCACCACGTCAAAGGCGAAGTTGAATTTTTCATCATTCTTATAGACGATGCCCTTCAGCGCGCCGTGCTCGTCCTCCACCGGCTCGATGAAGCTCTCGTAGACCCGGCGGCGGTCGTCGGTGCGGCGCTGGCCGCTGAGGGCGGGCGCCTGGCCGTTGCGATGGGCGATATACTCCGTGGGGTTGAGCACCACGGCGTAGAATTCACATTTTTCCCCACCCACGGCGATCATGCCGTGGGGCGTGCTGGAATCATAATAGATGGTATCGCCAGGGCCCAGGATCTCGCTGTGGGTGCCCACCTGCACCTTCAAATGGCCGCTGATGACCAGGTCAAATTCCTGGCCCTCGTGGGTGGTCAGCGGGATCTCTTTGCGCTGGGCGGCCTCGTCGTATTCCGCCACGGTATACAGCGGGTTGGCGATGCGGTTCTTATAGGCGGCGGCCATGTTGTAATAGGTCATGCCGTGGGCCTTCTCGATGCGCTGGCCCTCCCCCGCCCGGGTCAGGTCAAAGGTGCTCAGCGTGGGACTGCTGCCCTCGATCAAGTCGGTCACGTCCACGCCGAAGGCCAGGGCGCACCGATAGAGGAAGGCGAAGTTCAGATCGTGCGCCCCCGATTCGCAGGCCAGATATTCCGCGGCGGTGACGCCCGTTTTTTCCGCCATCTGGGCGGGACTCAGGCCCTCCACCTGGCGCAGCTCCTTGATGCGCGCCGCCATCTCCTGGATGGTCAAGTCAAGTCCGGTGATTTCTGCCATGTGTGCTCCTCTCCTGGGACGGTATAAAAAAACCGTCCCAAAGAATGAAGTTTCTTTGAGACGGGAGATCACTTTCCCGCGGTACCACTCAAATTGCGCTCTCGCGCCCCTCACGCTCCAGCAAGCGTTAGGCCTTCACGCGGCCAGACGGGAAGGTTCTACTTGCGCGAACGCCGCGCTTTCTTCCTTCCGACTCGGAAGCTACAAACGTCAGAATCGCCCAAGCGGCTTTCACCCTCCGCCGCCTCTCTGGATAAGCGACTGTCCGCGTCCTCTTCGTCACAGTCTTTACAAATAGTAATTATAACACAGGTCTCAAAGAAATGCTGTTTTTCTTTTGTACTTTAAAGCAAATTGCGCTGGATCTTGCCGCTGATGGTCTTGGGCAGGCTGTCGCGGAACACCACCACCCGGGGATATTTGTAGGGAGCGGTGTGGGTCTTGACGTACTGCTGGATCTCCCGCTTCAGTTCCTCGCTGCCCACGGCGTCCTTCGTCAGTACGATGCTGGCCTTCACCACCTGGCCGCGCACCTCGTCCGGCTCGGCGGATACGCCGCACTCCAGCACGTAGGGCAGTTCCATGATGACGTTTTCGATCTCGAAGGGCCCGATGCGGTAGCCGCTGCTCTTGATCACGTCGTCCACCCGGCCCACATACCAGAAGTAGCCGTCCTCATCCCGCCAGGCGGTGTCGCCGGTGTGGTACATGCCGTCATGCCACACCTCGGCGGTGTGGGCCTCGTCCCGGTAATAGCCTTTGAACAGGCCGCAGGGCGCGTCCGCGGCGGTGCGGATCACGATCTCCCCCGTTTCGCCCACGGGCACGGGCACGCCGTTTTCATCCACAATGTCGACATCATACTGGGGCGAGGGCTTGCCCATGGCGCCGGGCCGGGGCTTCATGCCCGCGAAGGTGCCCACGGTGAGGGTGGTTTCGGTCTGGCCGAAGCCCTCCATGATGGAAAGGCCGGTGTTCTCCCGGAAGATGCGATGCACCTCGGGGTTCAGCGCCTCCCCTGCCGTTGTCATGTTGCGGATGCTGCTCAAATCGTAGTGGGAAAGGTCTTCCCTTATCAGCATGCGCAGCATGGTAGGCGGGGCGCAGAAGGTGGTGATTTGATACTTTTCAAACATGAGCAGGATGGCGTGGGCGTCGAAGCGGTCAAAGTCGTATACGAACACCGCGCCCTCGCACATCCACTGGCCGTAGAATTTGCCCCACAGGGCCTTGCCCCAGCCGGTATCGGAAATGGTGAAGTGCAGGCCGTCCCGGTCGCACTGATGCCAGTACCGGGCCGTGAGGAAGTGGCCCAGGGCGTATTTATAGGAATGTTCGGCGATCTTGGGATAGCCGGTGGTGCCGCTGGTGAAGAACATCAGCGCCGTATCGTCGCCGCAGGGGGCGGCCTCCGTGCGGTCAAAGTGGCTGCTGAACAGGCTGTATTCGCTGTCGAAATCCCGCCAGCCCTCCCGGCTGCCGCCCACCAGCACGCAGGTTTTCAGGGTGGGGCAGGTCATGCTGGCCTCCTCCACGTATTCCGCGGCCCGGCCCTGGGCGGTGCAGATCACCGCCGATACCCCCGCCGCCTGGAAGCGGTATTCGTAGTCGTGCACCAGCAGCTGGTCGGTGGCGGGGATGGCTACCGCCCCCAGCTTGTGCAGGGCCAGCATGCAGTACCAGAATTGGTAATGGCGGCGCAGCACCAGCAGCACCCGGTCTCCCCGGCGGATGCCCAGGGACTTGAAATAGTTGGCCACCTGGCTGCTGGCGCGCTTCATATCGGCAAAGGTGAAGCGGCGTTCCCGCATCTCCCGGTCGATGTGCACCATGGCCAGCTTATCGGGATAGGCACGGGCGATGGCGTCCACCGTGTCAAAGGCGAAGTTGTAGCTGTCCGCGTCGGCGAAGGTCACGGAAACGGGGGTACCGTGATCGTCCTCCTGGCACTGGACGAATTTTTCGCACAGCAGGCGCTCGGTGGTGCGGGCGCGGACGATGGTACGGCTCAGCTCCTGCTCGTCGCTCTTTTCCCCCGCCAGCACCATGGCCAGGAAGGTGCAGGGCGCGCCGTCCACGGCGATCATGCCGTGGGGCGTGCCGGAATCGTACAGGATGGAGTCGCCCGCGCTGAGCACCTCGGTGTGCTTGCCGATCTGCACCTTCAGGCTGCCGGACAGGATATAGTCAAACTCCTGGCCGTCGTGCACGTCGGTATGGATGGGCTTGTGCTGCTGCTCCTCGTCGTACTCATAACGCACCAGGTAGGGCTCGCCCAGCTTGCCGCTGAAGCGCGGGGCCAGATCGCGGATCAGGATGCCGTCGTCATCCACCGCCGTCTGCCCCTCGCCGCCTCGGGTGACCTGGTAATGGCGCAGCATGGGGGCGCGGCCCTCCAGCAGCTCCGCCATGTCCACGTCAAAGGCCAGAGCACAGTTATGAATGAAGGAAAAGGGAAGATCCTGCGTGCCCTGCTCATAAAAAACGTATTCTTCCGGGCGCAGGCCGGTGCGCCGGGCAGCCTCCTCCACGCTCATGCCCAGCACAGTGCGCAGCTCGCGGATGCGCTCCGCCACTTCGGTCAAATGCTTTTCCACCGTTGAAGTATGAACCATCGCTTCCGCCTTTCCGAGACAAGCAAAAGCCCGCCTCAATCAAGATCATTGAGACGGGCGTTGACCCGCGGTACCACTCAATTTGCGCATATGCATGCGCCACTCACGCTCCAGCAAGCGTTATGCCCTGACGCGGCAGTCACGGGACGGACTACTCATTTCTTTTCGCCCGTCCGGCTCGGAAGGGATAAGCGGCCGACTCCTTGCCGCCTGCTTGCACCATCCGCAGGCTCTCTGAAAGGAAGGAACGCCGGCGCCGTCTTCGTCATCGCCTTTGTTTATTCACTTGCTGCATATGATATCACGAACATTTTTGTTCGTCAAGAGAAAATCTTTCGTATTTTCATTGTTTTTTCAGCGTCTTTCCTTGACAAAGCGCCGGGCCCGTGGTATATTTCATCGTAATTGCGGCGACGAAGCTACGTTTTGTCAAACCGCTTTCAGAGAGCCGGCGGCGGGTGCGAGCCGGCAGCAGGCGGCAAAACGGTCTCCCTTCCGAGCTGGATCTCCGAAAAGCGCAGTAAGAGATCCCGGCGCGCTCCGTTATCAAGGCGAAGGATCTGACAGGATCCGCTGAGAGGCCGCGTATGCGGCAATCAGGGTGGTACCGCGGTTTTTCCGTCCCTGGAGCGTTTGCTCCGGGGCTTTTATTTTTGAAAGGAATCAACAGGCCATGAAAAAGATCAGCATTACCGACATCACCCTGCGCCGGGCCGCCGAGAGCGGGGCGCTGGGCTTTAAGGAGCGGCTGGAGATCGCCAAGGCGCTGGACCGGCTGAACGTGAGCGCCATCGAGCTGGCTCCCCTGGGCGAAAGCCGGGCGGACGGCGTGTTTGTAAAAACACTGGCCTCCCTGATCCACAACACGGCGCTGGCGCTGCCGGTGGGCCTCTCCCCCGACGGCCCCGCCCGGGCCTGGGAGGCGGCCAGAAAGGCGGATCGGCCCCGGCTGGTGGTGGACGTGCCGGTATCCAGCGTGCAGATGGAATACATCGCCCGCAAGAAGCCCGAGGCCATGCTGGCGGCCATCGAAAGCCTAGTGCGCGCCTGCCGCGCCCTGTGCCCCGACATTGAGTTTTGCGCCACCGACGCCAGCCGGGCGGAACGGGGCTATCTGGCCCAGGCCATCGAGGCGGCTCTCACCGCAGGGGCTGGCAGCGTGACGCTGTGCGACACGGCGGGCATCCTGCTGCCCGACGAATGCGGTGCGTTTTTGAAGGATATGTATGAGCGCGTGCCCGCGCTCAGGGACGCTTTTGTCAAGATATTGTGCGATGACAGCCTGGAGCTGGCAGGCGCCAGCGCCGTACAGGCCCTGCAGGCCGGGGCGGGCGGGGTCAAAACCTGCCTGCTGGGCAGCAGCGCACCCCAGCTGCGCACCCTGTGCGGCATCGTGCAGCGCAAGGGCGACGCGCTGGGCCTGTTCACCACGGTGCGTACCACCGAGCTGGATCGCTCCCTGCAGCGCATCCGCCGGGTGATGGGAACGGAAACCCGGGAGGCGGCCCCCGCCGCCGCGGCAGCCGACGACAGCGTGACCTACGACGCCAAAGACACCATTGCCGCCGTATCCGAGGGCGTGCGCGCCCTGGGCTACGACCTGAGCGAAGAGGAGCTGGCCCAGGTATACGAGGAATTCCTGCGCCTGGCCGCCAAAAAGCCCGTAGGGCCCCGGGAGCTGGACGCCATCGTGGCCGCCAGCGCCATGCAGGTGCCCGCCGCCTACACGCTGGAGAGCTATGTGATCAACAGCGGCAACATCATCACCAACACCGCCTGCCTGCGGCTGAACCACGCTGGGCAGAGCCTGGAGGGCATATCGACAGGCGACGGCCCCATCGACGCGGCCTTTAAAGCCATGGAGAGTGTGACCGGGCGGCATTTTGAGCTGGAGGACTTTCACATCGACGCCGTGACCGAGGGCAAGGAGGCCATCGGCCGGGCAGTCGTGCGGCTGCGCAGCGAGGGGCGGCTGTACGCCGGCAGCGGCGTATCCACCGACATCGTCAGCGCCGCCATCCGCGCCTATCTGGGGGCGTTCAACAAAATCGTGTATGAGGAGAACGAGGCATGAGGCTGTGCTTTTCCACCAAGGGCTGGCACGACGCCAGCTGGGATGATTTTATGGCCGCCGCGGCAGACCTGGGCTACGAGGGCATTGAAATCCATAATCTGAATGCGCCGGCCATGGCCCGCAAGGGCGCGCCCGCCGACGCCAACGCCGCCGCCGCGGCCTACCGCGCCCTGTATGACCGCCGCCTTTCGATCCCCTGCGTAGATACCACGGTGGATCTGTGTGACCGGGAAAAGCAGGGGGAGCTGTTCCGGGAGATCATCATCTGCATCGAGGCAGCCCGCCGCCTGCGCGCCCCCTACGTGCGGCTGCACACCGTTTACGGCGAAAAGGAATTTGACGAGGAGCTGGTGCACGCGGCGCTCGCCTTCGCCCTGCCCATCGCGGCGGAGAACGAAGTGATCCTGCTGATCGAAACCATGGGCGTGTACGCCGATACCGCCCGCCTGCGGAATCTGCTGGACGGCTATGCCAGCGACCAGCTGGCCGCGCTGTGGGATTTTCATTTTCCCTGCCGTGTGAACGGGGAAAGCCCGCAAACCTCCATCACCAACCTGGGCGCCTATGTGCGGCACGTGCACATCAAGGATTCGCTGGCGGATGCCGACGGGCAGCTGACCTATCAGCTGGTAGGCGAGGGCGATCTGCCCATCGACCTGCTGATGAAGGCGCTGGACTCCATCGATTACGATGGCTTTGTAACGCTGGAATGGGATCCCGCCTGGATGGAAGACCTGGATGACATGACGGTGATCCTGGCCCACTTTGCCGGGTACATGAGCCGCTATGGCAAGGAGGAGGAGCAGAAGACCCTGTACAGCAACAAGCTGCACACCGGGCATTATGTATGGCCCAAGGAGGCGCTGATCGACTGCACCTTCAGCCAGGTGCTGGACAGGATGGTGGAGGAATTTCCCGACCAATACGCCTTTAAATACACCACGCTGGATTATACCCGCACCTACGCCGAATTCCGTCGGGACGTGGATGAATGTGCCCGTGCGCTGATCAGCCTGGGGGTGCGCGCCGGCAGCAAGGTGGCGGTATGGGCCACCAACATTCCGGCCTGGTACATCACCTTTTGGGCGGCCACCAAAATCGGCGCGGTGCTGGTGACGGTGAACACCGCCTACAAGATCCACGAGATCGAATACCTGCTGCGTCAGAGCGACACCCACACCCTGGTGATGATCGAGCGCAGCCAGGACAGCGATTACGCCGCCAGCATCCGGGAGCTGTGCCCCGAGCTGGAGACCACCCCGGCGGGCAGCGCCCTGCACGCCAAGCGCCTGCCTTTCCTGCGCAACGTGGTCACGGTGGGCTTCCGCATGAAGGGCTGCATGACCTGGGAAGAGATGCTCTCCCGCGCCGGCGCGGTGCCGGTGGAGCAACTGCACCGCATGGCGGCCCACGTGAGTATTCACGACGTATGCAACATGCAGTACACCAGCGGCACCACGGGCTTCCCCAAGGGTGTGATGCTGACCCACCACGCGGTGGTGAACAACGGCAAATGCATCGGCGACCGGATGGATCTTTCCACCGCCGACCGGATGATGATCCAGGTGCCCATGTTCCACTGCTTCGGCATGGTGCTGGCCATGACCGCCAGCATGACCCATGGGGCAACGATCTGCCCCCTGCCCTATTTCAGCGCCCGCAACGCCCTGGCCTGCATCAATCAGGAGCGCATCACCGCCTTCCACGGCGTGCCCACCATGTTCATCGCCATGTTCAACCACCCGGATTACCGCAAGACCGATTTCAGCCACATGCGCACCGGCATCATGGCCGGGGCCGGCTGCCCGCCGGAGCTGATGCGCCGCGCCGCCCAGCCGGACGAAATGAACATGACGGGCATCGTATCGGTATACGGCGAAACGGAATCCGCCCCCGGCGACACCATGAGCGAGCTGGACGACCCCCTGGATGAGCGCTGCGAAACCGTGGGCAGGGCCTTCCCCCATGTGGAGTGCAAGATCATCGACCCGGAGACCGGAGCCGACTGCCCGGACGGCGTGAACGGCGAATTCGTGGCTCGGGGTTACAACCTGATGAAGGGGTATTACAAGATGCCGGAGGCCACCGCCGCCGCCATTGATAAGGACGGCTGGCTGCACACCGGCGATCTGGCCTGCCGCCTGCCCAACGGCACCTATAAGATCACGGGCCGCCTGAAGGACATGATCATCCGCGGGGGTGAAAACATCTATCCCAAGGAGATTGAGGAATTCATCTATACCCACCCCGCCGTACAGGACGTGCAGGTCATTGCCGTGCCGGATAAGCAATACGGTGAGGAGATCTGCGCCTGCGTGATATTGAAGGAGGGGCAGCAGATGACGGAGGAGGAGCTGCGCGACTTCGTGCGCAGCCACATGGCCCGCCACAAGGTGCCGCGCTACGTGCAATTTATGGATGCCTTCCCCATGAACGCCGCGGGCAAGATATTGAAATACAAAATGCGCGAGGACGCGGCGAAGCTGTTCTGCGCGGAGTAAACAAAAAACGCGCCGGGAGCTTTCAGCTCCCGGCGCATTGCTTTTGGCGTATCGTTTTATTTCAGGAACCAGCTCATCATGTAGCCGGTCACGCCGTTATAGCTGACCTGCGACCATTCCTGCCCCCAGGCGAGCAGGCTGACCTGCGACCCGTCGGGCACGCGCACGTTGATGTTTCCGCTGGTTTTTTCAGGCGCCGTGCGCAGGTTCACATAGGAACCGCCGTTGGTATTCCGCACCGTTTTGGTGGCGGTGCCGGAGCCGGTGCTCAGGAATTTGCTCATCACGTAGCCCTGCTGGCCGCCGATCTTCACCAGGCTCCAGGCAGAGCCGCTCTGCACCACGGTGACGGGGGTGCCGTTGGCGTACTGGCCCAGCACCCGGGCGTTGGCGTTGGCCTGCTCCCGCAGGTTCAGCTTGCCGCCGTTGCCGGTGCGCACCACCGTGCCGGTCACGGGCTGGGCGCTGCCGCCGCTGCCGCCCAGGAAGGCGCTGTCCGCAAAGCCTACGGTGCCGTCATACATCACCTGCCACCATTTGACGCCCTGCAACAGCACGGTGACGATGGCCCCGTTGGGGATGGTGCGGGCCACGCCCGCTGTGATCATCGGGGCGGAGCGCAGGTTCAGGCTGCCGCCGTTGCCGCCGTTGCGGCTGGTATTCACCCGGGCAGAGGTACCGCCGCCGGAGGCGGACAGGTATTCGCCCCGGAAATAGCCGTACAGCGTTTGCCCGTCCTTGACCGCCGATACATAGACCCAGCCATCCGCCTGCCGGTTCAGCACGGTGCAGGTTTCGCCGTTATAGAAGATATCCAGCACTTTGGCGGTGTAGGACGGGGTTTCCCGCAGGTTCAGGAAGCGGGTGCCTGCCGGGTTCTGTACCACAGCGACGTTGCTGGCGGGCGACTGGGCGTACCACACGTTGATGAAGTTTTTGCTCATGTAGCCTGCAAGGCCGGTGTCCACCACGACGACGCTGTACCAATTGCCGCTTTCGCCGGTGATCTGCACCCAGTTGCCCTTGGCTACGCTGCCCAGCCAGTTATATTCCGTGCCGGGGCCGCTGCGCACGTTCAGGCTGTTGGTGTTCACCACCACGCCGTGGGTGCCGCCCTGATTGGCCCAGGTGGGCGCGGTGTCGGCGATCAGGAAATTCTTGCTCATATAGCCCCGGATGGCGCCATCCATGGTGACCACCTGATACCAGTTGCCGCTTTCCCCCACCACGCGCACCTGGCCGTCCTTGGCCACGCTGCCCAGCCAGGCGTATTCCGTGCCTGGGCCGCTGCGGATGTTCAGGGACTCGGTATTGTATACACGGGCATAGAAATCTGCCCGGGCGGCGGCGCACAGGCCGAAAGCCAGCAGCGCGGCCAGCAGCAGAACCGTAAAGGTCTTCTTCATGGCGTATCCCTCCAAATGGACTTTTCAACCATATAACGCGGCGGAAAACCATTTTCTTCCCACTCAGTATAACAAATCGGCGCAAAATCTTCAAGAGCGGGTTTTGCCCGAACGTTGCATTTTGCGCCGGGAACGGGTATAATAAGAGGCGATCTTTACGATACTAACGCGAAAGGACGTTTTTATTGATGAAACTCGGCGTAGTCGGACTGCCCAACGTGGGCAAGAGCACCCTGTTCAACGCCATTACCAACGCGGGCGCGCAGGCGGCCAATTATCCCTTCTGCACCATTGAGCCCAACAGCGGCGTGGTGGCCGTGCCGGACGCGCGGCTGGACGTGCTGGCCGCCATGTACAGCCCCAAGAAGGTGACCCCCGCCAGCGTGGAGTTTGTGGACATCGCCGGGCTGGTGAAGGGAGCCAGCCACGGGGAGGGCCTGGGCAACAAGTTCCTTTCCCACATCCGGGAATGCGATGCCATCGTGCACGTGGTTCGCTGCTTTGAGGATGACAACATCATCCACGTGGACGGCAGCGTGAACCCTGCCCGGGATATTGAGACCATCAACCTGGAATTGATCTTCGCCGATATGGAAACGGTGGAAAAGCGCCGGGACAAGGCGCAGAAGCTGGTCAAGACCGGCGATAAGAAGTACGCCGCCGAGGCGGAAGTGGCCGCGAAGGTATACTCCCACCTGGAGGCGGGCAAGCCCGCCCGCACCTGCGAGCTGAGCGAGGAGGAGCGGGAGATCGCCGCCGGCTGGTTCCTGCTGACCATGAAACCGGTGATCTACGCCGCCAACATCGCCGAGGACGCCATCGCTGAAGGGGACAAGAACCCCATGGTGGCCGCCGTGGAGCAGATCGCCGCGGCCGAGGGGGCGGAGTGCATCACCATTTCCGCCGCCATCGAGGAGGAGATCGCCGGGATGGAGCCGGAAGAGCGGCAGATGTTCCTGGACGAGCTGGGCATCAAAAAGAGCGGACTGGACAGCCTGATCACCGCCTGCTACCACTTGCTGGGCCTCATCAGCTTCCTGACGGCGGGGGCGGACGAATGCCGGGCCTGGACCATCAAGCGCGGCACCAAGGCCCCCCAGGCCGCCGGCAAGATCCACACCGATTTTGAGCGGGGCTTCATCCGGGCGGAGATCGTGCCCTTCGACACCCTTAAGGAGCTGGGCAGCATGAACGCCTGCAAGGAAAAGGGCCTGGTGCGCAGCGAGGGCAAGGACTATGTGATGCAGGACGGCGACATCACGCTGTTCCGCTTCAACGTGTAAAAAAAGGAATCGAAATCATGTCAAAGCTGACCTATGCATTCAAGCGCGCGCTGAAAATGGACTGGAAGCGCATGTTTCAAACGGCGGCGATGCTGCACAAAAAGACCGGCAAAGGCCGCCTGTGGCTGGTGGCGGATATGGTGCGCTGCGCCCTGAAATACAACGCGGGCTACATGGATTACAAGATCGCCCACATGTATGACCTGAACGACGCCCAGCGGCGCACGGTGATCACCCGGGGCATCAGCAACGGCATCGTGCGGCGGATGAACGACA
>Ga0208297_1002303_pt1 | contig 11651 bp, 5 predicted proteins | sample LMS_cellobiose_e_FD_187367 | JGI IMG/M metagenome (GOLD analysis project Ga0208297, IMG submission 187367) | Rumen-fistulated moose microbial communities from Alaska, USA - LMS_cellobiose_enrichment (SPAdes) (version 2) | ecosystem: Host-associated > Mammals > Digestive system > Stomach > Rumen... | reverse complement strand
GAGCGAGGCGATTTCTTCCGCGGGGTTTCGCTGGTGCTGTCGGGGCACTTCTGCGCCGGGCAGATCCGCATTCCCTTCGTGGGCGCGCTGCGCGCTCCCGCCTCCGCTGGGCTTCCCGGCAGCGGTTGGTTCCCGGCGGACAGGGCCCTGACCGGCCTTTCCGTGGTGCAGGGCGTGACCCAGTACATCAGCCCGGGGCTGGGGGCCTCCGGCGCGTACCCCGTCCGCTTCCGCATGTTCAACACCCCTGCCGTCACCGTGCTGACGCTGACCAGCAAGCTGACCTTTTGACGCCTTGACATTTCCCTTCTTCGCGCATATAATGGCAACAGGCGATGATCGGAAAAGTCGCCCGGGTACTTTTGCGCAAGAGAGAGCGCGCCATCGGCTGCAAGCGTGCTTCGCAAAAGCGGGCAGTGCCTCCGGGAGCCGCGCACCGAAACAGCAGTAGGCCGCGCCGTATCCGCCGCGTTAAGGCGGCCCGAGTGGAAGGGGTTTTTCCCCTTCAAGCGGAGTGGAACCGCGGTTTGTGCCGTCTCCCGCAGAGGGAGGCGGCTTATTCTATTGAACGGAGGGCTTGCATGGCGTTTCATCTTAAGGAGGACATCGCCACCGTGATGTCCCGCGACCCCGCCGCCCGCAGCGCCCTGGAGGTGCTGCTGTGCTACCCCAGCGTGAAGGCGCTGCGCTCACACCGGCGGGCCCACTGGCTGTACAGCCGGGGGCACTTTCTGCTGGCGCGGCTGATTTCCGCCCACGCCCGGCGGCGCACCGGCATTGAGATCCATCCCGGGGCCACCATCGGCAGCCGGGTGTTCATCGACCACGGCAGCGGCGTGGTCATCGGCGAAACGGCGGAGATCGGCAACGACGTGACGCTGTACCAGGGGGTGACCCTGGGCGGCACCGGCAAGGATCACGGCAAGCGCCACCCCACCGTGGAGGACGGGGTGATCGTAGGCGCGGGGGCCAAGGTGCTGGGGCCCATCACCCTGGGGCGCAACGTGAAGGTGGGCGCGGGAGCCATCGTGCTCAAATCCGTGCCCGAGGGCTGCACCGTGGTGGGCAACCCGGGGCGCATCGTGCGGCGCAAGGACGGCAGCCGTCCCACCCTGGACCACAACAACCTGCCAGACCCCATGCTGGAGCGCATGGAGGCGCTGTACGGCCGCCTGACCGAACTGGAGGAGCGCCTGCAAAAATGCCGGGAAAACTGCGAAAAAATACCAGACGATAAAGACTGAGGAGGTCAAAGGATATGCAGATCTATAACAGCAAAAACCGCCGCAAGGAAGAATTTGTGCCCATTCACCCCGGCGAGGTGCGCATGTACGCCTGCGGGCCCACGGTGTACGATTATTTTCACATCGGCAACGCCCGGCCTTTCATTGTATTCGACGTGCTGCGGCGCTATTTTGAGCACCGCGGCTACAAAGTGACCTTCGTGCAGAATTTCACCGACATTGACGACAAGATGATCCGCCGGGCCAACCAGGAGGGCATCACCGTCAAAGAGCTGGGCGACCGCTTTATCGAGGAATACTACAAGGACGCCAAGGCCCTGGGCGTGCGCCCCGCCACGGTGCACCCCCGGGCCACGGAGCACATTCCCCAGATCATCGCCCTGGTGCAAAAGCTGATCGACAAAGGGCTGGCCTACGAGGTGAACGGCGATGTATACTACAACACCAGCGCCTTCCCCGCCTACGGCTTTCTGAGCGGCCAGAACCTGGAGGATCTGGAGGCTGGCGCCCGGGTGGATGTGGACAGCGCCAAGCGCCACCCCGCCGACTTTGCCGTGTGGAAGGCCCAGAAGCCCGGCGAGCCCGCCTGGGAAAGCCCCTGGGGCATGGGGCGGCCCGGCTGGCACATCGAGTGCAGCGCCATGAGCATGACCTATCTGGGCGAAACCTTTGATATTCATGGCGGCGGCAAGGATCTGCTCTTCCCCCATCACGAGAATGAGGTGGCCCAGAGCGAGGGCGCCACGGGCAAGCCCTACGTGCATTACTGGATGCACAACGGCTTCATCAATGTGGATAACGAGAAAATGTCCAAATCCCTGGGCAATTTCTTCACCGTGCGGGATATTCTGAAGGAATATGACGCCGAGGACGTGCGCATGTTCATGCTCTCCGCCCAGTACCGCAGCCCCATCAATTTCAGCCGGGAGATGATCGCCCAGGCCCACAGCAGCCTGAGCCGCCTGTATACCGCCCGGGATCAGATGACCTTCCTGCTGCAGCACGCGCCGGAGCGGGCGCTGACCGCGGAGGAACAGGAATTCACCCAGCGGGTGCAGGGGCACATCGCCAAATTCGACGCCGCCATGGACGATGATCTGAACACCGCCGACGCCATGGGCGCCATCTTTGAGCTGGTGCGGGACGCCAACCAAAATTTGACGGCGGACACCGGCAAAGAGGCCATCCAGGCCGCGCTGAACGCCCTAAATGAGCTGTGCGACGTGCTGGGCCTTCTGATGAAAAAGGACGACGGCCTGCCCGCCGACATCCAGGCGCTGGCGGACGAGCGCGCTCAGGCCCGCAAGAATAAGAACTGGAAGCGCAGCGACGAGCTGCGGGATCAGCTGAAGTCCCTGGGCTACACCGTGGAGGATACAAAAGAGGGCCAGAAGGTGCGCAAGACCGTATGAGAAAATGGCTGAGCCTGCTCCCGGGCCTGCCGCTGGCAGCGCTGATCGCCTACGCTCTGCTGCTGTGCGTGCAGGCCTGGCAGCCGCCCGCCGCCCATGAGCTGACGCCGGTAGCCGCGCCCGTTCGGATGGCGGCGCTGCCCGCGGCAGACACGGAAGGACTGGTGGAGCTGAACCGCGCCGACGCGGCCCAGCTGATGAGCCTGCCCGGCATCGGCGAAAAGACAGCGGCGGCCATACTTGCCCTGCGGGAGGAGCTGGGCGGCTTTCACTACCGGGAGGAGCTGCTGCAGGTGCACGGCCTGGGCGTGGGCAAACTGAACGCCATCTATGATTTGATTTATATTGAAGAACCCTAAAAGGAGCAGGAAAATGGAATTGCAGGAAGCGCTTCAAAAGCTGGACGCGCTGCAGCGCAAGCAGCTGGCCTACGGCCACGCCATGGGGCTGATCGAGTTTGACGGGGCCACCGCCGCCCCCAGCGGCACCGCTGCCAACCGGGCGGAAACGCTGGCCATCCTCTCCGAGGAGGAATACAAGCTGAGCACCGGGGAGGAGACCATCGCCCTGATCGATTTTCTGCACGGGCGCAGGGAGGAGCTGGAGCCCACCCAGCGGCGCATTGTGGAAAAGATGTTTGAGGACATCGACGATATGCGCAAGGTGCCCATGGAGGAATACGTGGCTTACCAGCGGCTGACCACTGAATCCGACGACGTGTGGCACAAGGCCAAGGAGGCGGACGATTACCCCCTGTTCATGCCCTATCTGGAGCGGATGATCGAGGCCAACAAGCGCCTGATGGGCTATATGCGGCCGGGAAAGCCCACCTACGACGCCCTGCTGGATCGCTTTGAAAAGGGCCTGACCCGGCAGGATTGCGACGCTTTCTTCGGCGTGGTGCGCCGGGAACTGGTGCCGCTGATCCACCGGGTAAAGGAAGCGAAGCAGGTGGATGACAGCATCCTGCGCGGCCATTTTCCCCTGGAGCGGCAGCGGGCACTGAGCGATTATCTGATGCAGGTGATCGGCCTGGACCGTGCCCACGTGGGCATCGCCGAAACGGAGCACCCCTTCACCACGGGCTTCACCAAGTATGACGTGCGCATCACCACCCATTATCACGAGGAGGATTTTGCCTCCTCCATGTACAGCGTCATTCACGAGGGTGGACATGCCCTGTACGACTCCCACCCGGCGGACGCGCTGGCCTATACCATTCTGGGCGGCGGCGTATCGATGGGCATCCACGAGAGCCAATCCCGCTTCTATGAGAATATTATCGGCCGCAGCCGGGGCTTCATCCGGCTGATCGCCCCCAAGCTGCGGGAGCTTTTCCCCTCCCTGGCGAATGCTACGGACGAGGCGCTGTACCGGGCGCTGAACAAGGCCCAGCCCTCCCTGATCCGCACGGAAGCGGACGAGCTGACCTATTGCCTGCACATCCTGATCCGCTACGAGTTGGAGCAGCAGCTGTTTGACGGCACGCTGACCGTGCAGGAGCTGCCCGCCGCCTGGAACCGGCTGTATAAGAAGTATTTGGGCGTAGACGTGCCCAGCGACCGGGAAGGCGTATTGCAGGATACCCATTGGGCGGACGGGCTGTTCGGCTACTTCCCCTCCTATGCCCTGGGCTCCGCCTATGGCGCACAGATGCTGCACGTAATGCGGCAAACCGTGGATGTGGACGGGGCGCTGGAAAAAGGCGACCTCTCCCCCATCAACGCCTGGCTGGAGCAGCGCATCTGGCAGCACGGCGGGCTGTACGACCCGGCAGTGCTGCTGAAAAACGCCGTGGGCCAGCCCTTTGACCCCATGTATTACGTCAATTATCTCAAGAAAAAGTTCAGCGGCATTTACGGGCTGTAACAGGCAGCAAAATGCCGCAATCAAAAAACGTCCGGAGCTTTCCGGACGTTTTTTGTGTTTTCAGCGGCAAATCAATAGCTGATCACCACGATGACGCCGCCCACGTTGTCGCTGGAGGCGCTGAAATTCTTGGCGCCATTGGGCACGGTGATGGCCGTATCGCCGAAGCCGCCTTCGATGCGGTAGATCTCATAGCGCAGGCCGCCGTTTTCATATACGGCAATGTGGGGATGGGCCATCAGGTACTCCACATACTCCTCCATGCACAGGTTCAGGCAGTGCATCACGGCGGCATTGCCGACGCCCACATAGCGGTATACCTTCAAATTCATGCTGATGCCGGTTTTGAAGCTCTTATCCACCGTATCGGGATACGGGAAGCCCTGCACCGGGAAGCGGAAAACATAGCCGTATTTCCAGGCGTTGTTATACAGCCATTTGCCCTGCTCGGTTTCATGCAGCGGAGTGTTGGAGAAGGCGCTGTCGCCGCTCTTGTAATTGTACACCTCAAAGCTCATGCCGGCCTGATAATCGCTGGTGCCGGGATAGGCCGTGGTTTGGCGGGCCTTTTCCGTCAGGCGGTCGCCGCTGTAACGGGCGGAATACTTATCGACTTCCGCCTGCCAGTACTTCGACTGGGTTTCCATGGAGCGGTAGCCCGCACCGATGATGATGTTATCCATATCCAGGCCGCCCGCCCGGGCATCCTTATACAGGGACATCAGCGCCTCAACAGCGGGCGCCATCATGGAAACGGAAGCGTCCTTGGTGGGCAGGTTGGTGGTTTTGTCATTATCCGCACGGCTGTGGCGGTTCACGCTGACCACCATATCATCAGACAGGTCTGCAGGCATTGCGTACCAGCGGTTGACCACCAGCATGCCACCCTGCAGCAGCTCGGAGCGGCTCACCGTGGTCTGGCTGCCGGCGCTGATGGGGAAGGTGCTTACATCCACCACGTCCCAACCGTCCGCGGCCGGGGCAGGCCAGGTCTTTTCCGCTTGGGCGGGAGCGTTCTGCCGGTTGGCGTCCAGCACCGCCTCGTTGTACGCATCGATACGGGCGGTATTGATCTTGTTGACCTCTTCGGCGTTTTCCTTGATGCGCTGATCCAGATAATTGCGGGTATACAGGTATCCGGCGCAGGCCAGCGCCGCCAGCGCCAACAGCACAAGCATCCATACGATCAGCCTGCGGTATACGTTCCGTTTCTTTGTTTTGGCCATTTCAAATCACCTTTCTGCCCGCGCGGGCGCAGGCAAGCCGTGAATTTTAAACAAATCCATCATTTTTATATCAAATTTATTACGGCCTGTCAAGTCCTTTTTTACTGAATTGTTACAACGTCTTATCAGTAAAAAGCCTTGTATTTTCAACTGTTTTCGCCTATCTTCTATCCCCATCCATTCACCCCCATTCCTCCAAAAGTTGTAAAAAAGTTGCACAAAAGTTGATGAAAAAGGCGGCCACATGGCCGCCTTTCTCTTACTTTGTCTTCTTCGGTTTTTCCCATTCCTCCACTTTCTTCTTGCCGTCATAGCCCAGGTAATCAAAGATGTTGATCAGCCTGCCCTTCAGCGCCGCGGCATCGGCGATCTTGCCTGCGGCAATCAGATCCAGATAGTCCTGCTTGTAATGGCTGGTGATGCTGCTGGCAATGCTGCTCTTTTCCTTCCCGTGGGCCAGCAGGCCGTCCAGCGCCTTCTGCGGGCTCTGCTTGTTGTCCACCGCGTAGATCACCATGGCCGTATCGGCGCTGGTGCTCTGGCCGGTGGCTTTCTGATAGGCCAGCTCCTGGGTGCGGATCCACGCCTCGTTCGCGTCCATGCCGCCGTACTTCTGCAATAGGTCAATGGCTTTCTGATCCGTCATGCCCTGGTTCACCACCTGCTCGGTGATGATGCTGCGCACCTTGCTCTGCACGTCCTTGGCTTCCACGCCGTGGCCGGTCAGCTCCTTCACCGCCGCTTCATAGCCCTTGCCGGTCACTACGGCCTCCTCCAGCCGCGCATACTTGTTGAAGCTGTCGTCATCGTCCTGCTTCTCATAGTGCGCGCTTTGCAGCCGCCAATAGGCGTCATCCTGGTCAACGCCGCCATACTTCACCATGGCCGCCGTCGCCTGGCTGTCGGTGATCTCCCCATTCTTCGCCGCGTCGGTCATCAGGCTGTTCACCTTGGCCACCGCTTGCTTCTGGGTATAGCCGTGGTCGGTCAGCTCCTTCATGGCCGCGTCCACGTCCGCCTTGGTGCCGGTGATCAGCGCCTCCTTCAGGTTGCCAAAGCGGTTGTAATCGCCCTCTGTGTCGTTCTCATACCGCCATTCCTGCACTTTGTAATAGGCGTCGTTCTCCTTTTTGCCGCCCAGCGTCACCAGGCGGCTTTCCGCCTCCGCCGCGCTGATCTGCTCGCCCAGATAGCTGTCCTTGATCCGGGCAACCATGGCATTTGCAATGGTGTCACCCCCCACGCCGCGCTGCTGCATACGCTCCATCACGCTGTCATAGCGCTCCATGTCGCCGCTGTCGTAGGCCGCGTACATGATGTCATAGCCCGTCTTGTTGGGCGTCGCGCTGGTTTCCAGCCGCCAGGCGGGCTGCATCCGCGCCGCCGTATTGTTCCACATCGCCTGGAATTCGCGCATCAGCGGGCTCACGGGCAGGCCGCTCACCATGCTCAGACCCTTGGCCAGGGTATATGCCCGGCCGTACACCGTGCCGCCGCCCTTGCTCAGCTTCTGAATGCCGTCCACCACGGTATTGATGCCCTCGGTCAGCACGTTCTGATCGTCAAAGGTATCCATGCCCAGCAGCTTCTTGGCCGGCTCCCATATCACCTGCTTCGCTCCGGGCAGCAGGGCAATCGGGTTCGCGTTTTCAATCAGGTTCTGCCACCAGCCGTCCAGATACTTTTCCTTAAAGGTTTCATAATCGTCATCGTCGCGCCAGGCGGTCATCAGCTGCTCTATGGCCGTGTTCACCGCCGCCGCCACCAGGAAGGCCATCATGCTGCGCCCCACGGCCCCGCCGTGCTGCTGCCAAGCCGCGCTGAAGCTCTTGCCCTGCAGCATGGCCCCCCGCAGCTTGTCATATGCCGCCAGCAGGGTGTTAAAGGTGGTCGTCGGCTCGCTCATAAAGCTGCTGATGATCTTGTTGCCAAAGTCCTGGCTGCGCATCAGCTGGCTCTTGGTCAGGGGGCTGTCCACCACCTGGGTCTTGTAGATCACGTCCTCAAACTTTTCTTTTACCGCGTTATAGTATTCAGCGCTGCCCCGTGCCAGGCCGGGCTGCGTGCGGCTGATATACTCCTTGCTGGCCTTCCACATGGCGCCCCAGGTCACGTTATCCATGATCCCGGCCAGGGCCATGCTCTTGTCGCTCACCTTGTCCTGCCAGGTTTCCATGTGCTGTATCTGCTGCTTCAGGCTGCGGCCGATGTTCATCTCCCGGTATCCCAGATCCTTCCACAGGGCGATGCCGCTGTATTGCTGCATCTCCTTCACTTCGCTTTTCAGGTGGGGAATGGCCTTGATGGTGCCGCCGGCCAGGCTGGTGCCCGGCAGCTCCACCGCGGCGCGGATGATGGCCAGGGGCTGCAGCAGGGCCACGCGCAGGTTGGCCGCCACGGCCACCCGGTTGTATTTGCCCAACATCTTCTGATACAGCTTGGTGCTGGTGTCGCCCACCATGCCGCCGCCGTTGATGTCCTTCAGGAATTCCTGCAGATACTTGATGGCGCTCTGGCCGTATGCGTTGCGGATACTGTCGCGCACGCCGTCGGTATACTTGGCGGTTTCCCCCTCTTCCTGCTCGCTGGTCTTGTAGTTCAGCCACTTCACCGCGTCCAGCACGGGCAGGGCCAATGCGTTGTACTGCGCCATATCGCTCATGTGCCCGGCGAACACGTCAAAGATGTTCTCCACCATCAGGCGGTTGTTGGCCTTCTGGGTCAGCGGCTTGGTCATGCTCATGTTCAGCAGCTTATACAGCTCGTTGCCCTGGCTGTTTTCCGTCCGCGCCGGCAGCAGGTCGCTGTCGCTCTTGATGGGGAAGTAGTTCTGCTCCGTAAACTGCCGGTATCCAAAGCGCCGCAGGCTCACGTGGTTGCCCCATTCGCTGCCCGTGGTGCTCATCTCGTGCTGCAGCCTGTCCGCCACCTCCCGCTGCCGGGGCGTCAGCTTGTCCAGCATGCCGCGCAGCTGCGCCTCGCTGATCACATGGCCCTTGTCGTGCACGGTGGCGCGGCCCTCTTCAAAGTCCGCCACGCGGATGCCCTCGCCGTACAGGTGGCCTATGCCCTGTTCGCGCTTGCTCAGGCAGTACAGGCTCATCAGGTGGGATACCGGCATGCGCACCTTCTCCCCCGCCAGATCGAATTCCATCACCTGGCTGCTCCATTCCCGGGCCTCCTTGGCGGTGTAGATTTCCGCGGCCTTGTCTATCACCTGCTTGGCGTTCCTGGCCAGCTGGCTCTGGCCCTCGCGCAGGGCGTGGAATACCCGCCGCCCGCTCTCGCCCAAGCGCTCAAACACGGTGCTGGGCATGGCGTTGTCCCAGCCCACAAAGTCGCTCACCAGCTTCGTCCATTTGTTCTGCCGCTTCCGCTCCCGGTATTGGCTCATGTCCCTGATGGTGCGCTCCGCCGTGTCGCTCACGCTGCCGTTAAAGCTGTCTGTCAAAAAGTCGTTGATGTGGGTAATGCTGCTGCTGATGGCCACCAGGCTGGTGTCCAGCGCCTCCAGCTCCTCCCGGCTCATCTGATCCAGCATGTTGGTCTTTGCCCCGGCCTGCTGCATGCGCTGCTCCACCCGGTTCACCAGCTCCGCCAGGTTCTCGGTAAAGCCCTTGGGCAAATCCACATAGGTGCTGTACAGGCTGCTGATCTGCTCCTCGGCGGATCCGTTCTGCGCCTGGTCGATGCCCGCCAGCATGCGGCTGATCTGCCCCAGCTGGGCCGCAAATTTCCGATCCTCCGCGGTCATGGGGCCGCCGTTGCGGCGCTGCTGGCTCATGCGGTCAATGGTCAGCAGGAATTCACCCAGCGGCGCCCGCAGGGCCTCCGGCACATAGTTGCCGCTCTTGCCCGCCGGGGCCGTCAGCCACTTGGTCAGGCGGCGGGCGGTCTTCTCGATCCGCGCCTGGTATTCCCGTTTCACCAGCCCTTCCCGGTAGCGCTCCATCTGTGCCCGCGCCTTTGTCAGGTCGTTTTCCGCCTTCTGGCGCTGCTGCTCCGCAATGCGCTTCAAGGGGGCCATCCGCTCCATGCCATACAGGCGCTTGTCCGCCGCGGTGATCTCCCGTTCCAGCTGCTTGCGCTCCTCCAGCAGCGCCCGCTCCCGGTCGCTGTTCGGGTCATCCCAGCGCACGTCCCGCAGCTCCTCGTTGATCTGGCGGATCCGCTGCTCGTTGGCGTCCAGGCGGCTGGCGATGTCCTGGTATTGCTCCAGCATCTGCCGCTCGTTTTCGTTGGCCGCCAGGCTGGCCAGCGCCTCGCCCAGCAGCTGCCGGTTGGTCTTATAGCTGCTGTCGCGGTCGCTGTACTGGAACCAGTGTTCACCCTCGCCGTATGTGTCGATCAGCTCCTGCCGGTGCTTCTCGTTTACCGGGATCAGGTTATTCAGCGTCACTCTGCCCGGTGCTTGAACATCCCCGAAGTCTCGCCCGCTCAATTCCAGTGTCGGTATTGTGTCTCTGCTGTTTCTCCCCTCCAGACCTGGTTCAACAAGGATGGCCACCTGATGCACGCCCGCGTTCATCAGTGCCATCATTCTGTGCCGTCCTTCCTGGCTCCTCACCTGACCGGTCTCCTGGTCGTAGTACAGCACCGGCGTCTGCCTTTCATCCCGCATTTCGCTGGCAATAAGCACACGGCTTTCATTTTCGATCTGCTCCTGGTTCGCAGTTGTCAGGCTGAGGAAGTCGGCAGGATCAATAAATGCCATATAGCGCAATGCGTAATCCGGCTGGAATTTTGCCCCGCTGTTTTTTATTTCCCTGTCAATGCGCTCTGTGGTCATGGTAACAGGCGCGGTATAGTTCCGGCCTTTATCGCGAGCCTTGTTTCTGATATACTCGCCCTTTTCTTTTAATCCTTGTCTTTTCCCTGCCCTTTGTTCGTCGTTCAGGAAATTATGGGGCAGATTGGCAAGAATTTTTGTATCATCCGGCTTGACATTTTTAATGACGTCCTCTATACTGATAAATGAGGACGCAGGAGGCGGGCCGCTGGGGCGCAAGCTACCGGCCCCCGTGATGAGCGCGTCCTCTTTTATTGTGACGACCACATACACGGAATTGTCATCCGGATTGTTGTTTTGCTTCAATCCGAATTGTACCGGGATGATCATCTCTCCGTATTTGAAGGCGCCCAGCAGATAGGCAAATGCTTCTGTTCCCGCCTGATCGTTGACTGTATACAAGTAGCGGTCTCCCTGAACCAGAACCGGGACTGCATTCTCATAGGCTTCCTGAAACACCGGCAGCAGCGCAGCAAGGTTTGCGATGCTGCCTTTTTGCTGCTGCATGCTCTCCCGCAATCCCTGGGCGGAGAAATATGCAGCTTCATTCAGGTGCTTGTTCTGCAGCTCCGTCCCTTTTTGCTTTTCATTGCCAATCAATCCCTGCTCCCTCGCCGCAGCCAACAGCTCGGTTTCAATCGTCTTTCTCGGCGTGTGTTTATATCTGTTCAGCGTTTCAATCGATGTCTTGTCTGTTGCGTCCTGCACTTCAATCTCGGTTCCGCTCAGCCTTTCATAGCGTTCCCCATCACTCATGCCAGGCTTGATACCATTGGTTGTAAGGTTATCATCCCTTTCACTCGCCATCACTTCCCCGGCGCGCTCCTGCTGCATCCGGCTCTCGGCCTGGCTGATCACGCTCTCCAGCGCGGGGGCGGGGCTTTCGCCCAGCAGGCTCACCTGGCGGGGATCACCGTACTCCTCCAGCACATCGATGGCCCCCTGCAGCGCCGCCGCCAGCTGCCGCGGCGCCCGGCTGTACTGCTCAAACAGCCGCATCAGTGCCTTGGCCCCCTCGCTCTCGGTCTGCACGCCGGGCATGGCAAGCTGGTTCAGATAGGTTTCCACCTTGTAGCCGTCCCGCTTCAGCTGCATATACCGCCGGGCCGCC
>Ga0208297_1002302_pt1 | contig 11657 bp, 12 predicted proteins | sample LMS_cellobiose_e_FD_187367 | JGI IMG/M metagenome (GOLD analysis project Ga0208297, IMG submission 187367) | Rumen-fistulated moose microbial communities from Alaska, USA - LMS_cellobiose_enrichment (SPAdes) (version 2) | ecosystem: Host-associated > Mammals > Digestive system > Stomach > Rumen... | reverse complement strand
ATTTTCATTTTTGGTATTTTGGTATATCATAAGTTTAGCACCTTTCTTTGTATGTTAATGTTTGTGGTGAACTTATTATACCAAAGATTTGGTGCTTTTTTAATGTCAATGCACCGATTTATTAAGTTGTATTCCTTGAGAAATCAAGTGTTTTCACCAGCTTCGCTGGTGGGAAAGTTGAGTTATATAACTTCAAAATAATCTTTTTAACAATCTTTAAACATATAAGTTCAAATAAATAAATTAATACACTAATAATTAATGAATATATTTTAGGCAAATCCAAATAATATCCAATCATAAATGCAATGAAAAACATAATAAAGTCTATAGTATAATTAAAGTATTTGTTTCTTTTACTCATTTTAATGCCTTTCCTCCATTAGAGATTACCAAAATTCCCAGTAACCATTATTGGGTTTTTTATCCAATTTATCAATAGCATTAAATATTGCCAAACCTGAATCCCAATATATCGTAACGAAAAACCAGATTATTTTCGATGGTAATCAATTTGTTTGCTACTTTTGCTCATACTTGGCAATTAACTTATAACGCAACTTTTCAGAAAACTATATTTTAGCTTTTTTTAAATGGTAGTTCAAAATCTCTATCTTCAAACCCCATTACTAACGGAATATTAGAAATGGAATCTTTTGTGATATCTGTATAATACCCCCAATATAGGCTTTTATGAATACATTTCCACAATACACGGCTATATCCCTCATTATATATTCTGTTTCTAATGTAAATTGCTCTTTGGATTCTGCTAAAACTTCATGTAAAAACGGACTGTCTACAAACTGTTTTTTTATAGCATCTCTAATTTAGCAGATGGCGTTTTTTGTACATAAAACAATATATATAACAAAGCTTGATTAGGATTTGGAAAAATGCAAATATACTGTATTTTACTTATAAGTTTGCGAACCTACCCTCTTAATTGTATATTGAAACATACGAGAATAAGTTGTCTTCTTAATTAATGTAATACACAACGACCTAATCATTTTTTTCGGACTTCATTCTCACCTTTAAATAAGCTCACAACGACAATATAAGCTATCAGTATAAGAATTATATATAATATTTTTTGATGAAATTTTATTTCAGAAATAACAATCGATACATCTACAGCAAACATACAAATAGACCAAAATATCATATATAATATTTTTAATGTTTTCATCAAATCACCACTTTCCTTAATATATTTACCAAACTGTATTCTAACCTTAAAATAATAATTTTTATAGAAAACGTATCCATAATTTCTGTCATTATCATATTTATCAATAAGTTTTGCTATCAGTGTTCCCCATGACTCCGATGTGACCGCAAAAATTCCATTTATAATAAGCGGTATTATACCTTTAATAGCAGATGTAATTTTTTTTGTTGCATATTTTTCTATTTGAGGTAACAACTCATCTTCCATAAACTCTAATATAACCTTTCTGGATCTATTCAAAACAGCTTTTCCTCCTGCCTTTAACGCATTTGCCGCTCTGGCAGCTTTAATTGCTGTTCTGAAACCCGCTATTCCTGGAAGTACTGTAAGCATAGTGTCTACTATAGCTCCGAAATGTTCTACTTTCAACATAAACTTTAAGGAAACGTTTACTCCCTTTTTAATCCCGCACTAATAAAACTGTGTCCATCAGGATCCATATAAATTACCGGATTGTTATTACAGTATGTGAATAGATTTGCACTAATTGGGTTTATAGCATGTTTTTGATTATCATCTCTTTTTGATTACCTGTTATCCACATACTTTTACGTATAGAGTCCATTTTTGTCGACATGAGGTTTGACATTAAGGGCATAATTAAAGGATAGACATTTTATTGCCTACCCTTCGTTTGTATTCATATTCTTTTATGTAACTTTATTAAACTGCAAAGATTTTCCTCGATTTCAGTACCGATGTAACAGCTACTTTCATAAGATTAGAAAGGTTAGTTTTGGTAACTTTTTATCTAATGCTTTATGAGTTTCTATTCACCTCTATAATGTTATAGATTTTAATTATAGGACCAACAAATCTCCAGTATAATACCACCTACTCTATATAAAGCCTTATGCAACCAATGTAGCAGGAGTCGTATATAGCAGTGAGATGACTATAACATCAGCGGCACCCGCACGAATTACAGTTGTAACCAATGCTGAAACGAATCTTACCATCACCAGTATAACATTATTCGGTACCATAACTGCTTCAGGAAACACAAGTATTTGGCCAGATACGCACTTTGTAATACAAATGCTTCTGGTTAGGGGTACAGCCCCTAAAACCCCTGATATTATCATAATGGTAGTATATTTTACTGGTATGTTAAGAAAATGATGGTGTAAGTTACTACTGTCTGTCCCCATTAGCTTGTACTTTTTACCATCATAGAACTGTTTTTTTTCTCCTTTCCGCCAATGTGATAGTGTATTTCTCTGTTACTTTAAGAAAAACATGGCATTTATTACTAACATAAAATTAAAATGATATTACTTATTACCATTGCCAAAAATAAATATTCAACTTTAGACATCACCTGATAAGATACAAAAAGCCACAGCAATTGATGCTGTGGCTTCAGACTGTAGACAAATTCATTTTTGAATTTTGTATTATGCAAAAACAGAAAATATATACAGACTAAAGGAACGGGGATTTCCGTTCCTTTAGTAAATCTACACAATTAAATTGAAGTTTGTAAGTTATTCTTCAACATTTCTATTATCTAAGTAAAACTGAAAAGCTTTTACAAGATAATCAGAAGCACCTATACCATATTTCGTATCAGTTATTGCCTTTACATAATCACTTGAATATGAATTGATAACAACATTCCAGTAATTGTTTCCGATTAAATCAACAGACGCATGTTTACGCATAAACTTATTTATTTCATGGACAATATTCTGTATTTCATCGGAGGATATATCTCTTGCCATATCCGCAGTTAACCTTGTGTAAAGTTCGTCGTTTTGTTTTGCTATTTCTTTGACATCTTCAGACATTTGTTGTTCCATGATTTCAGAAAAATGTTCCAGATTGTACTTCATGGCTTCAGTGTATTTTTCGACACTTCCAAATTCTTTTATAGCAAGTTTAGTAACTTTCGGTTCATCCTCTTTTACTTTTCGTATCAACAAATCAAAATTCTCAACGCTTCCCCAATATTTAACAATATCATCTGTACTACTTTTCTTGAAATCTTCTAATGCGTTAATATAATTAGTTAAATCAAATTCTTTAAAACTCATACATTGTTCCCCTTTCTCTAAGCGACCAAGAAGTTGTATGAGCCTGTCAGTACGATTACGTTTTAACAGAAGTAGTTCTTTCTGTTTTTTATATGCTTCAATCCTATTGAAATCTGGTTGACTTATTAATGCATAAATCTCTCGCAACTTAAATCCTAATTCTTTGAAAAAGAGAATTTGCTGAAGTTTTTGCAATGCTTCATTATTATATAAGCGGTAGCCAGCCGAAGTGTGTTCACTGGGTTTTAACAAACCTATTTCATCGTAGTATTGCAGGGTACGGGAACTTACTCCTGTTAATTTTATGACTTGACTTACAGACATCATATTTCTCAACTCCTTTCATATCATCTAGTTAAGATAATACAGTATCACGCAACGTTGGAGTCAATGCTTTTATATATTATTTCTGAATTTGACAAATTCTAATTTACTAAAGAATACCATAAACAAGGATAATAATATAGTATTGATTATTTATGCACATAAATCTATATGCTTCTTTCAACAATTGGCTTCTTTGCATATAACTTTCTATGCAATTCCGTATTTACGGAATATCTGATTTAAATCCTCACGACTTATTTTCCCTGCAAGATAATATGCTTTCACACTTGCTTCTACAACTTCAAACAGCGTATCAAACTGAAACCAGTCATTTTTGTCATAATATCCTTTCAGTTCGGCAAAATCATGTTGTAGGCCTTTGGTCAAATCATCGGGTAGTAAATCTCCTTCTTATTCTCCGGTTTTCGGTATGCTTCGATACTGCCTCGCTCGATAAGGTGCTTTACTGTCTTGCTGACAGCTCCTCTTGTAAGGTCTCATAGCCTTTGACAACTTGGTAACATTGGCAGATTTCTTTTTACCAATAAGTTCAATGCAATGGATTTCGAGAAACTTATGCGTCAGCATATATTCTTTTTCGTGGATAAGATTCAATTCCCTGAACTCAGAAAATTCTTATAGGTCATATTTTTTATATTTTTATTAAATATATGTTGGTTAAAGTATTAATCTTCTAATCCCTCGCATATATTATGATAAATTATTAATAGAGCGAAAAATATGGCAACCATCAGAGAGGATGAAAACCCTGGTAAGAAAATGGTGTTAACAGGGAAAGGTCAGGTATCCGTCAATCCGGATCTTGCCATTCTAAGACTTGGTGTTCTAACTACCGGAGAGGATGTTACAACTGCGCAGGCTGAAAACGCGAAAATTAGCCAGCAGGTACTGGAAGTGTTGAGACAACTCGGAATTGCAGATATAAAAACGGTACAATATCAAATTGAAAAGATTATTGATTACCAAAACGGTAACCGGATCGATCGCGGATATTCTGTCCGCAATCTTTATGAAGTTAGCCTAGATGATTTGGGACTTGTTGGAACCGTCATCGATACCGCTGTATACAACGGGGCAAATATTATTGAATCCATAAGCTTTGAAGTAGCTGATCCTGATTTATATTATCAGCAAGCACTTAATTTAGCAGTGAAAAACGCTTATCAGAAAGCAAAATCCATCTCGTCCAGCTTACGAATTATCTTTGACCCTGTTCCTGTCTTAATTACCGAAGTAAGTACACAACCGATTCCTTTTTCTCCTTCCTTTGCACTAAGAGAAGGTACCTCAGCCACACCAATCGAATCCGGAACTACAAAGATTGAAGCCTCAGTAATTGTGGAGTTTATCTATTAATAAGTTATTAGAGTGTCATAGCTAGAATCAAAAAGGCCGGCGTATGAGTTGTAGGTACCCTCATCAGCCGGCCTGGCTTTTTTATATAACATCCGCCCATATGAAAGATGAAGCCTCGGTATTCCACCCCATCAAAAGTTATAAGCAATCAAACAAGTTAGATTATCTCCTGTAGGATTTTTCCATTCGGAATAAAATGTCTCAATTTTATCTTCAACGAACTCTTTCCTGATAGGAAGAAATAATAAATACTCATTACTACTGAAACAGCTCCGCTTCCTAAGGTTGTTGTTACTGCGGATAAAAACAGAAATAGAGGAAATGAAACTGCTAAGCTCCGGCAGCATTCGTTCCTACACCTTTTGCTACAAAAATAGTATCAATAATGTTATAAATATTATAAGCCATCACTCCTATGATTGAAGAAATTGAAATTTCCCATATTAATTTGCTAACTGAAGCCTCCCCTAGCAAAGACTGGTATTTATTCTCCATGCTAATCTCCATTCTGCCCTTCTACAGCATTCCAGATTATAACTGTTCCAATTCCTTCAAACATTTCATAACAATACTTTTTGAAAATGAGCCCTGTAAGTATGCATATAAAAATCCATATCGGAAGGTTTCCACGGCCATAATCGTAAAGATGGGATTCTTACGGAAATCCTGTAACTTTTACCAAAAACGGTGTAATCTACTATTATCATTTAAACGCACATGGTGATGCAGTTGGATTGACGAATAGTAATGGAGTATTGTGGCAACCTATGAGTATGATGCTTGGGGAAATTGGGAACAATGGCATCAGCTAACCCATATCGGTATGCCGGATACAGGTACGACGAATATACCGGATTATAATATCTGATAGCAAGGTACTATGATGCTAATATTGGAAGATTTATCAATGTAGAAAATCCATGATTACAAAAGGGCTTATTGATGTATATACAAAAAATCCATCTCGATTTAAAAACATTTTAACTTTGCTCCCTAATTCGTATATCTATTGTGCCAATAATCCAGTCTTTAATGTTGATCCAACAGGAAATGCTACTATAACTATTATTCTAAAAAGAGACTTTCTGCGTGATGTAGTAACTGCAAGAATCTCTGCATTAGGCATAATAATAGCAACAGTTATTTTTAGTGGAACCGGTCCTGGTCTCGTTTATGCACAAGCAAATGGCGGTGCACTAGGTTGGATAATAGGTGGCACACTCACTAGAAAGTACATTAATAAAGACTTAAAATTTCAAGTTTGGATTCCGCTAGTGAGAACAAGAACATATACAATCTATTAGAAAGCAGGTGAGTAAAAATGTGGAAAATCTATACCACAGCTATTGTAATATTTATTATTATAGCTTTTACGTTACAACGTACACTCTTTATATCTCTTGATAATTATTGGATTCAAGCAATAATAGTAGGCCTAATCGGTGGAGTGGAAGCATTTATATGCGAGCGAATAAAAGGAAAGATCAATCGAAGAAAGTAAATCATTTTTTATTGAATAAAGCATATTCATCTTTTTTGCCTTTCCTATGTAAACAGTAAAACACGCATATCTTGTCAAAAATGAGCCGTCAGAACTGACGGCTCATTCAAATTGTTTGCTAATTACTGGTTTTCGGCATTCTACCGCTGCTACTTGGATTTGTTTGCGATATTGTATGAGGGATAAGTCCATTTATTAAATCTATCTTTTGAAATTGCAATCGCTAAAATATAGGAAAGATTTGCTATTCATAAAAACAATGGAATCTTAATCAAATAACAATAATATTACAAAGGTTCTTCTGTATCCAAAACATGTAAAACCTCCTCAATTTAAAAGAAAATTACTGAATAATCCGATATTACATTTGACCAATTCACGCCAAGCTACTAATAGTTTGACTCGGTCCCAATCAGAATAATATGCAATTTCTACTATTCATTCTTCTCATTATTTTTTATTATTTTTCTTAAAAATAATCCTTTTGATAATTTTAGAAATGCAAATTTCTAGATAAAAAATTAGTGCGCTAATAATTAATGATAACAATTTTGGTAATTCCAAATATGTCCCAATCATAAATGCAATAAATAGCATAACAAATTCCATAAAATAATTAATGTATTTTTTTCCTCTACTCAATTTAATACCCCACAAGTCATAATTTAATATTTTTTAATCTTTCATGTGTGATTTCTTTGTTGTTTTATAATTTTATATAGTTGCAAACCAGAAAGTTGGAACAGTTTTTAAAAGTCTGACATTATATTTCTACAGCAAATTTATCCTTTAAGCTATTGACTACACTTTATTCTAACAGGCTCATATGCAATAGGCCTAATTTTATTTTTAATAAATAAATCTCTTACTTTAGCACTAACTATGAGATGCCTTCCTAAATAATTAGCGTCCCCTATATATCTACTTTGAAGGTAATAAAATCCAGAATCCTGGGTCATAATAGTATCCACAATATCTATAAGGATTGATATTAGCTAATGTCGTATCACCAATAATACTTGTTATATTCCCCCATGCATCATAAGTATATGAGGCTGCTTCTGTTCCATTACTACTTAAAATCTTAGTTATATCTCCGAAGATATTCCGTTCATAATAATATGCTGTATCATTTAATTCAAATCCTCTTAGATAGTTATTAGCATCATAAATATACCATATTGTGTTATTATTAGATTTTTCTTTTATAAGATTTCCATTATCATAATAGTAAGTAACTATATTGATTGAACCATCTAATTTATTTAATACTTTCTTTTCGGTTCTTAATCCATCCAAATTATATTTATAATTTACAGTATAATTATTTGAATCTAATGTTGCTAACATTCTTCCGTTGGTCCATGTAAATTTTATACCGTCACGATAATTGTGCTTACAAATAATTTTTTTTCCTTCGGCATGTGGACAATTGCATTTAGATTTTTTAGGATGTTCGGTGTCAATCATCACATGGTAAGGTTCTTTCTCACTACCGACAACCTCTCCCTCAAATTTATGTTCTTCCGTTTGCTTCCAGGAGAGAACCTTCTTCTCATTATAATATTCATAACCTCTCCATACAGAAGCATTACTGGCAATCGATAAAATACTCATATCTTAGCTTTTCTCCTATCTTCTATTAGCAGACTGGTATAGGATCAGTCCTTATATCTCCCATTAATGGAGGGTGTATTCACATATGTATAATGGTACACTCAGCCTACTTTTCCATGTCATATTTTTACTTTCATTACCGTCAAAGTAGCTGCAATTAATCTACAAATCAATATGATTTGAATATTTCTTACATTATACCCTATCTCATATTTATTTTCAAAATATCTATGCAAATTCTAAAAAAAACGTACCCATCAACAATGCTAGCGAGTACGTCCATTCATCCAGACTTTTTCTGGGTCGACTTAAAATTAACCCTCAAATTAGCTACTAATAGGTAAGCGGATCAATAAAAGCGTGCCTTTGTATATTTTTGTGATGACAGAAAAATCGTGCTCTTATCATTGTAATATAAAAAACAACGTGATAAAATATAGTTAACCCACTCATATATTAACCGTATCATATAAAACAGCGAGGTAAAAGTATGTCTGATAATTATATTAAGGTATCAGGTGCAAGGGAACGAAATCTAAAAAATCTAAATGTCTTGATACCAAAAAAAGAAATCACGGTATTTACAGGTGTTTCCGGTTCAGGAAAATCATCTTTGGTATTTGATACAATAGCGGCAGAATCGCAAAGACAATTAAATGAAACCTACACTAGTTTTATCCGTCACCGTATGCCTCATTATGGAAAGCCTGATGTGGACAGTATTGAAAATTTGTCCGTGGCCTTTATTATCAATCAAAAGCGATTAGGCGGTAATGCTCGTTCAACGGTTGGGACAATTACAGATATTTATTCTGTATTGCGTTTATTGTTTTCCCGAATTGGTGAACCATTTGTAGGTTATTCAGATGTTTTTTCGTTTAACACTCCGTCTGGAATGTGTGAACATTGTGAGGGCTTGGGAAAAATTGAAACCATTGATATTGAAAAGCTGTTAGATAAGAATAAATCCTTAAATGAGGGAGCTATCCGTTTTCCAACTTTTGAACCCGGTGGTTGGCGATTAACCCGCTATATTCATTCAGGCTTTTTTGATAACGACAAAAAAATTAAGGACTATTCTTCCAAAGAACTGGAGCTGTTACTTTACGCTGACGGAATTAAGGTTAAGAATCCCACCCCCGAATGGCATAAAACCTCATTGTATGAGGGTTTAATTCCACGTATTGAACGGAGTTTTCTTAAAAAAGAAGATGGTGAAAAAGTCAGATATGGAAAAGAAATTGAGCGGTTTGTTGTAAAACAGGATTGTCCCCACTGTCATGGAACACGCTTGAATAATAAAGTATTATCTTGCAAAGTGAAGGGAAAAAATATTGCGGAATGTGCAGATATGCAAATAAATGAGCTTTTGGATTTTGTCAGGTCTATTCATGCTCCCGTATCCGCTACAATTGTTTCGGAACTTGTGAATAGGATTCAGCACATGGTTTCCATAGGACTGGGCTATTTAAGTTTAAGCAGAGAAACATCTACACTTTCAGGCGGGGAGTCTCAAAGAATTAAAATGGTTAGCCAACTTGGCAGCAGCTTGACTGATCTTACTTACATTTTTGACGAACCGAGTATAGGGCTACACCCTCATGACATAAGCAAAATTAATGAGCTTATGCGGTTGTTGCGCGATAAAGGGAATACTGTTCTCATCGTAGAGCATGACCCGGATATGATAAAAATTGCAGATCATATTATTGATATGGGACCAGGTGCAGGAACCTACGGAGGGGAAGTTGTATATCAAGGGAATTTAGATGGGCTGAAAACAGCGGGTACTCTTACGGGAAAATACTTATCCTACTGCCCCAAACTAAAATCTGATATTCGTGCCCCAAAAGGTTGGCTTTCCATTAAAAATGCAACCATGCATAATTTAAAAAACCTTTCAGTTGATATACCAAAAGGAGTAATGACTGTTGTAACCGGGGTTGCCGGTTCAGGAAAAAGTACGTTAATTAATGGAGTATTGCCACGGCTGTATCCTGAAACTGTTTTTATTGACCAAAAAGGGATTCAAGCGTCAAAACGTTCCAATATTTCAACCTTTACCGGTATCTTTGACATTATCAGAAAACTATTTGCAAAAAGGAATGGCGTAAACGCCTCTCTATTCAGTTTCAATTCACAAGGTGCTTGCCCTGCCTGCAAAGGTCTAGGCGTTACTTATACAGATTTGGCGTTTATGGATACAATTGTTACGGTATGTGAGGAATGTCACGGAAACCGTTATAAGGATGAAGTGCTTACCTGTCAGCTAAGAGGAAAAAGTATTGCCGATGTTCTTAAAATGACGGTCACAGAAGCCTTGGATTTTTTTCAGGAAAAAGAAATCGTAACAGTACTAAAACGGCTTTCAGACGTTGGTATCACTTATGTTTCTTTAGGACAACCATTAAGCACGCTTTCAGGTGGTGAATTACAGCGAATTAAACTTGCTTCCGAACTTGAAAACGGTGGTCAGATTTATGTTTTGGACGAACCGTCAACAGGTTTGCATATGGCTGATATAAAACAATTGATTGAAATAATGAATCGCCTTGTAGAACAAAATTCCACTCTTATTGTTATAGAACACAATTTGGATATTATCTGTCAAGCAGATTGGATTATTGACATTGGCCCCTATGCAGGGCAGAATGGCGGTAAGATTATGTTTACAGGATTACCGAAGGATTTAATCAACTGTCCAGATTCTTTAACTGGAAAGCACCTGAAAAAGTATATTAATGAAAAATAGGAGGTTGACTTAATGGTTATAAAAGAGTTAGAGGACAGTTATATTCCCTTTCAATGCATGATTGTATCAGATTCAAATCGGTTCAATGTTGAGGGTGTTTCAACGGCACAATACTATATACTCGATACCTTGCATAAGCAGGGGGCGAAAACCACGAAAGAACTTGCTGAAATGAGAGGTATCTCACAATCCGGCATTTCAAAATTAACAAAGCGTTTACTGGAAAAGAAGTATATTATGCAGCAAAGGCAGACGGATGACCGCCGCTCTTACAATATTATTCTTACCAAAGAGGGGAAAGCTTTCTTAAATCGTGTTGAGGATTTTGGAAATGAAATTATGAACCTAATCGAAGAAGCATTAACAGAAGAAGAAGTACATGCTTTTTCAATGATGTGCAAAAGGATTACGAACTTATACGCAGAAAAGTAATAGCATCTCTAGATTGGGAACCTGCAACCACACCTCGCACATGGTCATTTGACCCGCCCCAATCTGTGACAACACCCCATCAAAACCCCTTTCACCACCGAGAACATCCTAAAGCAAATGCTTATCTTCATCTGCGCATATAGAAAAAAGTTCGATAAAATTTTGAAATGTAACAAAGACATGCTGGTATTATAAATAACTCAACTTTCCCACCAGCGAAGCTGGTGAAAACACTTGATTTCTCAAGGAATACAACTTAATAAATCGGTGCATTGACATTAAAAAAGCACCAAATCTTTGGTATAATAAGTTCACCACAAACATTAACATACAAAGAAAGGTGCTAAACTTATGATATACCAAAATACCAAAAATGAAAAT
>Ga0208297_1002300_pt1 | contig 11677 bp, 8 predicted proteins | sample LMS_cellobiose_e_FD_187367 | JGI IMG/M metagenome (GOLD analysis project Ga0208297, IMG submission 187367) | Rumen-fistulated moose microbial communities from Alaska, USA - LMS_cellobiose_enrichment (SPAdes) (version 2) | ecosystem: Host-associated > Mammals > Digestive system > Stomach > Rumen... | reverse complement strand
CATTCGATAACGCTTTCCTCGGACAGCTCCACTTCTTCCTTCTCTGCCTGCTGATATACCCAATCTGTTTTGCGAGAATTGTTGACGAACACAAACTTTCTGCCTTCTACCATTTTCTTCCCCTCCTTTCGGGGCGGCGGTTACACGCCGCCGTGAATTAAAATTTACTGACATCAATCACCCTCTGCCTTTCCCATATAAACAACTTCAACGCCTACCAGCCCGTTCTCTATGGCAAAGGTAGTAGAATAAGCCATGTTGCACACAATAGCCTTTAAGACTGCTGCTGTGGCTTCATCCACCTGAACCAGAAAGCGAAGTTCACCTGACGCTCCGCTCGAAAGTAGTTCTTTCACGAAAATCCCCCCTTCTAACTGTATTTTAAGAAAGATTATTTCCTTCTCACACTTATAAAATATTAAAAACAGTCCACCCTAAATTTTATATGCATGGTTATACATGTGGTCATAGTTTTATGGCATTTTTCCCGAAGACCCTGTTCCGTCCTTAGCGGCTGACCTGATCCAATCATACGGAAATAAAACTTTTTGAGAAAAAATGCATTTTTGAGCATGGATTTCAGCATCAAACCCGCAATATTTTATGAAAATATGCTGGTATTCGATTTAAATCCGCATAAATGAAACTTTTTTGTGAAACTTTCCAAGCTCCATTACTGCTTGCATGCGTCCGCTGAAGATCTGAGTACGAAAAAACAGGCGCCCCACCGCAGATAACGGCGGGGCGCCTGTAATACAACAGTCCGGCGTTGCGCCCAACTGAATGCGGGGCAAATCCGGTAAAATAGAGGCTTGCTTTTCCGGTGGCAAAACGCTATAATGGGGCTACGGAAGCGCGAAAAGCGGCAGGCTATGGGGTGCTGGAACACCCCATAACCCTGTGAGAGCATCTGTGCTGCTCAGCACAACAGACCTTGTGTCTGCACCGTAGCCTCATTATACCCTTGCGAGGAACACTTTTCAAGTGGGAAGCAGAGGGCGAAGGGGCGTATTGTGTACGTTCTGACTTTGTTCAGGCGGTGTTGAGTGTGGCAACGCTCAGCACCGCTTTTCTCGTTTCCGGCAGATGCCCGCGGGCGGGGCGACCCGCCCGATGGGTTGTCTGTCGGAGAATCTTATAAAAGAAGGAGAAACTGTCATGAAGAAAGCATTATCCCTTGTTCTCGCATTGGTACTTGCTACTGCACTCGTCATACCTGCTTGTGCAGCGGACTCATTCCACGAGGTAACGGTATACATATCCACCTATTACGACGGCGTTTTCACTGTTACCTTCAGTAAAGCAAAGGTCGAGACAAAGAATGTTGTAACGTACTACTACAATTATGAAGAGATTGGATCCGACGGTCCTAAACTGGAAAAATGGACGGCAAATAGCGTACCTGTAATAACTTTGGCTAACGACACGACTATATCCTGCCTAAAAGACGGCGCGCCGGTCAGCACTGACAGTTTTTATGTAGCAGGACCCACACTCTATGGCTACGAGGCAAGTAACGGAAAGTATGTTTCCACCGACCCTCTCGGTGCTGAACTCTATGATGGGATAACGCTGGACTGGATGTTTGCAAACGGCGAGATGGATATGGCGATAGCTTTTTATCCGATCAACAGTCAGGAGCGGAAGGCATGTTATTTTATTCGTGAGGGGAGTGAAGTACCCTACGGCGCTTTCTCTGCCGCGTCCTCCGAGGCTCCGGGCGTGAACAGCGACAAGACGATTGTGGGAGTCGTGGATGTGAAGATGACTTATACCGGCCCCAGCTCCTGGGCAGCGGCTGAAATTGAGGCCGCCGATGCGGAAGGTCTTCTCACCGAGCACACCGACTCCGACTTTCAGGAGGACACCACCCGCTTCCAGTTTGCTGAGCTCATCGTGAACCTGGTTGAAAAGGTCACCGGCAAGGCCATCACCCCCGCCCCCGTCGACACCTTCACCGACTGCAGCGAGACCGCCGTTCTAAAGGCTTATGCCGTAGGCATCGTCAATGGCGTTGGCGATAACAAGTTCGCCCCGGAGACCACCACCAATCGGGAACAGATTGCAACCATGATCGCCCGCGCCATCGCCTATATTGAAAAAGAAACCGGCAAGACCTTTGCCTCTGCTACACCGAGCATTGAGAGATTCAGCGATAAGGGTGATGTTTCAGGCTGGGCTGTCGAGGGCGTTGGCCTGCTGGCGGCTAACGGCATCATGAACGGAACAAGTGAGACCACCTGTTCTCCTAAGAATCCCTGCACAATTGAACAGAGCATTTTGCTTGTCTATCGCTTCTTCAAGCAAACCTTATAAGCCATATAATGATTTAGGGCGGCGCAAATGCGTCGCCCTAATTTTTATAAAACAATCGCTTTGATAGCTAAAACAATCCCTTACTTTACTAAAATAATCAGTACCGTATATAAATTAATCGGCAATACTCGATGTTTCCAATTATTGCGTATAGGTTTTCTATCGTTTTTCTTTCACCGTCAAATACAAATAAAATCAAGAACACGGAAGATAGGTTATCGTGTTATTGCTGAACAACTATGCGCCCAGTCTTTATTGGAATATATAAGCTTGTCGTTCGCTGGTTTTCACGGTTTTTTCACGCCGCGCTCTTGTGCGCCGCGCCCGCGCATGGTATCATGGCGGCGGAAAAAACTGCGCACGGAGGGATCGGGATGGACGTTTTTCTGCTGCTGTACGATGGGTTCACCGCGCTGGACGCCTTCGGCCCGGCGGAGGTGCTGGGCAGCCTCGACAGCTGGCGCATCCGCTGCGTGTCGCCCGCGGGCGGAACGGTGACGAGCGCGCAGGCGATCCGCGTGGAGACGGAGCCGCTGCCGGACGCCTCCGGCGGCGTGCTGCTGCTGCCGGGCGGCCCCGGCACGCGGGCGCTGGTCGACGACGCGGCGTTTCTCGGCGCGTCTGCACCGGGTCGGCGCTCGCCGCGCGGGCGGGACTGCTGGACGACAAGACCGCCACGACGAACCGCCGCGCCTTCGACTGGGTCGCCGCGCAGGGGCCGCGGACGCGCTGGGACCGGACGGCCCGCTACACGGCGGACGGACGGGTGTACACCTCCGCGGGCGTCTCCGCCGGGATCGACATGGCGCTCGGCTTCGTATGCGACCGCTTCGGACCGGAGACCGCGCGGGAGATCGCCGCGCGCAAGGAGTACCGCCCGGCACCGGAGGGGCGCATCTGCGGGATTGACAGGCCGCGGAGAACCTGATAAGATGAAGGAACAATCCAATTGGGCACATTGCACACGGGAGGAAAAAGGCATGAAGGTCTGTTTCATCGGCCCCGGCACGATGGGCACGGGCATGGCTCTGAACCTCGCCCGGGGCGATTTTGACGCCTTTCTCGTGATCGGCCGGCGGATGGAAAAGCTCGCGCCGTTCACAGAGCGGGGCATCCCCGTTTCCATTGACACGGCGGACGCCGCCGGGTACGACGTGATCTTCCTCTGCCTGCCGGATACGGCGGCGGTGCAGGGCCTGCTGCTCGGCGGCGGCGCCCTCGCCGGAAAGCTGCACGCCGGTCAGACGGTGGTGGATTGCAGCACCATCGGCTATCTCGCCGCGGCGGAGCTGGGCGAGACGCTGGCGGCGCAGGGCGTCGACTATGTGGACGCGCCGGTCTCCGGCCACCAGGCCAAGGCGACGGACGGCACGCTGACCATCATGTGCGGCGGCAAGGAAGAGGCGTTCGCGCGCATCCGGCCGATGCTCGAGCGGATGGGAACGACCGTGCTCTACATGGGCGGCTGCGGCGCGGGACAGCTGACGAAGATGATCAACAACTGCGCGCTGGACATCTGCGCCGCCTCGTTCTGCGAGCTGATGCCTCTCGGCGTGAAGCTGGGCCTCTCGCCCGAGGCGCTCGGTCAGGTGCTGACGACGGCCTCCGGCTCGAGCTACGCCTCGAAAACGCTGATCCCCGAGGTGCTGGAGGGCAACTTCGCCCACGGCTTCACGATGGAAAAGGCCTACAAAGACCTCACGAGCATGGCGGAGGTGACGAGCAAGCTCGCCGTCCCGCTGCCGACGCTGTGCGGCACGATGCAGACCTATCAGCTCGCGCTGCAGACCGGACAGGGCGAGCGGTACAAGGGCGCGATGATCCGGTTTTACGAGGACCTTTTGGGCGTCAGGTGCCGGAAGCCCGGCTTCGAGGACACCTGATCCCGGAGAGATAGGAGGAAAGAATCGATGCTTCGGAAAAGTATGATGATCCACCCTCAGGATTCCGTCGCGATGGTGCTGGAGGACAGCAAAAAGGGCGACGTGATCCGCACGCCCCGCGGCGAGATCACGCTGCTCGAGGACGTGGAGTTCGCGCACAAGGTGCTGGTCACGCCGCTCAAGAAGGGCGAGCCGGTCATCAAGTACCAGGAGGAGATCGGCTACATGCTGGTCGACGCGCCGGCTGGCACCTGGATCCACAACCACAACATGGGCTGCGACCGCGGAAAGGTGTGAGGTGAGCATATGAAATTCATGGGTTACAGACGGCCGGACGGCCGTGTCGGCGTACGCAACTATCTGGCGATCATCCCCTCCGTATTCTGCGCGAACAAGACGGTCGAGCGCATCGCCGCCCAGGTGCCCGGCGCCATCGCGCTCAAGCATCCCGTCGGCTGCTCGCAGGTCGGTCTCGACCTCGAGCTCACGGCGCGCACGCTCTGCGCGATGGGCTGCCACCCCAACGTAGGCGCAGTGCTGATCGTCGGCCTCGGCTGCGAGCGCTTCAACCCGCAGGAGCTCTACGACGCGGTGAAGGCCAACGGCAAGCCGGTCGAGATGCTGCTGATCCAGAAAGAGGGCGGCACCACCAACACGATCCGCCGCGGCGCAGAGCTGGCGAAGAAGCTCATGGAATACGTGCAGGCGCAGCAGCGCGTGGAGTGCGACGTGTCCGAGCTGATGATCGCCACCAAGTGCGGCGGCACCGACGCCACCAGCGGCCTCGCCGCAAACCCCGCCGTCGGCAACATGGCCGACCGCATCGTGGCCGAGGGCGGCAGCGCCATCCTCAGCGAGTGCAACGAGCTGCTCGGCACCGAGGACATGCTGGCGCGGCGCGCCGTCTCCCCCGAGGTCGCGCAGAAGGTCTACGACGCGATCTACGAGATCGAGGACCTGCTCCAGAGCAGTCTGGACACCGACCTCGCCGGCAACCGCAACGAGCTGATCTCCCCGGGCAACTTCGCCGGCGGCGTCAGCAGCGTGGTGGAGAAGGCGCTCGGCGGCGTGCACAAGTCCGGCACCTCCCCGATCGTGGACGTGCTGCAGTACGCCACCGCCCCCGAAAAGGGCAAGCACGGCCTGTTCCTCATGGACTATGAGAGCCACGACGGCGAGGTCGTGACCGGCATGATCGGCTGCGGCGCGCAGATCGTCGCCTTCACGACGGGCCGCGGCAACCCGACCGGCCACCCGCTTGCGCCGGTGCTCAAGGTCACCGGCAACTACAAGACCTACGCCGGCATGAAGGAGAACTTCGACTTCGACGCGAGCGGCATCATCTCCGCCGGCGACACGGTCGAGGACAAGGGCAAGGAGCTGCTCGACCTGGTGCTGCGCGTCGCCAACGGCGAGCTGACCGTCGCCGAGCAGATCGGCGGCGACGAGCTGTTCTGCATCGCCCGCCGCCACGGCTATCACAAGCGCGACGTGGAGCAGCTGCGCGCGCGCCACAGCTGCCCGGCGGACTGAGCCCCGCTTCCAAAACGCAAAAAACGCCTCCGGAACATTCGTTCCGGAGGCGTTTTGCTGCAGTCATTTCTTTTTTGCCGACGCGCTTGCCTGCGCCTCCATGAAGTACAGGCGCGAGGCAAAGTCCGGAAAGACGCGGACCTCCTCGTTGAAGCCGGTGCCGCAGTACGCCTGGTGCAGCGGGATGCCCGCATCCATCAGCGCGCCGCCTGAGAGGAGCGCGTTCTCCGTCTCGCCGGGCATCTTCACGACGCGAGCGATCGCGTCGTGCATGACGGAGTCCGGACGCACGTGGATGGGCGCGAGGGTGTTGATCAGGCTGCCGAAGCAGCGCACGTCCACCCGGCGCATCAGGTTGTAGAACTGATAGGTCGCGTCGGGATCCAGACCGCGGGCGCGGAAACGCTCGGAGGGACGGTCCGTTTCGGCCAGCTCGCGCAGCAGCAGGCCGACGGCGCGGCGGCGATCCGGCGAAACGCAGGTCCACTCGTGGACGTTGCCGCTCCGGCCGCGGTAGAAATCGCCGAACTGGAGCACCTCCCGCCACTTCTTGTAGAGGGCGATCTGCTCGCGGATCTCGCGCTTCTCATCGGCGGAGAGGTCGCGCAGGTCGCACTCGTAGCCCAGCAGGGCGAACGAGGCCACGTGGAAACGCGTGGCAAGGGGCGTGTCCCGCAGGGTCTGGTGGTTGGGCGAGGCGGAGACGTGCGCGCCGAGGACCGAGGGCGGATAGCCGAAGCTGTACCCCTCCTGGATGCGGGCGCGGCAGACCGCGTCGGTATTGTCGCTCGCCCAGATCTGCGGGAAATAGCAGAGGATGCCGAGGTCGAAGCGGTTGCCGCCGGAGGCGCAGCCCTCGAACAGGATATCGGGAAACCGCTCGGTCAGCGCGGCCATCACGCGGTACAGTCCGCAGACGTAGCGGTAGCCGACCTCGCCCTGCCGCTCCGCGGGAAGACAGGGCGAATACGCGTCGCTGAAGATGCGGTTGCAGTCCCACTTGACGTAGCTGATCGCCGCAGAGGAAAAGACGCGGCTCATCGTCTCGATCAGGTGATCCTGCACGGCGGGGTTGGAAAGATCGAGCAGGCGCTGGTTGCGCCCCTCGGCATGGGGCTTGCCGGGGATCTGCATCACCCAGTCCGGATGCGCGCGGTAAAGCTCGCTCTGCACGTTGACCATCTCGGGCTCGACCCAGAGGCCGAAGCGCAGGCCCAGGTCGTTCACCTTTTTGGCAAGGCCCGCGAGGCCGCCGGGCAGCTTCTTCCGGTTCTCCGTCCAGTCGCCGAGGGAGTGGGAATCGTCGCTGCGCTCGCCGAACCAGCCGTCGTCCATGACGAAGAGTTCCACGCCGACGTCCTTCGCGGCGCGGGCAAGCGAGAGCAGCCGGCTCTCGCTGATGTTGAAGTAGCAGGCCTCCCAGCTGTTGAGCAGCACAGGGCGCTCCTTCTTCTTCCATGCGCCGCGCACGATATGCTCGCGCACGAAGCGGTGCAGACGAAGGCTCAGCTCCGCAAAGCCGCTGCCGGACCAGGTCATCACGGCCTCGGGCGCCTCAAAGCTCTCGCCCGGGGCGAGCAGGAAGCGAAAGCCGGCCGGCTGGAGACCGGAGACGACGCGCGTCTTGCCGAAGGCGCCGACCTCGACCGAGGCGTAGTGATCGCCGCTGTAGATCAGGTTGAAACCGTAGACCTCGCCGGAGGTCTCGTTCGCATCCGGCGCGTGGACGAGGAAGAGCGGATTGACGCGGCTGGACGAGCTGCCCGCGGCAGAATCGAACACCAGACGGCCCGCGGGCAGGACGACGCTGTCGTGCCGCATCTCGCTGATCCAGGCGCCGTGGAAGCACTTCACCGCCCAGGGCGAGCCGGGCAGGTCGAGCTGCGTGCTCATCAGCCGCTCGAGCTGCACCGGCTCCGCGCCCTCGTTCACGAGGCGCGCGCTGCGGCAGATGCAGTCGCACTCCGGATAGACGTAATAGTGCACCTCGAGCGCCAGCGCGCGGGACTTGTCCTCCAGCGTGAGGCACAGATGCCAGACCGCGCCGCTCTCGTCATAGGAGCCGGGCAGGGCGCGGAACGGCGGCTTTTCGTTCGTGATCTCGGCCGAGCGGAAGGTGAAGTCCGAGGTGCGGCTCCCGTCCGCATGGACGATCTCGACGAAGGGGTCGCGCACGTCCCCCCTGCCGCGGGCGGAAACCTCAAGGCTGAGCTCCTCCAGCGCGTACTCCGGGTGCGAGGGATCGCAGACGACGGTGTTGCCCGCCGGGAAGGCGTGCTTCTCCGCGAGCGAGGCGAGCGCGGCCGCATCGCGGATGGGGATGCGCCCGCCGTAATAGAGATGCTCCGCATGCCCCGTGGGCAGGATGGAAAAGGCGTAGGTCGTGTGCGCGGTATCCAGCACGAAGCCGGGCCGCTGCCCGTCGAGCCTGCGGATCATTTGCGCTCACCCGCGTGCAGGGCCTTGACCTCCTCGGAGATCTGGGCGACCTTCTCATCGGTGAGGACGTATTTCTTCCTGAACCAGAAGAACGAGAAGACGATCAGCGCGATGGGCGCAAGGGTCATCGTCATGCGCAGGCCGAGCTTCGCGCTCGAGGAGACCGCGGCGGAGAAGTCCACCACCTTGTCCGCCTCGCTGATGGCGGCGTTGGAGAGCTGGTTGATCTCGAGGCAGACGGAGGCGATGAACGCCGCCACGCCGGAGGCCAGCTTCACAACGAAGGTCTGCATCGAGAAGATGACGCTCTCGTCGCGGCGCCGGTTCTTGAGCTCGCCGTAGTCCACGGTGTTGGCCAGGAACACGGTGGTGAGGATGGCGTTGATGCCGTTGGTGGCGAACACGAAGAGACCCGGGATGAACAGAAGGAAGACGTTGCTCATCTCCGTGAACGTCAGGGCGAGGAGCACCGCGTAGCCCGTGGCGCACATGCCCATGCTGATGAAGAAGATCCTGCGGTTGTCGAACCAGCGGCGCAGCAGCGGATAGAGGAACATCATCGAGAGGATCTGGACGCCGCCGCCGAAGGTGCTGAATAGCGTATAGTCGTTGTACCACGCGGTGCCGCCGAAGTCATACTTGAAGAAGTAGAGCAGCAGGTTGGACGTGATGTAGAGCGCGCCGTTGGTGCACACGATCGACAGCACGATCGCCATGGCCTGGTCGTTCTGCACCAGCGCCTTGAACATCTGGCCGACGGAGACGGTCTCCATCTCGACGGTGGACTTCTCCTTGACGTTGATGCACATGATCAGCGTGAACACGACGAAGAGGATCGCCACGCCCAGGGAGAAATACTTGAAGCCGATGATCTCGATCTCGCGCGCGTTCGTGCCGCCGAATGCGTTGCCCAGCGCCTGCACCGAGAGCACCGTGATGACCGTGATGAGCGCCGAGCCGACGCCGGCGGCGGAGCGCGCCAGCGTGGTCAGGCCCTCGCGCTCCTTGCCGCCCTCGGTGAAGGCGGGGATCATCGACCAGTACGGGATGTCCATCATCGTGTAGGTCACGCCCCAGAGGATGTAGGTCACCGCGGCATAGGCGGTCAGGCCCTTGAGATCCAGCGTCGGCGGCGCGGCGAACATCAGATAGAGCACCACGGCGTTCGTCAGCGTGCCGATCAGAAGCCAGGGACGGAACTTGCCCCAGCGGGTCTTGGTCTTGGCGACGATCACGCCCATGATGGGATCGTTGAACGCATCAAACACGCGGGCGACGAGCAGGATGGTGCCCATCGCGAGGGCGCTGACGCCCATGATATCCTGGAAGTAGTAGAGCACGTAGCTCGCGGAGAGCATGTAGACCATGTCCTTGCCGACGGCGCCGAGCGCATAGGACAGCTTGGCCCCGCCGGTCAGCTTCTGCTTCGATTCCATAAACACACCTCAAACAGTTTTATTGATTTTTCAGGCCCATTGCGAGCTTGACCACGTTGTACGCCCCGTCGTAGACCCCGGCGGCCCGGTTGACGCGGATCGCACGGATCATTTCGGCAAAGAGCGTCTCCTCCTCCAGCAGCAGGTCGAGCATCTGGAGCGTATGGGGGATGTCCTCGCACTCGAGCGTACCGTCACCCAGCTCCGCGGAGTGGATGGCGCCCCACTTCTCGTGCCCGCCGATGCGCTTCAGGAAGAGCTTCGGCACCGGGTAGAACGCCAGCTCGCTCGGCTTGGTGCACAGCACATCGCACGAGCGCATCAAAAGGTTGGTGCAGTAGACGGCCTCGAAAATGTTCGGATGCCAGAACGCGTGCACGCCGGTCACGTCGTACTCCAGCGCGTCGGCGGCGAACTGCCGCGTCTCGGCCCAGTTGTCAAAATGCGTGTGCGAAAGCTCGGCGAGACCGTCGATCTCCTGCACCAGCTCGTCCCACACGTTGCGGTAGTCGCCCACGTTGACATAGAGCGCGGCGCGCCCCTCCCGCACGGCGGGCAGCAGATGGCGGATGACCGCGGCAAAGAGCGCGCGCTGCGCGCCCGCACCGCCGATGGTCAGCAGGAAGCGCATGGGCTTGCCGTCCCGCTTGCGGGCAAGGCGGGCGTCACAGTCAGCCTCCAGATTCGCGACGAGCTCATGGTCCACGTAGTGGCCGGTGTAGACCAGGCTGTCCGCTGGCATGGGGCGGAGCACTTCCCTGCCGCGCATGCCGTTGAGGATGCGGTAGCCCATGTAGGACTGGTGCGTCTGGATCGTGTGGACGCTGCCCTCAGCCAGGTGCAGCGCCATGGGCCAGTTGTCCGGAATGGCGTTGACGACGTATTTCATCCCCGCGTGCAGCGCCGCCTGCGCGGGCCAGACGTGCGTGCCGATGACCGGGATCTCCTTCGGGACGCTGCGGAACACCGGCGCCATCAGCTCGGCGTTCTTCTGGTCGGAGGCGTTGTAGCTGAGCTTGCGGAAGCCCTCGTAATTCATCGGCTCCCAGACGAGTTTGTTGAACAGCTTTGATTTCTGCGAGATGCGCGAGCCGAGCGAATAGAGATCGTTCTGCGCGCCGATGACCTTGGTGCAGGTCGTCTCAGGGTAGGAGTTCAGATCCATCCAGTACGGCGTGCAGCCGAGCGCGTGCGCGGCAGAGGCCATCGCGATGGAGATGCGGTAGTGGCCGAAGCCCATGCGGATGTTGCCGACGATCAGTCCGTGCTCGGTGTCGAACGCAGCGTCGCCCTCGCCCTCGGCCACGCGAACGTCCGAAACGCCGAGCGGCTCGTAAAGGCAGGCGTTCTTCACGAGCTTCGCGGGATAGACCGCACCGGAATCGTCACCGTATTTGCGCGCGTACTTTTCCTTCGAGCGCAGCGCCTTGGCATAATCCCGGGAGGAGATCTCGTTGCCGAAAATGACTTTGGATCGGTCTTGCATGGTGTCCTCCTTTGCAGTTTGTTGCCGCACAGCGGCTCTGTATGCACAGTTATCATTATTATACAATTCAATCGGGGAAAAGGCAAGCAAAACAGGAAAAAGTGACGGCCCGTGAGGAAATTTTACAAAAACCGGACAAAGCCGGTCTTTTCTTTTTCCGCAGCGGATGCTATAATTGCTGCATTATGGAAAAACTGTTCGCAAGGAGGCAAGCGCGCATGAAACGACGCTTCCCCGCCCTGCTGGCGCTGCTGCTCTGCCTGCTGCTGGCAGGCTGCGCCCGGGGCGCAAAGAAACCGGCGCAGGGCACCGTCTCCCTGCCCGTGGGCGACCCGGCAGAACTGACGCAGAGCACGCCGCCCGCGGACACCGCGCCCGAGATCGTGACGCTGCCCACGGGCGACCCCGCCGAGCCGGCCCGGCCGCCGGAGACGGGCGGCATCCCGACGCTGGATCCCGATCCCGCACCCACGCTCGCGGAGGACGGATCGTACGACAGCAAGGAGGATGTGGCGCTCTATCTGCACCTCTACGGCCACCTGCCGCCGAACTACATCACGAAGAAGCAGGCCGAGGCGCTCGGC
>Ga0208297_1002298_pt1 | contig 11695 bp, 13 predicted proteins | sample LMS_cellobiose_e_FD_187367 | JGI IMG/M metagenome (GOLD analysis project Ga0208297, IMG submission 187367) | Rumen-fistulated moose microbial communities from Alaska, USA - LMS_cellobiose_enrichment (SPAdes) (version 2) | ecosystem: Host-associated > Mammals > Digestive system > Stomach > Rumen... | reverse complement strand
CCATTGGCTTGAATCTAAGCGGTATAAGGGCAGAGAAAACCTTGCCCCGGAGCAGCGGGAACAGCTTGATGTGCTGGGCTTCGTTTGGGAAAAGCCTGACCCGTGGGAAGTGCGCTATGCTTTTAAATTCAGTATATTCCAATATTGTAGAATCTCGAAATAAGATGTTGGACCCAATAAAAGCAACTGATAATTAAGGGAAGTGGGATGAATGATGAAGAGCTATTATTTAGCCAAGGTCTTATATAAACTTAGAATATCGTCTTATAAGGATTGTAAAATAGAAAAGACTGCTAAGGTGGATGCACAATGCGTGTTAGCATATGTAACGATGGGGAGATATTCGTATATTGGTTCAGAGACACATGTGACTAGTTCAATTATTGGAAATTTCACTTCGATTGGCGGTGGGTGTCAAATTGGCGGTGGAAATCATCCGCTTGACATGGTATCAACTTCTCCGGTATTTCTGAACGGAAGAAATATACTTAGAAGGAATTTTGCACATTTTAATTATGACGAATCCAAGTTTGTGAATATCGGAAATGATGTATGGATAGGCGATGGATGTTATATCAAAGCCGGTGTGAAAATAGGTGATGGGGCAATTATAGGAGCTCATGCAGTAGTTACGCATGATGTTGAGCCTTATTCCATTGTTGCAGGTTGCCCCGCTGGGGAAATCAGAAAGAGATTTACAAACGAAATAATAGAGGATTTGCACAGACTGGCATGGTGGAATTGGGATGATAGAAAATTACAGGAATACAGTGATTACTTTGATAAACCTTCACGCCTAATTAATGCATTTAACGGAGATTAGATCCATGAAGATTGTTTATGTAGATGAGACTTTTCACCCGGCTTATGGATATCAATCTAATCCGTTGGCCAAGTTCCAGCAGAAACAGGGAAATGAAATCGTTATTGTTACTGTTGATAAGGAACATATACATCCCGTATATCGAGCTTTTGGTGACACTGGTGAATCGGTAGATGTTGACGATAAGTGTTATCAAGATGAAACGGGAGTTAAAATAGTAAGAGTCAAGACAAAAGGTTACTTTATGCACCGCGCTGTGTTGACGCATGCAGTGTTTGAGGTGGTAAGAGATCAAAAGCCAGATGTAGTATTTATACATTGTGTTGAAACCCTAACCGCAATGAGATTCTTGATTCATAAAAAAGAATGGCCAATGATGTTTGATTCCCACATGTTATCGATGGCAAGCCAAAGCAGACTTGTTGGTGCCTTTGAGACATTCTATCGAATGTTTTTTAGAAGAATAATAGAAAAGAATCATTACTTTGTAGTTAGAACCCAAAATGATGATTATGTCAACAAACATTTGGGGATTAACACACAATTAACACCATTTATTTCTTTTGGGACCGATACACTTCTTTTCTATCCATCTGAGGAAAAAAGAAAAGAGTTTAGAGACGACTACTCCATTGATCAAGACGATTTCGTTGTCATTTACACCGGGAAACTAACTGAAGCTAAAGGTGGAAAGCTTCTTGCAGAAACTTTTAAGAATAAATTTGAAAGACCTACTGTTTTAGTTTGCGTAGGATCGCCACCCAATGATGAGTATGGCAAGGTAGTAAAGACTATCCTTGAGTCATCGGAAAATCGAATAATAATGTTTCCCACTCAAAAATACACGGATCTTGCCAAGTTTTATCAAATGGCAGATCTATCAATATTTCCAAAACAGTGTAGCATGAGTTTTTACGATGCACAGGCTTGTGGATTACCCGTATTATCTGAAAGCAATAATGTAAATTGCGATAGATGTAGTCATGGGAATGGCGATAATTTTTCGCCTGGTGACATTCAGGATTTCAGAGAGAAGATAGTCAGATTTGCCAATATGTCAAAGGAGGAAATCGACAAATTCAGGAATGCAAGTATTGACTACATAAGAGGCGGATTTGACTATGCAGCAATTGCGCAAGAGTATACAAAGTATTTGTTGAAGAGCATAGAAAACTTCAACAGTTGATCTAATAAATTATTACAGAGGAGTATTAATTATATGATTAACGTAATTGGACTTGGCTACATTGGACTTCCCACTGCTCTTATGATGAGCACACATGGGGTTGAAGTTGTCGGTACTGACTATAATAAGGAACTCGTTGCAACGCTGAATGCCGGCAGAACCACCTTTAAGGAAGATGGGTTGGATGAGTTGTTTAAGGATGCTCTGAAGGCTGGTATCAAGTTCACCACAGAGTATCAGGTTACTGATACATACATCGTATCGGTTCCTACTCCTTATGATAAATTCAGCAAGAAGGTTGACGCCTGCTATGTTGTCGCAGCGGTTAAGGATGTTCTCAAGGTTGCCCCGCAAGGTGCCACGCTCGTAATTGAATCTACCGTTTCTCCCGGCACTATTGAAAAGAGCGTAAGGCCTGTGCTTGTAGCCGAGGAAAGAACGGATATGAACCTCGTCCACGCCCCGGAGCGTATTATCCCCGGCAACATGGTTTATGAACTGCTGCATAACAATCGTACCATCGGCGCTGATGACAAGGCTATTGGCGAAGAAGTAGCGAAGCTCTATGCATCCTTCTGCCAGGGCGAGATCGTCGTTACCGACATCAAGACTGCTGAAATGACCAAGGTTGTGGAGAACACATTCCGCGCTGTGAACATTGCCTTTGCCAATGAGCTGGCGAAGATCTGCCGTCATGACAATATGGATGTGTACGAGATCATCAAGATCTGCAACATGCATCCTCGTGTCAATATTCTACAGCCGGGTCCTGGCGTTGGTGGACACTGCATCTCTGTTGATCCTTGGTTCCTGGTTGGCGACTATCCGTCCCTCGCCAAGGTTATCGACGAGTCCATGAAGACCAATGACGGCATGCCTGATTTCGTATTGAACCGTATTTATGAAATCATGAAAGAAAAGGGTATGACGGATATAACTCGTGTGGGTCTTTACGGTCTTACCTACAAAGAGAATGTCGATGATATGAGAGAAAGTCCGACCCTTCAGCTGCTTGAGAGCCAGGAACGTCACCTTGCGACCGGTCTGAAAGTCTATGATCCCTTTATCGAGAAGGATGTAGTAGCGAATCAGTATCATGATCTTGATGCCTTCCTTGATGCTGTTGACTTCGTGGTCATCATGGTTAAGCATAACGAGATCAAGGAAAACTTGGACAAGCTGGCGGGCAAGGTCGTTCTGGATTGCCACAATATTTGCAACTTGGATGGTGTTTATCACATCTGAAAAAGGAGATCTATTTATATGAAAAAAGTGATGTTGGTCTTTGGAACCAGACCGGAGGCAATCAAGATTTGCCCACTTGTCAATGAACTGAAAACGAGAAAGGGCATTCAGACTGTAGTCTGCGTCACAGCCCAGCATCGCCAAATGCTGGATCAAGTCCTGGAAACTTTTGGAGTCGTCCCGGATTACGATCTGAACATAATGAAAGACCGGCAGACCCTTTTCGATATCACTACGAATATCCTCAACGGTATTAAAGAAGTGCTGGAGAAGGAAAAGCCGGATGTGGTCTTGGTACATGGTGATACGAGTACCACCTTCGTAACAGCTCTTGCTTGCTTCTATCTGCAGATCCCCGTGGGACATGTGGAAGCAGGCCTGAGAACATATAATATCTATTCTCCTTATCCGGAAGAGTTCAACCGACAAGCTGTAGGTATCGTGAGCCAGTATAACTTTGCCCCGACGCAGTTGGCCGCCGATCATTTGAAAGCAGAAGGCAAGAATCCAGATAAAATCTACATCACCGGCAATACCGTCATTGATGCTATGCAGCACACGGTCAAGGAGGACTATTCTCATCCAGAACTTGACTGGGTGGGCAATGACAAGCTCATTTTTATCACTGCGCACCGGCGCGAAAACCTTGGAGAACCCATGCACCATATGTTCCGCGCTATTCGTCGTGTCTTGGACGAGCATCCTGAGTGCAAAGCTATCTATCCAATCCACATGAATCCTGTCGTCCGACAGGCTGCTGATGAAGAATTGGGCGGTTGCAAACAGATCCATATTATCGAGCCGATAGAAGTGTTCGATTGTCACAACTTTGAAGCACGCTCTTTCCTTTGCCTGACCGATTCTGGCGGAATCCAGGAGGAGTGCCCGTCCTACGGTGTCCCCGTTCTTGTGATGGAGCAATGGGTGCTGCAATAGCGACGGTTCTTGCAGAACTTGTGGCTTGTGTGATGCAATTTTATTCTCTCCGCGGGCGAGAACTCGGAATTGCAAATATGCTTAAGAAAACAGCTATCTACCTTATAGTGGGATTGTTAATGATTTTTATAGTACGAGTGGCTGCGTTACTACCAGTTAGAAACATTATAAAAATAGCAATTGAGATTTTTGTTGGTGCGGCATTCTTTGGTGGTGTTTGTCTGTTGTATTGGATAAAAACAAATAACAGATTTTACGAGATTCTTTGCAAGCCAATAATTCAAAAAATAAAGAGGTAAATGGATAATAAGTCAGGAATGGAAACGATGGAAATAACAAACTACAAAGTAGCATCCCTTATCTACCCACACGGCGAGTATCACCTCGGTACACTTGCTGAGATCCTCGACGAGGACTCGTTCTATCGTATAGATGGAACGCATATATTCGATAAGTTTAAGATCCTCTCCACAGAGCTTGTAGGGAACAAGCTGGCAATTCATATGAAAGAAAAGGATGTAATCCTTATGGTGGTGGCAAAAGGATAATCGATCTGCATGAAAAGTACGATGCAAGCCCGGAGTGGTTTGAGCATCAGGTGAAGAAAGAGGCAGATGCGAAAGGATAGGATAGTTGAAGAGTCCCGCATCAGTTGCGATAAATGCAAAAACTGGATCACACTCGGCGTGTATTAATGCAAAGATTTAAACGAAGCACCAAAATACACAGCTCCCCAGGAGCAAGAGAGGAAATCAATATGAACACTATAACAGAAGCTTTCAGGGACAAGACGCTTGTTATCACCGGCGGCACGGGCAGCTTCGGCAGCACTGTGTTAAAACATTTTCTGACCACGGATATAGGCGAGATTAGGATCATAAGCCGCGACGAGAAGAAGCAAGACTGGATGAGGCATACATTACAGGCGCAGTATCCGGAGCATTGTGGCAAGGTGCAATTTTACGTCGGCGATGTGAGAAACTTGGATTCCGTTAAAGATGTGATGTACGGAGCTAACTATGTATTTCACGCCGCAGCGCTTAAAGAAGTCCCATCTTGTGAATTCTTCCCGATGGAGGCTGTACGTACAAACATCATCGGAACGGATAATGTAATAACTGCGGCAGTCGAGAACCATGTGGAACGTGTTGTGTTCCTCTCCACTGACAAAGCAGCGTATCCGATCAATACAATGGGCATGACCAAAGCAGTGGGCGAAAAAGTTGTCCAGGCTCGTGCACAGAAAGCTTTTGAACGCAGCGGCACAGTTCTTGCCTGTACTCGCTATGGTAATGTCATGTGCAGCCGAGGTTCTGTAATTCCCCTGTTCATCGATCAAATTAAGCGTAAAGCACCAATAACCATTACCGATCCAAACATGACTCGCTTTCTCATGAATTTGGATGAGGCTGTTGATCTTGTTGCGTTTGCCTTTGAACATGCTGAGCCGGGAGATTTGTTTATCCAGAAAGCCGATGCGTCAACTATTGGAGATCTGGCGGATGGTGTCATGAAACTGTTTGGGCAGACAGAAAAAAAGATTATTGGCAGCCGTCACGGAGAAAAACTATATGAAACCCTGATGACCAGGGAGGAACGTTTACGTAGTACGGATATGGGACACTACTTCCGTATCAGCCCGGATGCTCGTGGACTTAATTACGATAAGTTCTATGTTGAAGGTACTATTCAAACGGAAGGTGATGAGGCTTACACAAGTCACAATACAAACAGGCTGGATGTCGATGGAGTTGTAGCAAAAATCTTGACAACAGACTATGTGAAAGAGGAATTAGAAGGAAGACCACATCTTGTTGAAGCATGAAGCACTGGTTGACTCTTTTATAAGATGAATATATAGTGTTCAATGTTCAAACAGGATGAGAACGATGGGAGATAATCACAATGGACTACCCGAACTGGAAAGAAAATGGCAAAATAAAATTGATGATTATTGTAGGGACAAGACCTGAAATCATACGCCTTGCCGCCGTGATTAAAAAGTGCCGCAAATATTTCGATACGATCCTGGTCCATACAGGACAAAACTATGATTACAACCTGAATGGCGTATTTTTCAAAGACCTGGGTCTTGCCGATCCAGAACTGTATCTGGATGCTGTCGGCGCAGATCTTGGCGAGACAATGGGCAATATCATAGCAGCCAGCTACAAGGCGATGGTGGAGTTGACGCCCGATGCAGTGTTGGTTCTGGGTGACACGAACTCCTGCCTTTCGGTCATTGGCGCGAAACGGCTGCACATCCCCATCTTCCATATGGAAGCTGGGAACCGCTGTAAGGACGAGTGCCTGCCGGAAGAGACGAATCGCCGGATCGTGGACATTATCTCTGACGTGAATCTGGCGTATTCCGAACATGCCCGCCGCTATCTTGCCGACTGCGGGCTTCCGAAGGAGCGCACCTATGTGACTGGCTCTCCCATGGCGGAAGTGTTGACTGAGAATCTGGAAGCAATCAAGGCGTCAGATATCCATGCGCGCCTCGGCCTGAAGAAGGGCAAATACTTTCTTCTCTCTGCGCACCGCGAGGAGAACATCGATACAGAGAAGAACTTTACCAGCCTCTTCACAGCGATCAACAAGATGGCCGAGAAGTATGATATGCCGATTCTATACTCCTGCCACCCTCGTCCTAGGAAGCGCCTCGAAGCCTCCGGCTTCCAGCTCGACCCCCGCGTCATCCAGCATGAGCCCCTGGGCTTCCACGACTATAACTGCCTGCAGATGAACGCTTTTTGCGTCGTGTCCGACAGCGGAACACTGCCGGAGGAGAGCTCTTTTTTTACCTCTATCGGACATCCCATTCCGGCAGTCTGCATCCGCACATCTACCGAGCGCCCGGAGGCGCTGGACAAGGCGTGCTTTATTCTGTCGGGTATCGATACAAAGGGGTTGCTCCAGGCAGTAGACACCGCTGTGGAGATGGTACGAGAAGAAAAGAACGGCGGCGCGATTCCCGTGCCGGATTACACGGATATTAACGTCTCTGACAAGGTCGTAAAGATCATCCAGAGCTATGTGGGCGTCGTCAACAAGATGGTTTGGAGAAAAGAGATATGAAGATCTTTGTTACAGGAGCAAAGGGCTTTGTCGGCCGCAATCTTGTCGAAAACCTGAAAAACATCCGCGATGGAAAGAATCGAACCAGACCTGCCCTGCAGATTGAAGAGATTTATGAGTACGACATCGACTCTACGCCAGAGCAGTTGGACGACTATTGCGCAAAGGCGGATTTCGTTTTCAACCTTGCCGGTGTGAACCGCCCCAAGGATCCTGAAGAGTTTCGGAAGGGAAACTTCGGGTTTGCCTCGATACTGTTAGATGCACTGAAGAGACATGGGAACAAATGCCCGGTGATGCTGTCCAGTTCCTTACAGGCGACTTTGGCCGGACGTTTCGGGACCTCCGAATATGGTCTGTCCAAGCGGGACGGGGAGGAACTGTTCTTCGCATATGAAGCTGAGACGGGCGCAAAGGTCTATGTCTATCGCTTTCCCAATTTGGCCGGGAAATGGGTGAGACCGAACTATAACTCCGCCGTTGGCACCTTCTGCAATAACATCGCCCATGATCTTCCCATCACGGTGAACGACCCGTCTGTTGAGCTGGAACTTCTGTTCATAGATGACCTGATAGAAGAGATGTATAACGCACTGGAAGGTCATCCGCTTCGCTGTGAGTATCCAAAAACCGGTGATGTCATTGACGGAATTCAATATGACGGACTGACGCCAAGATGGTGCGACGATGGCAGATACTGCGGCGCTGCGATAACCCACAAAGCAACTCTTGGACGCATTGTGGAGTTGCTCCATGTTTTTCATGATCAGCCGAACACGCTTATTATGCCGTCGATACCGCCGACTTCCTTCGAGTATAAGCTCTACAGCATGTATCTGAGCTATCTGCCGAAAGAGAAGGTCGCCTTTGATCTCAAGATGAACTGCGATAATCGCGGCAGCTTTACGGAGCTACTGAAGACTGTGGATCACGGTCAGTTCAGTGTGAACATCTCAAAACCGGGGATCACAAAGGGGCAGCACTGGCATAACACTAAATGGGAGTTCTTTATTGTGGTCGCTGGGCATGGCCTGATCCAGGAGAGAAAGATCGGGACCAACGAGGTGCTGGAGTTTGAGGTAAGCGGAGAGCATATTCAGGCGGTGCATATGTTGCCGGGATACACCCATAACATCATCAACCTGTCTGAAACAGAAAACCTTGTAACGGTGATGTGGGCAAATGAGATGTTTGATCCTGACCATCCAGATACGTTTTTTGAAATAGTTTGATTAGAGAATCAGGTATATGGTCTTCTCGTTCGCGCTCGATGATCTAGAAAAATTTAAAAGCAGTTTTAACGCGATTATTGTCAATCGCTATGACAGAGTTCTGGATGATGTCAAGGAAAAGGTATATACGCGGGATTTGTTTAGACGCGACTAAACTATGCAGGCATTATTCAGGAAAATATAGATTGTGATGAATTGACAACACCATCGACGATGAATATAATAGACCTACCACTTTCTGAAAAGGAGATGCCCGTTATGCCGAGACCGAAAGGCTCCAAGAACAAGAAAACCGTTATCGTAGAAAATATTGATGAGAAGATCGCCGCTGCCGAGAAAGAAATCGTAGAACTGACTGACGCTCTGAAAGCGAAAAAGGCCGAGCTGAAGGATTTGGTCAAAGCGAAAGCGGAGAGCGCCAAGATCGCCGCTGCAAAGAAAGCGGAGGAAGATAAGGCCACGATCCTTGCTGCCGTCGAAAAGAGCGGCAAGAGCGTGGAAGAGATTTTGGAAATGCTCAAAGGTGAGTAAACTGCCTTTCGTCCACTTGTCGGGCATTCCCATTTTCAATCCACTACCACACGTTCAGTTACAATAAGCGTCGGAGACGCGCTGCCGCAGATTTATCTGCGTACAAAGGGGTTTGGGGATGCTGCCCCAACAAGCATTCAGCGGATTTTCTGTGATGGGAAAATCCGCTGAAATTGCAAAGTGGATATCACTTTGCCCTGCTTGCCAAGTTGTCCTCTCGTTTCTAAAACGCTTCTTTCTTCGCCGGACATCACGCTCCGGCGCTCGGCTGGAACTGCCGGAGGTATCTTCATGGAGGGATCATGCGAAGACTAAACAGAACTCTGATGGTGCTCCGCTATCTGTGGGAGACCACGGACGATGAGCATAGCGTGACCGTGGCCGATATTGTTGCCTACCTCGCGGAGCAAGGCGTCCCGGCCAAAGACTACCGGACGATCAGAGCAGATATTGCCGAGCTTCTTGACTTTGGAATCGACATCGTGGAAACAAAGCGGGACCGCTATGAGTACCATGTCGGCAATCGGCATTTTGAGGTGCCGGAGGTAAAGTTGCTGGTCGATGCCGTCCAATCTTCCCGATTTATCAGTCAAAGGAAGAGCAAGGCCCTGATTCAAAAGCTGGCAACCTTTGTGGGACCGCACGACGCTGGAATTATCCAGCGCGAGCTCTACGTCGATCAGCGTTCCAAGTCAGATAACGAGAGTGTGCTCCGGTCCGTGGACGCCGTTCAGGATGCCATCGCGGAAAACAAGAAGGTGTCCTTCCAGTATTTCGACTATTCCCCGCAAAAGGAAAAAGTGGCCCGGCATAACGGAATGACATATCGCATCTCGCCCTACTCCCTGATCTGGAACGATGACAATTACTACATGATCGGCTTTTCCGATGACCGGAAGATCATCCAGACCTTCCGCATTGACCGGATCGATCATCTATCCCAGGTGGACGAGCCCCGCATCGAACCGCCCGACGATTACAACGTCAGCGACTTCTTTACGCAAGAGTTCTCCATGCTCAGCGGAAAGGAGCGCACTGTGGAGCTCCTGGTTGAGAACCACCTGATGAATAACATCATTGACCGCTTCGGAGAATCCGTGCAAGCGAAAACCGTTGACAACGGGCATTTCAAGATCACCGTGACCGTTGCCCTTAGTACGAATTTCTACGCATGGGTCTTTGCCTCCAACGGCAAGATCAGAATCCTGAGCCCCCAGGAAGCGCGAGAGGATTTCGCCGCCATGATGGAGGCTAACAAGCTCACAGAATAAGATTTCCCGGCGACCTGCAAAAAAATGCAGGTCGTCTTTTTGCCCTATTGAATATCCGACAGAAATGCTTTATACTGCATCTATCTTGAACGGGTCGTTTATGATAGCTGCGAGGGAGGTCGTGTGTATGAGGCATAAGGACAAAGAACTGATGCGCAGAATCCGCGAGTTTGCGGAACGCTTCTATATTCAAAATGGCCGCTCACCCAGCACGGCAGAAATCGGCCAGGGCGTCGGGGTGACAAAGGCAACGGTTTACAATTACCTTGTTGAGATGAACGAAAACGGAATGCTTCAGTATGACGGCAACACAATCTCGACAAAGAGGACCGAGCTCCTGAGTGCCGGGACCACGCCTGCAAACGTATTCCTTGGCCCGATCCCATGCGGCACTCCCGATGTGGTAGAGGCATCTGTAGATGAGATCGTCCACCTGCCTACCGCGATTTTTGGAAAGGGAGAGCTTTGCATCCTCCGCGCGCAGGGTGAATCCATGATTAAGGCCGGGATCGACGATGGAGACATGGTGGTTGTCGATACAAGCGCCGAGGCAACGGTTGGAGATATTGTCGTTGCCTTGGACGGTGAAGGACAGAACACCTTGAAGCGTTTAGAGTACGACAGTGAAAAACGCTGCTACTATCTCCACCCAGAGAATCCCGATTTAGAGGACATCTATGTGAATCAGCTTACGGTTCAGGGTGTCGCTCGGTATGTGATTAAGAAATTGAGGTAAAGGAAAATGGGACAAAGCAAAGAAGTGGCGCGGGCGCTGTTCCCGGACAAGCCCCCGAATGATGATCTGTGCAAGGATTACGCACACCTGTTTCTTGCAAAAGAGCTGGACAGGCTCCCGCTCTTTGAAATGGGTCCGGTCCTGTCTATGACAGACCCCTTTGACCCGTATGTGGAGAGACTCTACCCAAACCCGTATCACAACAACCTTGAACGGATCGGCTCGTTCAAGCAGTACCTGATGGGGCATTATTATCAGAGCTACATCGACTATATCACCAACTTGCTGGAAAACGGAGAACTGTCCCTCGGAAAAAGAAGCTGCATCGTGCCGGCTCCCGATTATGTTATTGTCAAGGAAGTGGACGTACAGAGAATTGATCTGTTTCGTAAATCCTTAGATGAGGTCTATGCGGACATCATTATTAGCGCAGAGGTCAGAGTGGTTTCTGTTCAGGAGTACAACACGGTTTCGGATTGTCTCACGCAATGGTTCCGGGTAAGGACTTGCTCCGATCTCTCCCCGGATGTGAATGTCAATGAATATTTGAGCCATGTGCTAGCGAATATTAGAGCCAGTTTTGCTAGTGAATACTTAAACCAGATTACAGGTTTGTGCTACTGAATATCAGAGCCACCCTTGGTTGCCAGTAGC
>Ga0208297_1002296_pt1 | contig 11715 bp, 6 predicted proteins | sample LMS_cellobiose_e_FD_187367 | JGI IMG/M metagenome (GOLD analysis project Ga0208297, IMG submission 187367) | Rumen-fistulated moose microbial communities from Alaska, USA - LMS_cellobiose_enrichment (SPAdes) (version 2) | ecosystem: Host-associated > Mammals > Digestive system > Stomach > Rumen... | reverse complement strand
AACTTACGCTGTTCCCAAGAGGGCGACCACAAATTGTAGCAAGCAATGCTTTCGGGGCCCCGAAAGCAGAAAACGGAGCACCTGCCGGGTGCTCCGTTTCGCTTGATGGGGCAACATCCCCATACCCCTTCGACAGAGAATTCTTCTCTGGCTGCGCACCTTTCAGGCGCTTCTTTATTCATACTGATACACCTTCCTCTGAGCAGGTTGCTCGTTGATTCCGAGGATATACTCCACGTTTGCTTTGTGGGTCATCAACTCCCGCATTTCACTTTGGGCTGCGTGGTAGTCCGCGTAAGCCGCCTTTTTCTCAGCCAGGAGCGTTGCAAATTCCGCGTTCAAGCTCTTTACCGTGGGGAGCTTTTTCAAGCCAAGATCATCAAAGGCTTTCTTGGACGCTCGGTGCAAAATGATTTCTCCTTCATGCTCGACCAGATACTTTTTTGAATAACCGGACTTGCAGTATCCGTCCCAGGCTTCTTTGGTCTTGACATAGTTGATGATGTGAGTTTTCAGGGATTGAATCTCAACCATCCGGGTTTCCGCGGTTTTGATTCTTGTCTTCAATTCATAGAAATGAGATTCTGCATCAGCGGTCGCACGGGCAAGATCGGCAAAGTCTTCAAAGCCCTTTTCCTCGGCAAACATGATCGTCTTTGCCATCTGTTTGAGCTTGATTACCTTCATCGCCTGATCGTATCCGAAGCCTTTTCCGGTATTGATCTTGGCTTCGAGCTGAGAAACCAGCGTCGTTTTCTGCTGGCGTCTCGGATACTTTTTCTTTTCAAACGGAACATGCTTCTTTTCATTTTTCAGAACAGCAAGGAGATCGTCTTCACCGTATCCGTCGCCGAGGGAGCGGAGCCGGATGAACTGTTTCTGACCTTCAGGGCGGAATGAAAGGTGCTTTCCTCTCTTGACGGTGTAGCCGGCCTCCTGCAAAAAGCGGATCAGCTCGTCTATGTCCCTGGGGCTGTTTTGTATTGCCTGGTCAATAGCCATACGCAACAGATCACGGTTGCTCAGCTTGTATTCGTTGCCGAGCCACTTGTTGTAGCTCTTGCCATGCTTTGCCGGATTCTCAATTACGGACAGACGGTGCTCCGTACAAATAAGGTCAGAGAGCTTGCGGACGGCAGCGGTGCTTCCCCAAAAGTTGCGGAACTTCCTCGTGCAATCCAGCGCAGTCGAGTTCCAGATGATGTGATTGTGGATGTGCGCTTTGTCGATGTGAGTGCAGACGATAAAGGCGTGATTGCCTTTCAGGAACCGTTCGGCAAACTCATAACCGATGCGGTTTGCTTCTTCCGGGGTTATCTCGCCCGGCTTGAATGACTGCCTGATCTGATAGGCAATTACGTCGCTTTCCTGATAGCGTCCGGTGATCTCATGGTATTCTTTCTTGGACACCGCGAATTCAGAAGCGACAAAATCAGGATCGCAGGCGTAGGAAGAAACCAGATTGCCGTGATCCGTCTTCTGCGGATTTTTCGCGTAATCCGTCCTGTCACTGAGACACTGATTGATGGTTTTCCCTTTGTTCAGATGAAGCGGGATTATTCTCGTGGTTGCCAAAACCTCACCTCCAATAAATATTTTTCCGGGCGTCAGAGAGCGACAAATTTCGACCCGGGCGGTGTGCTATCATACGAAAAAAAGAAAGGACATGGACTGCCATGAACAACAAAAAAGCTCTTGACCGTATCTCTGAGATTATTGAACAGATTGCGGTCAAAAACCACACCACACCCGAGGAAGTGCGCCGTCAGATAAAGCTCGCCATGCTCTGCGGGATGGTAAATCAAGACCCGGAGGTACAGAAGAAATGGCGTGAAATACCATGCGAGGGCTCCGTCCCGACGCCGGAAGAATTTATCCTTTGGGCGGCGCTCAAAAGCGTTGAATAACAAAAAAGGAAGGCGCGAGGTTTTGTTCCTCGCGCCTTCTCCGCTTAGGGGCATTATCCGTAAACTGTTTCTGTGAGCCACAGGCGGAAGCCGTAAAGTCTTGCCAGGATCAATGCGGCCAGCATCGGGATTCCGTAGGGCGAAAGGGCCAGCGCAATGGCGAGTCCGATACAGCCTTTCAGGATTGCTCCGCTGATAATCGTGATGATTCCGGCTCCTGCGAAGACGATTGCCAGAATTCCGAGCACGGCGGCAGACAGTTTCAGGCTTATATTGCAAAGGCCGCACAGAAGCCAGAGCAGGAAAACGACCGGGGCAATCAATATCTTGAGGATGATTTTCATATCCGTCACTCCTTCCTTCTGACTATATTTTACCACCGGGCAGCAGATGAGAAAAGGATGCGGCAGAGGTGTTTTGAGAGGCTCTACAAAGCCGTTATTTGAGCGCGGCCAGCTTTGTGATGATCGTGTTTGCCATGTCGATCAAACGCTCCTGATTGGCCTTCACGTCTGCCAGATCAGCCTCGTACACCCGCCCTGTCTGATGCAGACGCTTGGCAATCTGATTGATATTATTCCCTGAATAGCGTAGGAGAGAGATCATTTCTTTCAGCTCCGGCACATCCAGTTTCACCACGATTCCGTCAAGAGCCATCTTGCGGAGAAACGCTTCCCGGTTGGTGATACCCACCGTCGCCATTCTGTCACACAAGCATTTATACTCTTCCGGTGAAAGCCGGAGCTTCAGCCATACAGTACGCTTTCTATCGTCCTTCATCGCAGCGCCTCGCGTCGGACGGGCTTGCCTGGTTTCAATACTGAGGCTTCGCTCGTCGGTGTCTTCTGGAGTTTTTCGAGAATGGAGGGTTTCTTCTCGGGCGCTGTTTTTTCGAGGGCAAGGTCTTTTCTCACCTGATTGACCAGGAGATCAACCAGCCCCGGATTTGTTCTATCCACGATGAAGCGAAGGTTTCTGTTGTCGCCCCATTCCGATCTGTCCTCCGCGACCGGAACCGTCGCAGCCCATCTTTTGTTGCCGTCCGATATTCTTCCGTCGTGGTCTTTGCAGCGGATTGTGTTTGCGAGAACGTAGCTGACGCGCTCCATACCGAACTTCTGTCCAAGTTGGACAGAAGTTGTTTTGGTATCGAGACGGTTGTCGCCGTAGTTGTCCCCGATGGCTTTTTCAATTGCGTCCCGGCAGTCCATGTTGGCCTTGAAAGAATCCCTGTAAGCCTCGATTTCTCTGTGCTGGATCGCGTACTCAGCCGAGTGTCGGTAAACGGGGATTTCTTTGATCTGAACTGCGGATTTATCTTTAGATTCCATTACCGTGCCTCCTGTTCGTGGTTCTTTTTCTGAATCTCCGGCGTCACGGCCGCAAAGGATTTCAGCTTTCCGAGAATGGATGGTTTTTCCTTTGCCGTTTCAGCGGCTTCTTCTACGAGCTGCTCCATCGGCGTCTTGTCGTCGATGTTCAGTTCGGCGTTCAGTTCGGCGAGCCGGGCGGACTTGGTACGGAGCTCTTCTTCCTGCGGGAACGGTTTGCCGAGCTCTGCTTTAGCCGTCTCCATCTGAGCATAGAGGCTGTCGAGCTTATCCTGGACGACCTTCATACGATTTTCCATACCCGCAAGAACATTGTCGATTCGTGTCAGATTGCCGCGGGCGTCCTTGCCGAGTTCCACGCGGTGGCTCATCTGGCCTTTGAGCGTGAGCACATAATCGCGTCCGAAGTCTTCAAGCGTGAGTGACATCTGGAAGCCCCTGTAGGAGCCGATAGGGACCGGTTCAAGCCCTTTTACGTCCTTGAAGGCTTCCAGTATAGCCGCGCCTGCGTTGTCCTTATCGGTCAGCATATCGCCTTTTACGACCATTCCCGCAAAGCCGTTCTGGGGGTGAGGATGTTCCGAGAGCGTCTTCATATCGGCTTGGAAACCCTCAATGAACCTCTTGTTTTTCTCGATTTCCTCCGGGAAGTGCTTCAGGAGATTGTCTTCAAGCCGGTACTGCTGGCTCTGATGATTTGCTTTCATCAGTTTGAGCCGGGCCACATCCACGTCCAGATCCATCTTTTCCTTGATGCGCGGATCACCGGCGCACAGGGCTTTGATCTCGGCGTAGGAAAGCGCGGTTTCGTCAATGTCGTCGCAGGAACGAACCGGAGATTTGGAGGTCATGATCTGGCTGATGAACTTTTGCTTGTTTTCTACCGTTTGCCACAAGTAGGCGTCGAACGTAGATTCCGTAACATAGCGGAAGATGTGGACTTCGGGATTCATGTTGCCCTGACGGATGATACGGCCTGACCGCTGTTCAAGATCGCCGGGACGCCACGGACAATCGAGGTCATGGAGCGCCACAAGCCTGTCCTGCACGTTCATGCCGGCACCCATTTTGAAGGTGGAACCGATCAGAACGCGAACCTGTCCGGTGCGGACTTTTGCGAACAGCTCCTTCTTGCGAACCTCGGTGTTGGCCTCGTGGATGAAAGCGATCTGTTCCCTCGGAATGCCTTTTGCAACGAGTTTTTCGCGTATGTCGTCGTAGATGGTAAACTGTGAATCATCGCCGCCGTTTTCCTTGTCCAGCATTGCTTCCAGGGCATGAAGCTCAGGGTTGTCGAGGTTTCCCGCAGAAGACTTTGCCGCTTTCGGTGTCGTAATTGTCTTGGGTGTTGAGAGATCGCAAAAGACAAGCTGCGTCAATTTGTCTTTCTGCCCTTCCTCATAAATCCGCGCGATATTGGCCACGCACATATTGACCTTGCTGTTCGGATCATCCGGCAGATCGGGATTAATCACACGCTGATCCAGGCCGAGCTTCCGTCCATCGCTGGTGATTTTGAGCATGTTATCAACCGAAGCGTCAACAAGTCCGGCGTGAACCTTTGCGGCACGTTCGGACAGTTCTTTGACCATACCTTTTTGAATATCGGTTGGCTGTGCGACCTCGTTGTGATAGATCGGCGTCGGCGTAGGAAGATTGAGCTGGTCGGCGGTCTTAATGTCTGCAACTTCTTTGAAGAGACACATGAGTTCCGGCAGATTGAAGAACTTTGAGAACCGTGTGCGGGCTCTGTATCCCGTTCCTTCCGGAGCGAGCTCGATGGCGCTCGAGGTTTCCCCGAATGTGCTGGCCCAGCAGTCGAAATGAGCGAGCCCTTTCCGCTGGATCGTGTCATGCTGCAGGTACCGCATCATGGTGTAGAGCTCCGTCATGGAGTTTGAAACCGGGGTGCCGGTGGCGAATACCACACCTTTGCTGTAGGTGATCTCGTCAATATAGCGGCACTTCATGAGCATGTCGGAGGACTTCTGCGCGTCGGAGGTTGAAAGGCCCGCAACATTCCGCATCTTTGTGTAGAGGAACAAATTCTTGAACGAATGCGCCTCGTCCACATACAGGCGGTCAACGCCGAGCTGCTCAAAAGTAACCACATCGTCTTTTCTGGAATCGTCCTGGAGCTTCTTCAGCTTGGTTTCGAGGCTCTTGCGAGTCTTTTCAAGCTGTTTGATCGTAAACCGCTCCGCGCGGCTGTTCTTGAGCTCCTCGATCCCTTCTTCAATCTCTGAAATCTGCTCCTGCAGCAGTCGTTCCTGCCGCTCTTTGGAGACCGGGATCTTCTCAAACTGTGAATGACCGATAATCACCGCGTCATAGTTGCCGGTTGCGATCCTGGCGCAGAACTTCTTACGGTTTCTCGGTTCAAAGTCTTTTTTCGTTGCGACGAGGATGTTTGCTGCGGGATAGAGACGGAGAAACTCAGACGCCCACTGTTCCGTGAGATGGTTCGGAACGGCAAACAAGGGCTTCTGGCATAGGCCGAGCCGCTTGCTTTCCATTGCCGCCGCGACCATTTCAAAGGTTTTGCCCGCGCCTACTTCGTGTGCAAGCAAGGTATTGCCGCCATATAGGATATGCGCGACGGCGTTGAGCTGGTGCTCACGGAGCTTAATCTCCGGGTTCATTCCGGTAAACGTGATGTGCGAGCCGTCGTATTCCCGCGGACGGTTGGAGTTGAACAGCTCGTTATACTTCTGCACAAGCGTTTGTCTGCGCTCCGGGTCTCTCCATATCCAATCACGGAAAGCGTCCTTGATGGCCTGTTGCTTCTGCTGGGCAAGCGTTGTTTCTTTTGAATTGAGAACGCGGCGCTCTTTTCCGTCAGCGTCCGTCTTGGTGTCGTAGATACGGACATCGCGCAGATTCAGCGTATCTTCTAAGATTTTGTAGGCATTGGCTCTGTCCGTTCCGTAGGTCATATAGGCGTTGATGCTGCACCTTCCAGCCGTTGCCTTGTTCGTGATGCTCCACTCCGCCGTATAGGGCGAGTAGTTGACTTCGATGGATCTCCGCATATAGTACGGGGGCTCAAAGGTCTCGATCATAAACTGCCGGATATACTCTTTGTCGATCCACGTCGCACCGAGCCGGACTTCGATCTCGGAAGCGTCCAGGTCTTTCGGCTGCGCGGCTCTCAGGGCTTCCACGTTGGCCGCGATCTCCTCATAGTGGTTTGCGCTCTCAGGCAGCATTTGAAGGGCGTTTTCGTAGTACGCCAGCTTTTCACGCACGTTGCCGGAGAGGAAATCATCAGCGGTGCGGTAGGTGTAGGAGCCGTCCGGACGGCGATTGAAGTCCAGATAGATCACGCCACGCAGCTCGTCGGCGAGCTCCTGTTCGGTTTTGCCGGTGAGAGAGGACATATATTCCATATCCACGCAGGCTTTCTCGGAAATGGAAAGCGCCAGGGCTTCGGATGCGGTGTCCACGCTTGTGACCGCCTCGTGCGGCTTGATCGTCCTCTTGGTGAACATATCCGCCTTGCGCTGGAGGTTGTTGTCTTCGTCGAGGACTTCCAGGGAACTCAGGAGGTAGTAGGAGTTGTCGTCAGAAAAGGCCAGCGCGTTGGCGCGGGAGTTTATCAGGCCGAATTTGCGGGTGAAACTGTCATACAGCTCGTTCAGCTCGCGCTGTGTGGCCCGGATGGTATCGTCCGAAACAAACCCGTCGAGCTGCTGACCGATGAGCCGCTGAACACAGTCCCGAAGCTCTACCATGCCCTTTACGCGCTCCTGAGCGGTGGCGTTCAGGTCAGGCTTTACCATACGGGAGTTCTGCCGGTAGTAAACCTCGCCGTCAACGACGGTGTACGAATAGTTCTTCACGTTCGGATCGGCGGGAATGGAAGTGTCAATCTGTTCGTCTTCGCCCAGCTCCGGGAGCTCCGCTTCGGTGTAAGTGCCGCGGATGTTTTGAACCGCCTCATGGAGCAGATCGGACAGCTCCGCGCCTTCGATGGGCTTCAGCGTGAAATCGTCGTGTCCGTACTGTGTGCTTTCCGAGCTCGGCTGACCGAGCATCATTTCGGGGTGTTCGATGAAGTAGCTGTTGATGGAAAAGCCGTCCGGGTTCTGGCCGAGGTGAATCCAGTCCTCATCCACCGTGATCGGGTGGTCCCTCTTTTGCAGGAAGATGATGTCCGAGACCACATCCGTGCCCGCGTTTGCACGGAATGCGTTGTTCGGCAGACGGATCGCACCGAGGAAATCAGCGCGTTCAGCGAGGTATTTCCGTACCTCCGGGGACTGCTTATCCATCGTGTAGCGGGAAGTAACGAAAGCAACGACGCCGCCCGGACGCACCTGGTCGAGAGACTTGGCAAAGAAATAGTCGTGAATACTGAAACCGAGCTTGTTGTAGGGCTTGTCATCCACCTGATACTGGCCGAAAGGCACGTTGCCGACAGCCAGATCGAAGAAGTCCTTGCGGTCGGTGGTTTCAAAACCGGCTACGGTAATATCAGCCTGCGGGTAGAGCTGCTTTGCGATCCTGCCGGTGATGCTGTCCAGCTCCACGCCGTAGAGACGGGAATCAGACATTTCAGACGGGAGCATACCGAAGAAATTGCCAACGCCCATAGCGGGCTCCAGAATGTTTCCAGACGTGAAGCCCATGTTGCCGACAGCCTCGTAAATGGCCTTGATTACTGTGGGAGAGGTATAGTGCGCGTTCAAGGTGGAGGCTCTGGCTGCGGCGTATTCTTCCGGCGTCAGCGTCGCGTACAGCTCCGCAAACTCATTCTTCCAGTTGGCTTTGGACTCGTCAAAAGCGTCCGCGAGACCGCCCCAGCCGACATATTTTGAAAGCACTTCCTGTTCTTCCGGCGTTGCCTGCCTGCCGTCGAATTCAAGCTCTTTCAGGAGGTTGATCGCGTCCATATTAGCTCGGAACTTTGCTTTCGGCCCGCCTTCACCCAAGTGATCGTCAGTAATGCGGAAGTTCTGCGCCGGAGGATCGGGCTCAGTTGTCTTGATGGTCTGGATCACCACGTCATAAGGCAGATGGTTTTCTTCGGCGGGATACTCAGCGACTGTTTCAACCGTGTAGCCCGGATCGGGCCTTTCCTGGGGAAAACGTTCCATGAGCCGTGCGAAGCTCTCCCGGCTCTCTGCCCGGAGAATAGGATACGCAAGCGAGGGATCACGGAGCTGAATATCGAACATCCCGATGTTCTCAATGATGAAAGGCTTTCCGTCCTCCAGATAGACGGTATCGCCCACAGAGAACGGGAAATCAGGCGTCGGCTCTGGTTCCAGCGTTGTATCCGTCTCAAACCGTTCAGGATGGAGTACCCGTTCCGCCGCCGTGTTTCGCTCTGGCTCGTCGAATACCACACCGTCAATCCACTCAGAGGCTTCTTCCCATGAATCAAACGTATAAATGGAGCTGTCGCCGTTGAAAATGAGATAACCGCCGTAGCTTTCCATCTCGTTGTAAGAAAGCCCGGCGGCGTTAAACGCTTCAATGACTTTTTCAATTTCTTCGGAAGACAACTCATGCCCGCCGAAAGCTACCTCCTGCATCGCGGTGATCTGTTCCTCTTCGGTTTTTCCCTGGAGCTGTTCTGCCGTAATGTCTCTGCCGATTTTCAGGAACGTGATATTGTGATCGTTCAGGAAGTCTTCTCCGTGATAGCAGACGGGAGATGCGATCACGATGCGCTGATCCTCTCCTGGCTGCGGAGCGTCGTCAAACCGGGTCTGTATGCCGAAATTGACCGGGGCGTAGAAGAACAGTGTGTCGTCTCGCTCACCGAGGAAGATGCCGCGGTTTTCTTCCGGGAAACGCCCCTCGTTCATAAGCTGGAGAAGACGACGCTGCACCTGCGTCCAGCTCATTGTTACTTCGTTGCTGTCCGACCTGGAGAAATGCAGCGGTTTGGTTTCATCCCCGCCGTATTCGTGAGAAAGCCATGCGGCTGCGCCGCGCTCCCGGCCATGCTCCCGCATATATGCGAACATTCTTTCCCGGCTGTCAGGATCGCCGTTCCACTGGAGAAGGGATTCGTCGATGTCATCCTGGGTCAGTTCTCTCGTAGGCTCTGCCGGTTCAGCAACGGGAGTATCGTCAGGAACAGGAGTTTCTTCCTGCGCTGCTGCCGGCGCTGCCCTGTGAAGGGCTTCATACGCTTCATGCTCTGCGGCAGTCAGGAAACGATCCTTTTGGATAAGGTCAAGGACTCTTTTCGCCGCGTCGTTCCAACTGAGCTGAACTTCCGTACAGAAACCTTTTTTGAGGCTGATTCCTTTGGAGCTGTGATCCTCGCCGCTGTGAGACGCGCCGGAAACGGCGTGAGAACGCCCTCCGGTGCCGTATTCATTCTTGAGGAAATCAGCCAGTTCCTTTGTGGTATGCGGCTCGGAGAAATATGAGTAGATTCGTCCCTTGCTGCCTTCGACGCCGCTCCCGCCTGTGAGTGTCGCTGCGATTTCGTCCTCAGTAATGAAGCCGCGCACTTCGGGGATTTCAGCCATGTCCGAAGAGTATTCTTTCCGTTCCAGACTGAGCTCATTCAGGGCGTTGTAGATCTGATCCAGCTTGTGATAGTTGAAGCGCAGGAGAGAATGATCCTGTTCCCGCGCTGTCCAGAACGCGGCAAACTGGCTCCTGAGTTCATCCAGAAAGTCAGCGTCCATAAGGCTGTTCGCCAGCCGTTCGGTTTCATCCGGGAAACCGCCGCCGCGAATAGTAGAAAGGATCGAGAGATACCCTTGATTGCGGGCTTCGTCGCTCAGATCGCCGGAAAGATACCAGAGAGACTGCGCAATCTGCTGTCGCTCGTGGCCAGCGGCTTCCGCAAGCTCCACGTTGGAGGCAAAAGCACCTTCGTTCAGAAGATCTCCGATTCTCTCAGCGGCTTCCGTCCAGGGCATGACATGAGCGGAGGTCAGATACCGGGCAGAGCTGCCGTTAGCGACGTGTATGCCGTCTTCCGCGTACCATGCGGAGTATCGGCCCTCATCGGTGATGATGCCGTTGCCGCCGCGGAAGGTGCTTTGCAGATAGTCCGCGATTTCCTCAACGGTTTTCCCTTTGGAAAACTCATTGACGATGTTCATCCTGCCGCTATCCCGGTTTCCTGCGAGACGGAGGATTTGATCGAGAACCTCCTGCGGGATGGACATAGAAAAAGGAATGGGCGGTTCAAAACCACTCATTCCTTCGTCAATAAACGCTATCTGCTCGCCCTCGGTCGGGAAAAGGGAGAGCTGCTGGCCGGGAACCGGCTCCTGGTTCAGCTGTAGATCAGCTCGCTGAGGATCACTTCCTCGGCCTGGGCTTTCAGGATGTTCATCGTCTGCACCCACTTCATCGGATCGCTGGCTTTCAGGCTCTCCGTCACGCCCGCCGATTTCATCAGCTCCGGCATCATCTGCTCCAGCCTCCGGTTCGCCGTCTCGTCGATCTCCCGCAGATGCGGGTACAGGGTCTCGGACAGGATCATCTTGTTCCACAGGATCGGGCGATGTTCCTTCAGATAGTCCTTCCTCAGCCGCCCGTACTTGCCCAGGGGCTTCTGCTCCGCTGCCGTCAGGCTCAGATCGGGAATCAGATAATCCCCGTTCCTCGTGTACGTCATTTCCATGCTGTGCCGTCCTTTCCGCGCTGTGCTCGCGCTCGTAGTTTCTGATAGCGACTTCGATCTGCCGAAGTACCTGCTGATTGCTTTCGCTGACCGCAGTGCCAAGGGCCGCGACGGTAGCGGGGGTGTTGAAATCGAAGACGCTCAGAAAGTCTTCATGTTCAAACCATTCGTCGGGTTCCATGTCGCACCGGCTCATCAGGGCATAGGCGATGCTGATCGAGGCGGCGTTTCGGAACTGTACTCCGACGTTGTAATTATCGTACTCTTCCAGATAGGAATCCGCAATGTTGTCGAGAATATCGCGCTGATGATCGTTCCAGTAATCAGCGGCGAGCTGGGCCGCAACGGTTTCAAGCTGTTCCCGCAGTCCGTTTTCACCGGATACGCCGTAGCTGCGTTCCAGCATGTCCCGGATTGCCGGTTCATGTTCCTCCTGAAGTTCCCACAGGCGGACGGCCCGCGAGTTTTCCCTCGTTCCAGTGTCGGCTACATCGAAAACATAACGGAGACGCGGGTTTTCACCGCTCGTATCAATCAGGGCGATTCCCTTTGACCCGCGCCGCACATAGCGTCCCCATTGCCGGTTCCAGAAGTCGTATTCCGCGCAGGCCGTGGCGTCTGGCCGCTGGGCGTGGATCATAACCTGTTCGTTGTACGGGTACTTATACAGGCGTCCGGCAGTTTGCAGGAACGAAATCCAGCTCTGATAGCTGCCGGTGATCTGCTTCGCGGCCTGGTCAGCCATCTGCGCGTAAAACTGCATTTTGCTCGGCATGAACCTACCTCCTTACAAAAGAATAAGCCGGCTGGATAATCCAACCGGCTATGTACTATTCAATTCTATGTGTGATTCAGCCCGACAAACTGGAATTTG
>Ga0208297_1002295_pt1 | contig 11734 bp, 11 predicted proteins | sample LMS_cellobiose_e_FD_187367 | JGI IMG/M metagenome (GOLD analysis project Ga0208297, IMG submission 187367) | Rumen-fistulated moose microbial communities from Alaska, USA - LMS_cellobiose_enrichment (SPAdes) (version 2) | ecosystem: Host-associated > Mammals > Digestive system > Stomach > Rumen... | reverse complement strand
AGACTGCCGAGGGTATGGGCTTCGATGTCGAGTCTGGCGATGCCGATCAGATCGGCGATGACGATGACGTCACCCGCGGCGACGGCGGTGTCGGGGCGGTAGTCGATGGAATCTCCCTTTTGAACGTAACGAGCGAGCATTGTGTTCTTTCTCCTTGTGAAATATGAATGTTAAGGGTGATCCGGGCGGTTTCCCGCCCGGAAAGGATGCCTTAGTTGGCGGCTCCGACCGCCTTGACCATGCCCCGGTGATCCTGCTCACGGACGCCGAGATCGAAGTAAACGCGGAACCACAGTCCCAGGGTGTTGAAATCGGTCTCGCCGCGTTCCACGGTCGGGGTCCGCTTGCCCTTGAGGAAGCCGATTTCCCAGGTGTCGACGGTCTTGGGATCGCCGAAGAGATACCAGCCGGTCTGGCTGGCTCCGTCGTAGGCCGAGTTGCCGAGATACGGGCTGGAAATCACGTTCAGGTGTTCATCCGCGAGAACGTTCAGGGACGGACGGACCGCGTTGTCAGCGCCGCTCATGATGAGGGTCGCGCCCTGGGTGAGCTCGATGGCGAGGTGCTTCAGGGCGGTCGGGACCAGCAGGAAACGCGGTTCCACGCTGATCGGCTGGCCATCGCCGTCCACTTGATCGAGGAACAGCTGGATGGCCTTCTTGAGACTGTCGGCGCTCAGCGCGCTGGACGCTCCGCTCAGCAGGTTCCGATGGGCGGTGGAAAACAGCGCCTTGCCGTCCTGCTGCGCGGGATTGCTGAGCAGACGGGAGAAGAACAGCTGGTCGATCAGCCTTGCGGCGCGGTTGCCCATCGCGGTCGGGACCTTCATGAAGGCCCCCAGATCATCGTTGATGATCATCTTGCGCGTCAGGCAGAAGCGCTTGCCGTAGGTATCGAGTTGGTTCTTCGCGGATTCTTCGATCAGACCGCCGTCCTTGATTTCGCCGTCCGCCGCGATGGGCAGCAGATCGCCGACATCCGTCAGACGGAATCTGTCATTCTCTTTGAAATCGTTCAGGTCTCCGGTGGAGCACAGTTTGGTGGCGATCACCGGCTGGGCTTCGTAGGACTGAAGCAGCTTCTTATTCGCCACATTCGACAGAATGCCGGGGAGAGACACGCTGGAGAACGCCGCCCGGATGGTCTCGTTGTCGAAGCCGCGGGAATACGGAATGCCGTCGAGCTTCATGCACTCGATCAGAAGCTGGCGGAGGGGCATGTCCATGTCGCGCATACCGGCTTCCACGACCTGCGCGCCGTAGGACTTTTCGAGCTGGTCGGCGCTCACGCCGACCCGGAGGCACATCGCCGCCTCGATGGTCTTGCGCAGTTCGCCGCCTTCCGGGGCGCTCTTGACGGAAATGTTGACATTGGCAGCCGGACGTTCGGCGCGGATGGTTTCCAGAACCTTCTTGGTCACGACTTCGGGTGTCCACCCGGCGCTGATCGCTTCCTTTTCGATCTCCGGGAACTCTCCGTTGCAGATCGACTGAATCGCGCTGACGCGCTCGCGTTCGGCTTTCACGGCCGCGACGGCGGCTTCACGGGCGGTCGCCGTCAGATCGGTCGCGCTGGCGGTGATCGTGGCGGGAGCGGCCTCCGCTTTCGCCGTGTCGGGCTTCTGCTCCGGTTTGACGGCGGGAACGGCGGCTTCCACCTTCTTTTCGGGCTCCGCCTTCGCGGGAGCGGCGGCGGTCACGGTCTTGAGGTCTTTCTTTTCCTCGGACATGATGTTCTTTTCTCCTTCATGGTTGGGGTTGGTGATGTTGAATTTGGCGGTGACTTTCATTGCGGTGTGGGCGTCGGCCCCGACCGCGACGATGCTGACTTCCCGGAGGACGGACTTCTTGATGTGGTAGAAGGGTCCTTCCACTTCCTGTCCGTTCACTTCGCGCTTGCCCTGGACGAGTTCGCACACTTTCACATCGGCTCCGATGGAGAGCTGCCAGTCCGCACCGGCCTTGCTCTGCGCGACAATGTTCTTCGCGTCGTCATTCTCCGAGACGATTTCGCCGGTGATCTCCAGCGCGTTGTTCTTCACGCTGGCGGAGATCATCCCGACGCGGGATTCCGTCCGGTTCTCGTGATTGGCGAGAAGCGGCACGGTGTCGGGAATCTCCATCCCGGCGAGATCGACGACCACCGGGTGTTTCCATCCCGGCAGATTCATTTTCCCGCCGCTGTAGGCAATTCCGGCGACTTTGGGCTTCCCGCCCGTCGCTTCGATGAGGGTGAATTCACTCAATGTTCACTACTCCTTGGGTTCTGAACCGTCTTCCGGTTCGGTTGGTGTTTCTGCCGGTTCTTCCCCGGCGATGGGGATGCCCAGCTGCTTCATCAGTCTGATTTCCTTCGCCCGTTGGTGCAGGACCGCCATGTAGTCTCTGCCGTCCTTGGCGCATTCCGCCGCGAGCGTGGTCGTGTTGTTCGCCAGACGCTTTTCCTGTGCGGCCGCTTCCTTGCTCGGATCGACATGGGGGAATCCGTCCCAGAACCATGTGTGCCGCTCGCTGATGAAAGGCTGCATGGTAGTAAGCAGGTATTCCCGGAACCACACCTCGAAGATCCTGTTCAAGACTTCGCTTTCCCAGAACGATCGGTCCACCAGAATGCTCTTGTGGTAGATTTGATTATCAAGTCTGCCGCTGGCGTAGTTGTGACCGCTGAAGTCCCCCGCCAGCGTGCCGTAGGTCGTGACGGCGCACCGGGCGATTTCGGAAAGGATGATCTTCACAAATTCCGAATGGTTCGCAGCCGGCTGCTTGGGATCGAGCTGCCCCATCTTCCATCCGGCCGGGACGGTCAGCATCATATTCCTTTCGAGAGGGATGCTGTCCATCGGCTCCACCTCGTCCGATTCCCCGTTTGGCGGGGCGTCCGTGTAGAGGATTGCCGCGAAGTCCGCTGCGGCTTCCGCCGCTGAAAGCACAGCCAGATTGTAGCGTCGCAGCTGGGCGAACAGCGGGAGCGCGGCAGTCAGCTCCGGGACGCCGCGATGGAGGCCGGGGCGGTCCTGGCGGAAGATATGGATCATAAATTCCGCAGGTACCCGGACCGCCTCGTCTCCCGGCATGTAATGGATGTCTCCGGGGTGGTATTTCAGCACCCTGTATGAGAGCGGGTTGCCCCACTGGTCGAAGGTGATGCCGTCCACGCTCCTGTCATCCTCCAGCCATTTGAGGTCGCCGGAGATGCGGTCGGCTTCCACCAGCATCAGGTCGAGTTTGACCGGATGCCGGACTTTGGGATTCGTCGCCAGCACAGCGAACGCCTCGCCGTCCTGACATCTTGCCATCCGCATGGTCCGGAGTTTCGATGGGAGATGCACAGCGTCCGCCCAATGCATGAAGGACGTTTCAACCTCATCGTTGAAATCCTCGCTGCTGGAGAGCATCTGGAGGCGCGGTCCCGTCCCGATGGTGTCATTGGCAAGCATCTGCACCAATCCCTTGGCATACGAGTTGTTCGCAACCTCGTAACGGGCTCTCTGCCGCAGGGTGCGCCGGACTTCCGGCGACGCCTCCATATCGGCGGAGAGATGATCGGCCGCCGCCCAGTGCCGGTGGTTGTCGGTCGTGGTCTGCGCCGCATCGAAGCGGGCCTTGACCACCTTCTGTTTCGGAGGGGTTCTGCTCCGGAAAATTGATTTGATCTTGTTGAACATGGATGACTCCTCACGCCCCTGAATGGCTCAGTTTCGTTATCTTCAGGCCGCTGTTGCGGGATTTCACAGCCTTTTTCGACGCGAGATATTCATCCGCCGCGATCTGATCCTTGAGCGAATGCTGTTCGACGCGCTGTCCGTCGACTTCGGCGGACTTCGGCCCGGACGCGTTCTTCCGGATCGCTTCTTCGATATGGTTACTGCTCGTCATTGGGACACCTCTGCTCATACTGGCCGCGATAGGCTTCACATTCGCCAATGATGAACTCCGTGGCTCTCTCACATTTGTGCGTCAAAGCACATTCGATGGCGGCGAACGCCTTCCGCATTTTGCGGATCTGTCTCCGCTGATACCAGTATGATGCCAGCAGTTTGCTATACTGCCGCGAGCACTGATGGCAGCAGGGTTCGATCTCACTCATCTTCTCCTCCATTGTTGTTTTCCAAAGCCTCACGTGAGGCTTCAGTCGGAATCTTCTTTTCAACTCCATCGATCCGCTCTCCCAACCACGCCATCACGTTGACACACATCGAGTTGCCGCATGCCTTGTAGCGGGGGGCGTCGGGACATTCTTCTTCCGGCTTGCCTTTCCAGGCAATCCTGGTCCAGTTGTCGGGGAACCCCATAAGCCTTTCGCATTCGATGGGGAGCAGTTTCCTTACCGTGGCCTGCCAGCCGACACCGGGAACGGATGCCGCCGTCACCGTGTTCATCGGAGCGCCGTCTTCGCCAACGCCGACTCCCTGCCGGTTCTGGGCATCGTGCTTTTCCGGATCGCGGGTGGCGTTTCGCAGGTCCAGCGGGACGCATTCATCGTAGGCCACGGCGTGAACATCTTTGACGGTCTGCGTGTACATCACGCCGTCTTCGCTCACGCCCAGACCGGAGCCGCCTTTGCGTTCGGCTTTCGCCATCTTGTCCCCGTCAAGGGCGATGATGACGGTTTCCGTATGCGGTCCCTTGGCCGTGACCGTCTGGCTCGTTTCCGCTTTCGTCACATAAAGCCCGCCGTTCTTCCGGTCCTTTCTCGTCCCGTTGGCGTCGCAGAAGGAGAGATGGAAGCACTCGTTCCAGGTGATTGCCGGAGTGATCGCCGCCCGGAGCGTCGGAAAGACATTCTTCCAGAAACCCTGCTGGACTCCACCGGCGTCGTTTTTGATGAAACCGATGACGTCGGGCTCCTTCACCAGCGGAAGGTTGCCCCCGCCAGTCCCCATCCGGGCGACAATGGACTGAGAGACTTCCACCGGCTTGATCCGGGAGTCCTGGGCGTGGTTTTCATAGCAAAGGTAGTTCTGCTGTTTTGCTCCGGGACTTGCCATGAGCGCTCCGGCAACTGTCCCGTCCTGACTCATGAGACGGACCTCATCTCTGCTGTTCTGCTGAAAACAGATGGCCTTGCCGCCCTTGTAATCCGTGGCGATCAGCGTCGGCGCGAGATCCGTGTCATGCACATCCACCTGCCGGGTGTCCAGGCATTCTACGGACTTGCCCGGAGGTTCGATCACGCACTGCAGCCGTCCCTTGTCGGGCATCAGCTGCTGGTCGCCCGTGACAGTCAGCGTTCCAGCCCTGTCGCCGCCGTCCCACCACTTGGCATCCTTTGGAAGAGTGACGATAGTCTGATCGTTGCCGGTCGCCAGCGTGTGGCTCAGATCATCTCCTATGAGAGCGCCTTTGTTATGTGAAGCTTTACATAACAAGGGTAATGATGAGTGATCGGATATGAGAAGTTTTTTCTTTTGCTTCATGATTTGAGCTGATCCTTTCGACATTTTCTTTCCATAAAGGTTGGCGTCATTATTTCATAAGATGCCAACTTTTATGGAGAAAAGATTATTTTATGTTGTTGAGCATCGCCATCAACGAGGCATCATTGCGCCAATCCGGCATATCGGAAACCAATTTTGGTGCGGACTCCTCAATGAGTTTACGACGCATTTCGACATCTGCCTTTGCATAAATTTCGGTTGTGTCTATTTTTGCGTGACGCAAAAAATCACGGATGTATATCAAGGCTATCCCGGACTGGAGCATATGCATTGCCTTTGAATGACGGAGCATATGCGGTGAAACTTTCACAGGGAAAGAAGGGTCTTTCACTCGCAAAATGTCACAGTATTTCTTCAGGATGTATGTGACACCGGCACGTGTAAGTTTCTGTCCGCTGTGATTTGAAAACACAGGGCAATCTCTTTTCTCCGGAAGATCAAGGGCGTTTTCAGAAAGGTACTTGCCCAAAAGAGCAGCTGTTTCTTTCATTAAGGGGACCATTGCCGTTTTATTGCCTTTTCCGGTTATTGAGACAGCATATGGTTTTTGAAGTCGCAGATCCTTCACCGTCAAGTCACAAATCTCCTGAACACGGGCTGCACTGTCATACATTAACGATAACAGGACCATATCACGACGGCCATATCGATGGTTGGTTTCCGGGGCTGCAAGGATTAATTCAATTTGTGAAACAGTAAAATGCCCAACATCCGGTTGCCGATTTACAGAGACCTTAATACTGAGGATTCGTTGGAATTCCAGCAGATAGTCTGGCACTCTTGTTTTCAAATAATTCACAAAAACATGTATTGCGGCAAGACGCTGTTTTTGTGTTGCCGGACTGTTTTCTCTGGTCACAGCCAGCCAATTGATGAAATCGCAAATCAGCGATTCCGTGAAATCTCTCAGAGTCATCCTATCAGCCAGAATTCCTTTTTCTCTTTCGGCGAAAGAAAGAAAAAGTTTGAAGGTGTCTCTGTATGACGAGATTGTGGCGTTGCTGAGATATCGCCTTGTCGGGAGAAACATTGTGAAGAACCGGGTCATTTGTATTGCAAAGTCAGTTTGTTTCATCGTTGGCCTCCGTATGAATCAGGTAACCATATTTTTCGCTGAGCTTTTCAGAGATTTCCGGATAATTTTCTGCGGTCATCCGGAGATACTTTTCTGTCGCAGACATTGTGTTATGTCCTAAATAAGTTGAGAGACGGGGCAAGACGGAAGAAAGAGGAACGCTTTTTTTGATCCAGAGCTCCAAACAATGACATGCAAATGTATGTCGAAAATCATGAACTCTCGGTCCCTTTCCTCTGCCATCATGTGGAATTTTGGCTTCCAACAGGACCATCCGGAATTTTTCGTATACAGCACCCTTACTCAAATGTTGCCCATTTCGTCCAGGAAAGAGAAATGGTTCATGCACATATGAATCCATGTAACATTTGAGATCCGCTATGACTGCCGATGACATGGGAACATAGCGGGTCTTTTCAAACTTGGCAAAGCGGATTGTCAAGAGTCCCGCACAGATATCGACATCGTCCTCTGTCAGAAATATGGCCTCGGAGACTCGTAATCCGCAGCAATACAGAAGCTCAAATATCATTCGCATCATAGCATGATATCTGGCCTCATATACGCTCGGGAAAGATTTCTTTGAATCAATGGCTTCAAAGAATCGTTGTATCTCATTGTGCGTAAACACATGGGGAACATAATTATGTGTATGGAGTTTAGGCAGATCTGAACGCATCGGCATAAATGCTTCAAATCCGTGTCGACGTAAATAATCCGCAAAACTTTTAATCACGGAAAAGCGTGAATAAAAGGTTTTGTCGGCATCTGTTGATCTCCGTGTTAACCAAGCCTCGACAACTTCTTGTGTCAAGGTATTATCCGGAAAAACGTATTTTAAGGTCATTCGGGAGAACTCACTGAGTTTTTTTGCCTCAGTGTTATACAGATACCCAAAACTTCTTTTCTCTGCGATACAATCGGCAATCAGTGTGCCGAGTTTTCCAGAGTATACATAGTTCTTTTGTCTTATTGGATCATACATGATCGCTGACCTCCGGCAACGAGAGAGCGCACTCACGCAATCCTTCAATATCAATTTTAAGATACGGAGAGCTGGATGTGATTTCCGTGTGTCCCATAATGTCAGCGATTGTTTCCAACGGAACATTTTTATCAAGGAGTTTACGAGCCAGAGTATGCCGAAGAGAATGTATCCCCGCTCGCGCCTTGGGGTGGTGGGGTTTTATCCCTGCGATTTGCATCTGATCCTTTAATGCGCTGACAGCGGTAACCTTTCCCATTTTCTGGTATGGAGCATTGCATGTCAAGAAAACAAAAGGTGAATCGACTTTGGGACGAGAATAGCGAATATAATTTATAATCGCCCATCCGCATCTATCTGTCAGGGGAACAACATTTAATATGCCTGTTTTCTCTTGAACAAAATGTATTTCTTTTTTGCTCCAATCAATGTCGCTGCATTTTAATGCATTTATATCGCAGGCTCGAATTCCAAGTTCTGCGACGAGAAGAAAAATGGCATAGTTTCTCTTCCCCGCGGGCGAGGCAAGGTCGATGCTGGCAAGCAATTTCTCCACTTCTCCGTTTGACCAAAGCATGGGCACATTTGCATTTTGGATTGCCTGAACCCTTGGCACACACCCTGAATAGTCTATGGGAAGAAACTCATGGGTATACAAAAAACGAAAATATTGTCTGAGAGATTTGTGCAAGTGTTTGATGGTTACCTTAGCATACCCGGCTTCCGTCTTCAGATAATTTGAAATAATTTCCGGGGTAACAAATTTTATTGAACGAAGTCCAATCCCCTCAAGATACAAATAAAATTTTCGTAACCGTTTAAGTCTTTCGCTTATGGGGGTTTTTCTCGGATCAATGGGTGCGCAACCGTGATCATAAGCCAGCATTATCTCATGATCATCCATCGTCCATTGTTCAAGTTTTACAGAAACAGGATGTCTGGAGAACGATTTGCATTGCTGAAATTCGCCCAATTTTCGGATGGCGCTTGCTGCGATTTCACCTCTCGATCCCAGCAAACATTTCATCTTTTCAGCCCGTTTGTGGCCGAATGTGCTGAATTTTTCAAGGAATGTCATTCCAAGTTCTTCAGAAAAAACATCCACTGAAACTGATTGTGCATAATTGATCAATGCACCGTAAACAATTTTGTGGCTGCGGATGCTATCCTGGCTGTAGTTCAACTCCTGCAGTTTGGAGAGAACTCCGTCTGTTAAAACTCTCAAATCAGTCTTTTCCATAATAATCTCCTCTGTTATGGGTGACTATTATGTAAAGTAATTCTCATGAAGGAGCATTGCAAACATGCAAAATCAGCAGAAAAAACGTGGATCAGAGAAAAAACTTCTCATATCCGATCACTCATCATTACCTTTGCCTCCTCCCGGTTTTCCGCACCGCATCCGGATTGACTTTGCCGTATCAATGCAGCCTTCAGCACCGGAGGCAAGGGCTTGCCCCTTCGTTCTGCACGGCGGAGTATTCCCTCCGCACATTTCACCGTCAAATAATACTTGAGCGGGATATTTCCAATGATCAAGATATCCGACAAGGAAGAGACGCTTCCTTCGCTGCGGGATCGCCCTTGGAAATTGTTCCACTCGGGTGTATTGAGCGTCAAGTATTCGCCAGCAAACACCGAAATGACCGGGAGTTCCGATGACGATCCCTGACTTCCGCCAACCGTCATTTGGCACTGGGACGTCCCAGCCGCAGAGGAGAGAAACAAATCTTGCGAAGTCCTCTCCGTTGTGGCTTGAAAGTGTCGCGGGGACATTTTCCCACAGCACCCAGCGCGTTCCAGTCTCAAAGCACAGTCGTACAAAGTCGAGAGCGAGGACGCTCCGAGAACCGTCAAATCCCAGTCGCTTTCCGGCAATTGAGAGGTCTTGACAAGGCGTCCCCCCGACGAGCAAATCGATTCGTCCGTCATAGTCACCATCCTTAATTTGAGTAAAATCTCCGAGGTTCGGAACTGTTCCGCCGTCCGGCAGATCCGCTATCTGGGACTGCCAGGAGAGCCGCTGTTTCCGGTCTTTTTCATCCGATGCGGCATCCGGATCAAGCGGTCGGAGCGGTTTTGTCGCGCCGAGCCGCTGCATCAGCACCGCGGCCGGGAACGGCTCCACCTCCGAGAGGAAGGCCGGAGTCCAGCCAAGATGCCGCCAAGCGAGGCTCGCCGCCTCAACTCCGCTGCAAATACTGCCATATCTCATCCTCGTGTCTCCTTTCCACTGATTGTTTCCAAGCCGTATATTCGTAAGTTTTTTGAAAACGCTCAGTAAAAATCCGATTTTTTTTGAAAAAAAAGCAAAAAAAGGGCGACACCGTTCTGCCGATGCCGCCGAGACGGGGGGCGAATGGCTTATTTCAGGAGTTCCTTTTCCTGCGTTTCCCAGACCATAGGAATGGCTCGGCGCATGGTCTGCAGGGACAGATTTGCTTCACCGACGATAAGTTTGTGGATGATCTTCGGAGAGAGCAGAGTCAGCCGGATCGCTTTTGCCACGACACCGGAATCAATGCCGATGGCATCCGCCAGCGCCTTGATGTTGGGATACGTCCCGTCGTCGATCAGTTCCTGCCAATGAAATCCTCTGGCAAGATTCAGGAGCATGGGTGATTCGCACTCCGGCAGGTCGGCGGTATCTTTTGCCGCAATCCGCTTTCGCCCGCTCTGCGTTTTGAACGTGACCGGAATCGAAATCCGGACGTTTCCGTTCCGCAAAATCTCATACTTCATTTTCTGTGAACTCCTCCATGATACCGGCCATTCCGCCGCTTTTGATTTCCAGTTCGATATGATCCTCGAACAGCGTTACCTTGTCCAACATCAGCTGCGCCAGCCGGGTAAACTCGGCCGGAGTCGTCTCCTGCCAGAACCGATCCCTGAACATTCCGGAGATCACATCCTGGGACAGTCCGGTTTTTTCGACGAGGGCGTCAAGAACGTCCCGCGAGTTGAATACTTTGTCCATCTGCTCCTGAACCAGCTTCTCCACCATTCCCGCCGGAACCTTTTGTATCGGGCAGCTGCTCGAACCGGCCGACTTTTCATGCTTCTCGCAGAAGTAGTAATGGTAGATGACTCCCTTCTTTTTGCCATATGAAGGCATCATCGGACAGCCGCAGTGTCCGCAGCGGATGATGCCGCGGAGCGGGATGTCCCTCCGGGTCCGTTTGGACGGATCCTTGATGGGGGCGTTTGCCTTCAGAATCTCCCTGGTCCGCTCCCAGGTCTCCGCATCTACGATGGCTTCATGCACCCCCTCGTAGATCTCCGAGTTTTTATAGTTGATTTCGCCGAAGTATGTGTGGTTGTTGAGGATGCGGTAAACCGACGCCGTGTTCCACGGCTTTCCGGTCTTGGTCGTGAACCCTTCGGCATTCAGTTCCGCCGCAATCATCTTGGGCGACTGAATTTCGATGTATCGCCGGAAGATGCGCTTCACCAGCTCGGCTTCCTCCGGAACGACCACCAGCTTTTTATCCTCGGTCCGGTAGCCCAGGACGACGATGCCGCCAGTGTACAACCCCTTGCGTCTGCTTGCACTTAGCTTGTCCCTGGTGCGCTCCGAAATCAGCTCTCTCTCATATTGGGCGAATGTCATTAGGATGTTCAGCATCATGCGTCCGGAGGAGGTCGCGGTGTTGATCTCCTGAGTCACGGATACGAACTGGATACCCCATTCGTCGAATTTTTTGCTCAGGTCGGCGAAGTCGCAAATCGACCTGGAAAGGCGGTCGATCTTGTTTACGAGGATAATATCGACCAGTCCCTTCTCACAGTCGGTCAACAGCTGCTGGAGCGCTGGGCGGTTCATGTTCCCGCCGCTGTATCCGCCGTCGTCATAATGCTGCGGCAGACATATCCAGCCGTTTGCCTTCTGGCTGGCGATGTAATTTTCTCCCGCTTCCCGCTGCGCGTCCAGACTGTTGAATTCCTGTTCCAGACCGTCCTCAACGCTTTTCCGGCAATAAATCGCGCAGCGTTTTTTATTGTTTGTTCCTGCCATCATTTCACTCCGAAAAACAGTTTGCCGTTCCAACGGGTCCCGGTTATCGCCCGTGCCACTGCCGAAAGGGAGGAATAAACCTCTCCCGACATTTCAAATTTGTCATCTCCGAGAACGACGACCTCGTATTTCTTCCCTTTCCACATTCGCGTATAACGCGCTCCGGTGGTCTTGGAAATCCGGCTCGCCGGTCTTCTGACAAGGTGTGCCAGCGGATCTTTG
>Ga0208297_1002293_pt1 | contig 11754 bp, 9 predicted proteins | sample LMS_cellobiose_e_FD_187367 | JGI IMG/M metagenome (GOLD analysis project Ga0208297, IMG submission 187367) | Rumen-fistulated moose microbial communities from Alaska, USA - LMS_cellobiose_enrichment (SPAdes) (version 2) | ecosystem: Host-associated > Mammals > Digestive system > Stomach > Rumen... | reverse complement strand
CCTTCGTCCACGTCCATGATGTCCTTGAACACGATGTTCAGGGCTTTCAGCACGTCATCCATGCTCGTGAATTCGCGGGCGTCGCCGGGGTCGTTCACGATCATCTTGCGCTTGTAAAGATGGCTCACCCCGCGGTTCAGGGCCAGTTCGATGACCGCGCCGTAGTTGATGTAGCTGTGCATCGGCGTGCCGTAATGGTAGGATGTGGCATGCTCCACACAGCCCACCGGCACGTAGCTGCGGGCGATTTCCGGCGTCATGTCCGGATCGTTGAGGCCGCGCGGCAGGCCGAGAATGCCAGGAATGACCACGTCGTCGTTGACGATGGAGGGCTGGCCGCCGCCCAGGGCGATGACCTCGCCGATCTTCTCCAAAAGCGGCTGCGGGCTCTGGCTGTGGACGCGCACGCTCATGGAAGGCTGGAACAGATTGGTGTGGATGTAGGCATCCAGGCACATGTAGGTCAGCTCGTTGGTCATGTCGAAGCCGTCCTCGCCGATGCCGCCCACGGTCATCTGGTGGAAGGAACCCGCGCCGGAATACCAGGAAAGCACGCCGGTCGTGTAGTAGTGGCCCGATTCCGCCAGCCAGATGCACAGCTCCTCCAGAAGCGCCATGGCGTAATCCTTCGTAATGCGGCCTTCCCTGATGTCTTTTTCATAGAAGGGCCACAGCCAGCGGTCGATGCAGCTCGGGCCGTTGGCGTGGTCCATGCTTTCGATGCGGCACAACGTCTTGAAAAATACATAGGCCTGCACGGCGTCGTGCATGTTGCGGGAAGGTTTCGCAGGCACCTGGCGGCAGGTGTCGGCAATTTCAAGCAGCTCCTGCTTGCGCACCGGATCGCTGCATTCGGCGGCCTGACGCTCGGCCTCGGCCGCGAAGCGGTTGCCGTAGGTGATGGCCCCTTCCATGGCCAGAATAACCGCCTTCCAGAAGGGTATACCGCGTACCTGCTTGGGATCGCAGGGGTTCAGGTTGGCCAGCTTCTCTTCGCATTCCTTCTTCACGCCTTCCGCACCGAGGTATAGATAGCGCAGATAGGGGAAGTTGAAGTGCCCGGTGTCGGTATCCCGGCGGTGGTCATGGCCGCAGATGTTGGCAGGCATGGGGGGGAAGCATGTGGCGTCGGCGAAGTTGGTATTTTTGATGACGTCCGGCGTGTAGTTCATAATCTGCCGGATCATGGTGCGGGACCAGTCGTTGTATTCCCAGTAAGGCTTGATTTGCTCAAGAAGGATCTTTTCGTCTTCCGGGCTCAGGTCAAAGTGCTCGTATTTGCGGGTTTTGCAAGCCTCGATGTCGTCGAAAAATTCCGGGCCGCTCCACTCGGGAAAGAGACCGGCGCATTTCACGTCCACATCCCGGTATCCCACCAGATAGTCCTCCGGATGGATGATGACCGGCATGTTTTCGCAGCAGTGCTTGAAGGCCATGGCCCTGCGAATGACGAAAGGCTCGCCCTCGCCTAGGGCGTAGCCTTCGGTGTAGGCTTTTGTGCGCGCGATGTTGATCCGCCAAGGGGTGTCGAACCAGCGGTCAAGACGGCGTTGCACGCGTTCATTCTTGATCTTGCCTTTTTTCATGACGCACTCCTTCGCTTTAGTGGATTGGACGCCGGCCTTCGCAGCCGGCATGTATCGGTATGTCGCTATTTTATTGATATGTATGCAAATTTTATACCGTGCATTGCAATCCATGCAAGACCGGTTCTGAACGGACGCCAGCTCTCCGATTTTTTATAGCCTCCGTGAGTTTCTTCCTGAGTTATCGCCCAAAGAACACAGAACCTTCCTGATTCTTTCGGCAAAAACCATCTTTGGGAAATTTGTATCAGGAACGAAACAAGTTGTCCGAAGTATTTCGCCTTTCTGTCGCGCTATTGTTATCTTCAACGTATCGTTAAAATTACACATACTCCCCCGATGTCAGCGGTAAAAAACATGCTCTGACCTTGTGTCAGGAATGCAACAAGTTGTCCGATCCATGCCGCCTTGCTGTGCCGCAAACAAACCGAAAGCGACTTGGATGGATAGCGGGCGGCAGATGCCTGTTCAGGGGCACAGGGTCGCCTCTCTTTTGGCCGTTCGAGTGAGGCCGTTTTGTGGGTAACCTTGTGAGGAGGGCTTTGCAGGCAATGCAGGAAAGAGTCTTGAACTGATACAGTGGTATATTTTTTGCTCATTTATTGACGATTATTGGCTAAAAAAGTATAGTTAACCATAAAGGTATCCATATGAACATCTATCCGACACTTCAGAGTTAAAGCCGGGAATCAGGACGAACATTCCAAGAATTTCTCTTTCATTATAGATGAAGATTACCGCTGGTATCTTTCCCCCCTGCGACATCACTCCGTGCGGCGGCAGCAGTGGCGAACCTTGTTCTGTTTTCAATGGTAAAGGCAGAGACATCACGAATGGAGATCTTATCAAGGCGGCCGCTGTCAAAGGAGTTACAGCCAGCAAGGTTAAACTCATAATAGAGCAGACTGAAGGCGTCTTGCCAGCCGCCGTGTCAAATGCCTGATAAGCCAGCGGGGCAGGACTTGACCTGAACGCGTGGCCCGGCGAAATAACCAGCGAAGTCCAGAAACCATGAGGTGATGATCTTTTTAAATACCTCAATATCTCAAACTGAACGCGGATGTTGGAGGTTACTATGCTTTATGGACATTCTCATCCCGACCTTCCCGAGTCCGCCTGGCAGACACTGGAAGCTCACCAGAAAGGCGTGGCTGCGCTGGCGAAGCGTTTCGCCGTGTTCGGTGCCTCCGCCTCAGCAGAACTTTTGGGCGAGATACACGATACCGGCAAACGCTCAGAGAGCTTTCAGGCCCGCCTGCACGGCAAGGGAGGCAGGGTGGACCACACGTCGGCCGCCTATCTGTATCTTATGAAAGAGTGGGGCAATGGACCTTTTGCCTGCGATGCTGCGTTCCTTGCCCAGCTTCTGGCTTATCCGCTTTTTGGCCATCATGGCGGTATGGCCAATTTTGGCAGTGAAGCTGAACAGGGCACACTGGCACATCGTCTTTCTGGTCCGAGGCTTCGCTCTGTTCCCGACTGGAAGGAAGGCAGTGTTGAGCCGCTCCCCGCGGCGGAAGGCTTCCTGAAGGAACTTCGGCCCCTCATGTGTCTGGAAGGACGGCGGCCTGATGCTTTCGCGGCGGCATTCCTGCTTCGTATGCTTTTTTCCTGCCTCGTTGATGCCGATTTTCTCGACACTGAACGCTTTTGTTCTTCGGACAGACATGAGCTGCGCCCGGAATGGCCTTCAGTGGAAGGGCTCGAAGATAATCTTTTTCAGTACTTGCGCGTTAAAGATTTTCTGCAGGAGGAGCCTGTGCCGGAAAGTGCGTTAGCCGCCGGAGCCTTGGCTCCTTGCGGTTCTTCCGAACGGCGCGAAGCCATACGCCTGGCCCGGCGCTTTATGCTCCAGTGTTGTCTTTCTGCGGCAGACGGGCGTCCCGGGCTTTTTTCCCTCACCATGCCCACAGGGGGCGGCAAGACATTATCATCCCTGGCTTTTGCCCTGCGTCATGCCCAAAAGCATGGTCTGCGGCGTGTCATACTCGTCGTACCCTATACATGCATCATCGAGCAAAACGCCGACATACTCCGACAAGCGTTGGGCAAGAAAGCCGTCCTCGAGCATCACAGCAGCTATATTTATCTCGGCGAGGATGGGGCGAACGGCGATGAGAACGCCAGTCTGACCTATAAACTCAGCACGGAGAACTGGGATGCCACGGTCATCGTCACGACCTCGGTGCAGTTTTTTGAATCCCTGTTCGATAATCGTCCATCCCGCTGCCGTAAGCTCCACAATATCGCGAAAAGCGTTGTGATCCTTGATGAAGCGCAGATGCTTCCCGTCCCCTATGTCAAGCCCTGCATTGCTGCGCTGAAACTGCTTATCTCGAAATACGGCAGTTCTGTCGTCCTTTGTACGGCCACCCAGCCGGCTTTGATAAAGTCGTCTTTCCTCGAAGACGGCTTCTTGCCGGAGGAAGTATGCGGCATCATCCCTCCGTCCGCTTTACCGATATTGTTTCGTATTTTCGAACGGGCCAAGGTGGAACAGGCAGGCATCATGGAGGATGAGGAGGTCGCCGGCCTCATCAAAACGAAAAGGCAGGTGTTGTGCATTGTCAATTCCCGAAGGCATGCGCGGGAGCTCTTCGAGCGTCTTGGCGGCGGCGAGGCCGTTTTCCACCTGAGCTCCCGCATGACTCCCGAACATCGTACGAGAATTCTCGAGGTAATACGGAATAGGCTTGTGGAAGGGCTTCCCTGCAAGGTCGTCAGCACGTCGCTCATCGAATGCGGTGTGGATATCAGTTTTCCCGTGGTCATGCGGGAGAAGAACGGGCTTGACGTCCTTGCGCAGTCGGCGGGCCGGTGCAATCGGGAAGGACGTGGAGCTTTGGGGCGTGTCATTTCTTTCTCGTCGCCCGGTGCGCTTCCTAAACGCGCGGCTGAACTGGCACGCCGCCGTCAGGCTTTCGATGATGTCGCTTCCCGTGAAGACCTTTTCTGTCCGGAAACGGTGCAGGCCTACTTCCGCTCTCTTTACGGGGCCAGCCGACATCTGCTGGATGAGAAGGACATACTTAAGAAAACGAACTTTGAAGCGTGGAAGGGGCGTATTACCGGCGTGTTCAACTTCGCGTCCATAGCAAGGGACTTCTGTTTCATTGAAGAAGATACAGTGAGCGTCGTTATCGAGAGCGGGGAAGCGGCTGAACTGCTCCGGCAGGAAGAAGTGTACGGTACTCTTTCGCCGTCTACGCTGCACAGGCTCCAGCGCTTCAGCGTGCAGGTGCGCCGCTACGAACTGGAACGCATGAAGAAAGATGGGCGCATTGAGGTGAGGAATGGTTTCCTGAACGTGCTGAGCGGCGGTGTGGGGTATGACAGGCGGACAGGTCTCGATGTGACATTGGAGAATGGAGCGCCCGTGGAAGATCTGATGTTTTAAAATTCATTTTTATTCCGAAGGAACATTGACAGGATAAGGCGACAATGATGTTATCTGCACTAATAAGCCGGTTGTGGGCTGAGGCTGTTGAAAGAATATGAAAAGGCCGTGCGAAGGCGGCCCGAGAGTATTCTTGGAGGAGGTTTCCATGAAAGGGGTCAGACTGAGAGTGCGGGGAAAATACGCCCTATTCACGCGTCCGGAGAACAAAGCTGAACGCATGAGCTACGACGTACCGACTCCCTCGGCGGCAAGAGGCATCCTCGAAGCCATCCATTGGAAGCCTGCCATACGGTGGGTGGTCGACAGGATACATGTTTTGAACCCCATAACCTTCGAAACCATACGGCGTAACGAGGTTTCGCAGAAAGGACCGACCGTGTCCACCATAAAAAGCGCGGCGAAGAGTGGCGTTCCGCTCGTCCTTTATATCGAGGGGAACCGTCAGCAGAGGGCGTCCCTCGTTTTGCGCGACGTCGACTATGTCATCGAGGCTCACTTCGAAATGACGGAAAAAGCGGGTGAAACAGACAACGAAGGCAAACACATCGACATCTTCCGCCGCCGGGCGAAAAACGGCGAATGTTTCCAGCAGCCCTGCTTTGGATGCAGGGAATTCCCGGCGTATTTCTCGCTGCTGGAAAACGATGAGGTGCCGATTTCTAGACTCGCAGATGACGTTCCGCGCGATCTCGGTCTGATGCTCTACGACATCGACTTCGCTAACGGCATGAAGCCCATGTTCTACAGGCCCAGGCTCGAGAACGGCGTCATTGACGTGGCTTACTGGAAGGAGAAGACGTTATGTCGTCTTATTTGAATGAACTCTGCCGGTTTTACGGGCGCATGATTCGCGACCCTGCTTCCAGGATGCCGCCGGAAGGCATGACCGCCGAGCAAATATCCTTCGCTCTGGTCATCTCTGAAGAAGGCGAACTGGTGAAGGTGGAAGACCTGCGCGACAGCGAGGGAAGACCGGTGCGGCGTTTCGTGCCTGCCTCGTTCAAACGTTCCAGCAACATCGCATCCAATTTTCTCTGGGATAACACCGGCTATGTCCTTGGCGTAGACGGGAAGGGCGAAGCAAAAAGGAGCGTGCAGACAGCTGAGGCATTCCGGAGCCTGCACAAAAAACTGCTCGCGGATAGCGAGAGCATCCATGCCAAGGCTTTGCTGGCTTTTCTTGATAACTGGCAGGAGGAGAAGTTTGAAACCCTGGAAAGTCGCGACGCTTTGCGCGACAGCAATGTCGTCTTCAGACTGAAAGGCGATGCGAGCTTCCTGCATGAAATCGACGCCATGAAGGATATCTGGCTCGATTTTCTGAATGCCGCAGGAGAAACCTCGGAGCAGGGGATTTGCCTTATTTCCGGGAAACAGGGCGATATCGCTCTGACACACCCCGCCATTAAGGGCGTTGTCGGTGCACAGAGTTCCGGCGCGGCCCTGGTATCTTTCAACTGCCCCTCCTTTACATCTTACGGAAAAGAGCAGAATGCCAACGCCCCCGTTTCCAAAGACGCGGCCAGAGCATACACCTCGGCTTTGAACTATCTGCTCCAGAAAGAACACAGGCAGATGGTGCGCATAGGCGACACCAGCATGGTGTTCTGGGCGGATAAGGCCAGCCCCGTGGAAAAGTTGTTCGGCAGTTTTTTCGACTTTGAGCCTGTTTCCGGCTCTGAACAGGATAAAGAGCAGGTTGAGCGTCTGAAGGGCATACTGCTGGCCTTGCGCAAGGGGATGCCGCTCAACGAAGCCGACAAGGATCTTGAGCGGGGAGCTCGTTTTTATGTACTCGGCCTCGCTCCCAACGCCGCCCGTCTCAGCGTGCGTTTCTGGCTGACAGACACGCTGGAGGTCCTGCTCAGGCACGTAGACCGCTGGTACGAAGACCTCAGCATTGAACGCCAGTTCCTGGATAGCGAGCGTGAATTCCCGCCGCTGTGGCTGCTCCTTGTCCGCACCGTGGCAGCACAGGGCAAGGCTGATAACATACCGCCGGAGCTTGGCGGCCAGATGGCCCGTACCATGCTTGCCGGAACGAATTTTCCTGAGAACGTGTTTACTGCTGTGCTCCAGCGTATACACGCAGACAAACAAGTGGATTATTACCGGGCAGCCCTTATAAAGGCCTATCTCCGGCGTAACCAGAAAGAGGAAAAAGACATGACTACCCTGAATACGGATGACCAGAGCAGCGGCTACCGCCTAGGCAGGCTTTTTGCCCTGCTGGAAAAGACACAGAAAGACGCGTTGGGCAAGGTGAGCGCCCCCTTGCGTGAACGCTACATCGGAGCTGCTTCCGCGACGCCTCGCCTCGTGTTCCCCATGCTCCTGCGCCTCACCCAGCACCACGTCACCAAAGCAAGGAAAAACGGGTTCGACGGTTATGAGGCTGTGTTCAACAATCGCATGGCCGATATCCTTGGCGACATGACTGATTTTCCCGCTGTCCTGCCGCTTGTTGAGCAGGGCCGCTTCATGCTTGGCTACTACCACCAGACCAATGCCTTTTACCAGAAAAAGACCGGCTCCGCTGAGGCTGGAGAATAAGGAGATACCCTATGTCTGCTCTGAACCATCGCTATGATTTCGTTCTTTTTTTCGACGTCCAGAACGGCAACCCCAACGGCGACCCCGATGCCGGCAACATGCCCCGCATCGACCCTGAAACCGGTTATGGCATCGTTACCGACGTCTGCCTCAAGCGCAAGGTGCGCAATTACGTCGAACTTGCCAGGAACGGTGAAACCGGCTTCCGCATCTATGTGCAGGAAAAGGCCGTGCTGAACGAACGCCACGCCGAAGCCTACACCGCTCTGAACATTAAGCAGGAAGCCAAGAAGCTCCCTAAAAATGAAGAAGAAGCCCGCGCTGTCACCCGCTGGATGTGTGATAACTTTTACGACATCCGCACGTTTGGCGCCGTCATGAGCACGGGAGTGAACTGCGGCCAGGTGCGCGGCCCAGTGCAGTTTACCTTTGCCCGCAGCGAAGAGGCTGTCGTTCCTTCTGAAGTGAGCATTACCCGTATGGCCGTCGCCAACATGGAGGACATCGAAAAAGAACGCACTATGGGCCGCAAGTTCATCGTCCCCTACGGCCTGTACCGTATGGAAGGCTTCATCTCCGCGCCTCTGGCCGAGAAGAGCGGCTTTTCCGAAGACGACGTGGAACTGCTCTGGGAAGCCCTCATCAACATGTTCGAGCATGATCGTTCCGCCGCCCGCGGCAAGATGGGGTCGCGCAGGCTTTTTGTGTTCAGTCATGAGAAGCGCATGGGCAACGCTCCCGCCCAGAAGCTTTTTGATCTTGTGCAGTGCCGTCGTGTCACCGAAGGCCCGGCCCGTTCCTTCGCCGATTACGAAGTCACCCTGCTGGACGGTTGTCCCGAAGGCGTGGACGTTCTCGAAAAGCTCTAAGAAGAAGCGGTGACATGGATATCATGCTGTCTGCGCTCCAGCACTACGCTTTCTGCCCAAGGCAGTGCGCACTCATCCACCTCGAACAGGTATGGCAGGAAAACAGTCATACTGCACTTGGGCGGATGATGCACGAAACTGCCCACGGAGGGGGCAGCCGCATGCGTGACGGCGTGAAGGTCGTCACCGATCTTGAACTGCGTTCGTCCCGGCTGGGACTCCACGGTAAAGCTGATGTCGTGGAGTTCCGCCGGGATGGGGCAGTGTGGAAACCGTACCCGGTGGAATATAAGAAAGGGCGGCCGCACAAAGGTACGGATGCCGATGATGTCCAACTCTGCGCGCAGGCCCTCTGCCTTGAAGAAATGCTCGGAGTGGAAATTCTGGAAGGGGCGCTTTTCTATGGCGAGGCGAGGCGGCGACGCGTGGTGGTTTTCGATAAGGCTCTGCGCGAGCGCACGATGGAGGTTGCTCATGCCGTCAGAACCATGCTCAGGTCAGGTCAGACGCCGCTGCCGCAGAAGTTGCCGTGGTGCGAGTCTTGTTCTTTGAATATATGGTGCATGCCCGGACTTCCAGAGAGAAAGGCATCTGCATATGTGCAGGGTTTGTGCGGGGAATTACCATGAAAAGCCACTTGAATACCCTGTTTGTCACCACACAGGACGCATGGCTTTCGAAGGAAGGGGAGTGTGTGGAACTTCGTCTTGCCGGGAAAACGCTGGGCAAGATTCCCTTGCATACGCTCCAGTCCATCGTTTGTTTCGGGCATATATCCTGCAGCCAGTACCTGCTGGAGCATTGCGCCGAAATGGGAGTCACAGTGACCTGGTTTACCGAATACGGACGGTTTATGGCTTCCATGCATGGCCCGACCACGGGGAACGTGCTCCTTCGCCGGGCCCAATACCGTCTTGCCGTTTCTTCATTGTTGGTAAGGTGGCCAACAGCCGCATTGTCCTTCTTCGCCAAGCCCGGAATTTTGATGAGCCTCCCCTTGGCGAGGCAGCGGAAAAACTCGGCAGAATACTGCGCAGACTTTCCCGCCCCCATGAACTCGATATTCTCAGAGGTATGGAAGGGGAGGCCGCCCAACTGTATTTCGAAGTGTTCTCCTTTCTTGTTAAAAAGGAACTCCGGGATACCATGCGCTTTGAGGGCAGGAGCCGAAAGCCTCCCCGAGACGAAGTGAATTGTCTGCTCTCATTCTTCTACTCGCTTCTAGCCAACGATGTACGCAGTGCGCTGGAAGGCGTGGGGCTTGATCCTGCTGTCGGTTTTCTGCATCGGGAACGGCCCGGCAGGCCAAGCCTGGCGCTGGACATTATGGAGGAATTCAGGCCGTATCTGGCTGACAGGCTCGCTCTCACCCTCATCAATCGCCGACAGATAACAGCTTCAGATTTCATCCGAACTGAAGTCGGCGGTTTTGTACTGAAAGATAAGGCAAGAAAAGATGTGCTCACAGCGTGGCAGGAGCGTAAACGCGAAGAGATAGAACATCCCTTCTTGAAAGAGAAGATGACAGTGGGCATGCTGTTGCATATGCAGGCGCGGCTTCTTGCGCGCTATATGAGAGGGGATATGGATGCTTATCCTCCCTTTGTCATGAGGTGAACCATGCTGGTCTTAGTGAGCTACGATGTGAATACAGAAGACGCAGCGGGCCGCCGCCGACTGCGGCGTATAGCCAGGCTCTGCACTAGCTGGGGACAGCGTGTACAGTTTTCAGTATTCGAGTGCCTTGTGGACAATGCCCAGTGGTTGAAGCTGAGGGCGGCCCTTCTTGAGGAGATGGATGGAGAAAAAGACAGTCTCCGTTTCTATATGCTGGGCGATCGGTGGCGGGGAAGGGTGGATGGGGGTCAAGCCTTCGTATGATCCAGAAGGTACGCTTATTTTCTGATGCGAGAAGCTCGAGTCCGCTGAAAAAGCGGGGAGATCCTCGATAGCTGTAACCTGTATAGATAACAGGATAATATTTTTGCCTGGGAGAATATGCCTCGTTCCTGGACTTCGGAAAGATAAGGTCTTCGGAAATGGTGTTCTAACCCAACGTTATTTTTGAAGATATGAGATATACAGTCGCGCCTCGCGTAGGCGCGTGGATTGAAACTGAAAGCGCCGCCGCGTCCTTGTAGCGCTGGTTCGCGTCGCGCCTCGCGTAGGCGCGTGGATTGAAACCTGATAGGCCGCGCTGGCCGCGTCCTTGGCATCGGTCGCGCCTCGCGTAGGCGCGTGGATTGAAACCCGATGCCTCCGACGATAGACTGAATCCCGCCGCCCGTCGCGCCTCGCGTAGGCGCGTGGATTGAAACTGACGCATCTCAAACAAAAATGGTTCCGGGTCACCGTCGCGCCTCGCGTAGGCGCGTGGATTGAAACGAAAAATCTACGATACCGATTGGTGCGCATAGCGCGTCGCGCCTCGCGTAGGCGCGTGGATTGAAACGCCTGGCGAAAGCGTGAAAAGACCGAGATACGCCGTCGCGCCTCGCGTAGGCGCGTGGATTGAAACAGTATTCAGACGAGCGGCGCCAATGTTGCTCCAGCGTCGCGCCTCGCGTAGGCGCGTGGATTGAAACGTGTGGAAAGGTTGAGCCCGTACACCCCTGCCGTCAGGTCGCGCCTCGCGTAGGCGCGTGGATTGAAACGTGTCGTAAAACCAGCAGTGTCCTGGGATAATAGCGTCGCGCCTCGCGTAGGCGCGTGGATTGAAACCGCGTTGGTGAAGATAGAATACCAAAAGGTTTTTGTCGCGCCTCGCGTAGGCGCGTGGATTGAAACAAGATACTGCGCCCACTCCGCAACCGGAGCGCTCGTCGCGCCTCGCGTAGGCGCGTGGATTGAAACACGTGATGGCCCAAAACTCTATACAAGCTCGCCGGTCGCGCCTCGCGTAGGCGCGTGGATTGAAACTAAATCTGTGCTCAATATGAGCTACCTTGCCCTGGTCGCGCCTCGCGTAGGCGCGTGGATTGAAACTAAATCTGTGCTCAATATGAGCTACCTTGCCCTGGTCGCGCCTCGCGTAGGCGCGTGGATTGAAACAGGCGTGCCGGCGTTGATGAGATGCCGGTCGATTGTCGCGCCTCGCGTAGGCGCGTGGATTGAAACAAGGATTTGCCGGAGCGGATTCGCGGATTGTACGGGTCGCGCCTCGCGTAGGCGCGTGGATTGAAACGCCGCAAGCGTAGCTCGTTTGTGTTTCCCCAACCCTGTCGCGCCTCGCGTAGGCGCGTGGATTGAAACTTGAAACGTCTACGTAAAGCCGTTGAGCCAATAAAGTCGCGCCTCGCGTAGGCGCGTGGATTGAAACGACTCACGTACCAAAAACGCCGCAAGC
>Ga0208297_1002290_pt1 | contig 11781 bp, 10 predicted proteins | sample LMS_cellobiose_e_FD_187367 | JGI IMG/M metagenome (GOLD analysis project Ga0208297, IMG submission 187367) | Rumen-fistulated moose microbial communities from Alaska, USA - LMS_cellobiose_enrichment (SPAdes) (version 2) | ecosystem: Host-associated > Mammals > Digestive system > Stomach > Rumen... | reverse complement strand
TCTGCTTTAGTCATGGGTTATGCTCCCGATTGATTTTTCCGCATGCGCCGTAGCATCTGCGGTGTTGCTACGGCCCCAAAATAGCAATTGTCATATTCTTGTCAATGCTATTTTTGTATATAACCTCTCATCACCATCATTTCTGCAATCATGCGTGCCCCGAAGACTGCGGCAGCAACACCCATGTCAGTTCATGCTTGTTGCATGAAAGATGTATCACCTTCGAGCCAGGAAGCGCGGAAAATCGTTCAATGCTGGCATGATCCGTCTCCCCCTGGCACTTCAGGGTACAGACGAAGCGGCGGCATTCCCCAAGCGAAAGCCATCTTGTGACCACCTCATACAGCCGCTCAGGATAACAAATCATATCCGAAAAAAACCAGTCCACAGCTCCCGCGTGCCTGGGGTCCAGACCGAATCCGCTTCCCACACAGCTTTCCACATTCCGCATGGCGCGCACATTCGCCGCCAGCGGGGCTTTGTCAATGGCAAACACCCTGGCCCCAATTGAGGCCAGCACATACGTCCAGCCTCCCGGCGCAGCCCCCAAATCCAGACATAGCTGGCCGGGAGCGGGCATTGCCTCCGGCATCAGCGTAAAAAGCTCCCACAGTTTGAGGTACGCACGGCTCGGCGGATTGCTATGATCTTCCACAAACCGCACCTCTCCATCAGGAAAGGCGGATGAACACATTGGGGAAGCCAGCAGTCTGTCCGTGTCCCAGAGCGTCCAGCTTCCCAGGGGGGCTTCAGGCGCGCTTTCGCCAAAGCGCAATGGCCGTGCCGATACATGCGGCAGCTTTTCGGCAATCAGGGCGGCGCGGCGATGATTGCCCGTCGGTGTAAGGTGCCAGTTGCGCTGCATCGCGCGCAGCTGGCGCGCCGCGTCGCTGATGGAAGCAACGGGGATGAAGCGGGGATTCAGCCATACATTCTGAGCCCATGCCGGATACGGACGGGCGGCCGGTCCCTCGGCCAGCACCAGCCTTTCACGCGTTTCGAGAACACGCGCACGACGCCGGAAAAGCTCTTCCAGGAGGATATCCGTATAGCCGTCTGCTGCGAGATAGGCGACAATATGCTCTTCCCCGCTGCGCATCCCGCGTTCCTCGCAAAGGCTCTGCAGTGACTGTTCATTTACCATAAAAACACACACGCTCGCTCAAACGTTCTTTCCGGCACTTGCCTTGACCCGTCTTGAGGTATAGCATAAGACAATTTCAATAAACCACCCCAACCTTTGCCGCAAAAATTTGTTTTGAAGGTTCTGCCATCAAAACAGGTTCTTTTGCAAGGAGTTCCCATGCCAACCCCGATCCTCACCAAAGAATCGCTCATTCCGGGCCGCACCAGCAAGCTTGTGCTGGATGCCCCTCATATTGCGGCGACTGCGAAACCCGGACATTTCGTCATGCTGCGCGTCGATGAAAAAGGCGAGCGCTTCCCCCTTACCATCGCGGACACGGATCCTGAAAAAGGGACCATCACCATCGTGTACCTTGTCATGGGCAAATCCACCGCCGCTCTGGAGGCCCTCAAGGCCGGCGACACCATCCTTGACGTATGCGGTCCTCTTGGCAAGGCCACCCATATCCGCCAGGGAGGAACCATCGTCTGCGTCGGCGGGGGCACCGGCATCGCCGCCATGCACCATATCGCCAAGGGCAATCACAAGGCGGGGAACTACGTGGTAGCCATCATCGGCGCGCGCACAAAGGATTTGCTGCTGTTTGAAAATGAGCTCAAAGCATTTTGCGACGAAGTGCTTATTTCCACCGACGACGGCAGTTATGGCGCTAAAGGCTTTGTGACGCAGCTGCTGAAAGAACGGCTGGAAAAAGACAAATCCGTCGCCGAGGTCGTCGCGGTTGGGCCCGTCCCCATGATGCAGGCCGTGGCCGAAACGACACGCCCCTTCAACATCCCGACCGTGGTCAGCCTGAACTCGCTCATGGTTGACGGCATCGGCATGTGCGGCGGCTGCCGTGTGTCTGTGGGCGGAGAAACCAAATTTACCTGTGTGGATGGCCCGGAATTCGACGGTCACAAAGTCGATTTTGCGGAACTCCGCCGCCGCCTGGGCTCGTTTGTTCCTCAGGAAAAGATTTCACTCGAACACTATCACAGGTGTACCTGCCATGAACACAACTAGTGCCCAGCCCGCCAAAGGCGTCAAGATTCCCCGCACGGAAATGCCCTGTCAGCCAGCCGATGTGCGCTCCCATAACTTCAACGAAGTGGCTCTTGGCTACACGCCTGAAAACGCCGCCGCCGAAGCCTCGCGCTGTCTCCAGTGCAAAAAACCCCGCTGCGTTTCCGGCTGCCCGGTGGAGGTCCGCATCCCCGAATTTATCGGCAAAGTCGCCGAGGGAGATATCGCCGGGGCCTATGCCATTATCAAGAGCACCAACAGCCTGCCCGCTGTCTGCGGCCGCGTCTGTCCACAGGAAAACCAGTGTGAGGGCACCTGTATCCTCGGCGTCAAAGGCCAGCCTGTCGCCATCGGCCGGCTGGAACGCTTTGTCGCCGACCAGGCGATGAAAGCTGGAAACAGCAAAGCCGCCCTCCCCGCCAGAACCGGCCACAAAGTCGCCTGCATCGGCTGCGGCCCCGCCTCCATTACGGTAGCCGGCTATCTTGCCGCCCGCGGTATTGACGTCACGGTGTTTGAGGCCCTGCACGAGCCGGGCGGCGTGCTGATCTACGGCATTCCTTCTTTCCGTCTGCCCAAGGACATCGTCGCCGCCGAGCTGAACGGCCTGCGGGATCTTGGCGTGGATTTCCGCACCAACTGGGTAGGCGGCCGGACATTTTCCGTGCAGAAGCTGCTTGACGACGGCTACGAAGCCGTGTTCATCGGCGTAGGGGCCGGACTTCCCCAGATGCTGGGCATCCCCGGCGAAAACAGCATAGGCGTGTTCTCCGCCAACGAATACCTGACCCGCGTCAACCTCGGCCGGGCGTATGCCTTCCCCGAATACGACACGCCCGTCTACCCCGGCCGGCACGCCACCATCTTCGGAGCCGGAAACGTCGCCATGGACGCCGCGCGCACGGCCATGCGCCTCGGCGCGGAATCCGTGCATATTGTCTATCGCCGTACCCGCGCGGAAATGCCGGCCCGCGCCGAGGAAATCGAACACGCACTGGAAGAAGGCGTGAAGCTGATGGAATTGTGCGCGCCGCTGCATTTCAATGCCGATGACAACAGCACCCTGAAATCCGTCCTGCTTCAGCGCATGGAACTTGGCGAACCCGACGCCTCCGGCCGGCGCCGCCCTGTGCCGGTGAAAGGCTCCGAATTCGAGATGGAAACAGATCTCGCCATTATTGCCGTCGGCACGCGTTCAAACCCCATCCTGCTGGAGGCCACTCCCGGCCTTGAACTCAGCCGCAAGGGGTATATCGTTGCCAACGAGGAGACGGGTGAAACCTCCATCCCCAACGTCTTTGCCGGCGGCGACATCGTAACCGGCGCGGCGACTGTCATCCTGGCCATGGGCGCCGGGCGGAAAGCAGCGCGCGAAATTGCCCGCCGCCTTTTGGGACGCGACGACTGAACCGGAAAGAATGCTGCGTGAAGCTGCGTCCGGACGTCCTGCGCGGCATTCTTTTTGAAAAAGGCAGGCAAAAGTGCTGGCAGTCTGCCAGAGGCATTCCGCCGCTGCGCAACAAACGGCGCTCCGGCGCCAAAAACTGAAAAAAGAACGCCGGCGCACAGCAAGAGGCCAGCCGCGTTTTCCGTTGAAAACTTTTGGTCTGCGCTCAAAAATCAGCGGATGAACAGTTGAACGGATGCAATTAATGCTTGACGGCCCATCCGAGATAGCGTAGAAGCGACTCTTGCATTCGGTACAGGCGCGTAGCTCAGGTGGCAGAGCACTTCCTTGACACGGAAGGGGTCAGCAGTTCAAGTCTGCTCGTGCCTACCAAAGAAACTCACCGGGGAGGGAGGTTAGACCTCCCTCCCTTTTCTTTTTACAAAACCCGCCCTCAAAGACGGGCCAAGGCAGGTAACCATGCGAGTGACAGTTGATGGCAGCGAGGTAGAAGTTCCCTCCGGCGCGGCGTGTGCCGACGCTGTGAAAGCAGCGCTTTCCGGAAAAAAGGCGAAGGCCGTGCTTGTGGTGCGTGCCAATGACAGACTGCTTGACCTCTCCGCGCCTCTCCCCCAGACTCCTGAAACTGCCCTGACTACTGTCACCGCCGACATGCCCGAGGGGCTCGCCGTCCTGCGCCACTCGGCATCCCACATCATGGCCGCCGCTGTCCGGCGTCTTTTCCCTGACGCGAAGGTTGCTATCGGCCCTTCTATTGAAAACGGATTCTATTACGACTTCGATGTCGCCCGCCCTTTCAGCGCTGAAGATTTCCCCGCCATTGAAGCGGAAATGGCCAGACTCATCAAGGAGGCCGTTCCCTTTGAGCGCATGGATATCTCCAAGGCCGACGCCCTGAAACTTTTCTCCGAGCGCGGTGAAACCTATAAGGTCGAATTGATCAACGACCTTGAGGACGGCACCATTACGCTGTACAAATCAGGTGATTTCGTGGATTTGTGCCGTGGACCGCACCTGCCTGACGCGGGCAGAATCCGCGCCTTCAAACTGCTTTCCGTGGCCGGCGCTTACTGGCGCGGCGATGAGAAGAACAAGATGCTCTCCCGCCTTTATGCCACGGCCTTTGCTGACGAAAAAGACCTCAAAGCCTACCTGAACCGCCTTGAGGAAGCCAAGCGCCGCGATCATCGCAAACTGGGCAAGGAACTGGGACTGTTCTCGTTCCATGAAGACGTGGCGCCGGGCATGAGTTTCTGGCTGCCCAAAGGCATGCTGCTGCGCACCATTCTGGAAGACTTCCTTGTGAAGGAGCACCTGAAGCGCGGCTACTCCCTTGTCCGCGGGCCGCAGATCCTGCGCCGCGAACTGTGGGAACGTTCCGGCCATTACGACCATTACCGTGAAAACATGTACTTCACGGAAATCGAGAACGATACCCACGGCGTCAAACCCATGAACTGCGTGGGGCATATGCTCATGTACGGCGAAACGCTGCACAGCTACCGGGATTTGCCCTGCCGCATGTTTGAGCTTGGCGTGGTGCACCGCCACGAAAAATCCGGCACGCTGCACGGGCTTTTGCGCGTGCGCCAGTTTACGCAGGATGACGCCCATATTATCTGCGCGCCGGAACAGCTTGAAGACGAAATCATTGGCGTCATGCACCTTTCGGCTGATCTGATGGATCTGTTCGGTTTCCAGTATAAAATCTTCATTTCCACCCGCCCGGCCGACAGTATTGGCTCGGATGAAGACTGGGAACGCGCCACCAACGCGCTTGTCAAGGCGGTGGAAAAGGAAGGCAAGCCGTACCAGATCAATGCCGGCGACGGCGCTTTCTACGGGCCCAAGATTGATATCAAAGTGACGGATGCCATCGGCCGCGAGTGGCAGTTATCCACCATTCAGGTGGATTTCACGCTGCCAGAGCGCTTTGAACTCGAATATATCGGGCAGGACGGCGCACAGCATCGCCCGGTCATGGTACACCGCGCCATTCTGGGTTCGCTGGAGCGCTTCATTGGCGTATTGACCGAACATTACGCCGGAGCCTTCCCCACATGGCTTGCTCCGGTACAGGCCCGCGTGCTGACCGTGACGGACGCGCACGCCGAATTTGCCGAAACCGTCGTCAACGAACTGAAAGCCGCGGGAATCCGCGTGGAAGCGGATCTCCGCAATGAAAAACTGGGCTATAAGGTCCGCGAGGCGCAGCTTGCCAAGATTCCCTACATCCTTGTCATCGGCGACAAGGAAGTGGAGGGCGGAAGCATCAACGTGCGTCTGCGTTCCGGGGAAACTCTGGGAACCATGCCCCCCGCCGCTGTGGCGGAAAAAATTCAGGCGGACTGCGCCGAACCCTTTAACCGTGGAGGGATGAGCTATCGCTTCGCTTAATGTCAGACCGCACCGGGAAATGCCTCAGGACGGGGTGCGCCGCAACGAACAGATCCGCGCCCGCGAAGTGCGGGTAATCGGCCCCGAGGGCGAACAACTGGGTATCCTTGCCCGCAACGACGCCATTGCCGCCGCCAAGGAACATGGCTACGACCTCGTGGAAGTCGCCGCCACGGCAATTCCGCCCGTATGCCGGATCATGGATTACGGCAAATTTAAATATGAGGCGCAGAAGAAAAAACAGGAAGCCAAAAAACGGCAGGCGGTCGTCCAGATTAAAGAAATCAAGGTCCGCCCCAAAACCGACGACCACGATTACGACACGAAACTCCGCCATGTACGGCGCTTCCTCTCCGACGGCGACAGGGTGAAGGTAACCGTCTTTTTCCGCGGGCGCGAAATCGTCCACAAAGACAGGGGCTCCTCCATCCTTGACCGTTTCGTCGAGGACGTGAAAGACATCGGCAAGGTGGAACAGGAAGAGCGCGCGGAAGGGCGTACACTCCAGATGCTCCTGGTGCCGATTTCCCAGAAGGGCGGCGCGCCAAAGCCCACCGCAGAAACGGCGGCGCCTGCGCCCCAGAACGAGTAGACACTTTCCCTGGGACAGGCTGCGGGGGCGGGCTCAGGCTCGCGCCCTTTTGTGCGTTGCCCTTGACGGGAGCAGCGGCCGCTGTCTGCTTCACGGGTGATTGTTTTTCGGCAGTTCCCGCAGACAAAGAGGCACATACTTCCGGCCCGCTATGGAGGAGGCTTGCCTTTCCTCCAGAACTGTGACATATTCCCAGATTGCTTTCCGCACTGCGGAAAAATCATGTACGTTTCGATTTGAGGAGCTCGTTATGCCCAAGATTAAAACCAGACGTTCCGCCGCCAAACGGTTCGAGACGACCGGTTCCGGCAAGTTCAAGCGTCGCCGGCAGAACCTGCGCCATATCCTCACCAAGAAGGATCACAAGCGCAAGAAGCAGCTCGGCCAGCCGACGCTCGTTGACGGCACCAATCTGAAGGCCGTCAAACGTATGTTGCCCTACGCCTGAGGCGTGCCGGCAGGAAATTTTTATCGCCCGGCTGGCTTCAATCTCCGCCTCGTCGGGTTGAAACATCGGAGGATGTTACCATGCGTGTGAAGAGAGGTTTGGCTGCGCATCGCCGCCATAAAAAATATCTGGACATGGCCAAAGGCTTCCGCGGAGGCCGCAGCCGTCTGTACCGTACCGCCCGTGTCGCCGTTGAGCGTTCCCTGGCGTACGCATTCGTCGGCCGCAAGGATCGCAAGCGCGAATTCCGCAAGCTGTGGATCCTGCGTATCAACGCCGGGGCCCGTGAAAACGGTCTGTCCTATTCCCGCCTGATTGCTGGCCTCAACAAGGCCGGCGTGGCCCTGAACCGCAAGGTTCTGGCCGACCTGGCCGTCCGTAGCAAGGACGACTTCGCCAAGATTGTGGAACTCGCCAAATCGAAACTTGCCTGATTCCGCCGCGAGCCGCCTCCCGTAACGAACCGCCGGTTTGTACCGGCCAGCGGCGGGATGCGGCTCGCTGTCTTTTTATGCTAACCTTTTTCTGCAAAGGCCGCCGCTATGGACCTGCTGATGGAACTTGAGGGCCTGATCCCGGAACTGGAAACAGGGCTGGATCAGGCTTCTGATTTACAGGAGATGGAAGCGCTCCGGGTAGATTTTCTGGGCCGCAAGGGCCGCGTTGCCAAAATCATGCAGCGCCTGCCCGAGCTTGCGCCCGCCGACCGCCCCAGGCTGGGACAGGCGGCGAATACCGTCAAGGCCCGGCTCATCGAACTGTTTGACGCGAAGAAAGGCGCCCTCGACAGTGCGAAGGAAGCGGCCTTCGTGGAAAGATTCGACGCGGGGCTGCCCGGCGTCATGCCATGGCGCGGTTCCCTGCATGTGGTCACAAAGGTCATGGAAGAGCTCTGCTCCACGTTCCGCACCATGGGCTACGACATCGTGGCCGGGCCGGAAGTGGAAACCGACTTTTACAACTTTGAGGCCCTGAATATCCCCAGAGATCACCCTGCCCGCGACATGCAGGACACCTTGTATGTCACTGAAAATATTCTTCTGCGCACGCATACCTCCCCCATGCAGGCGCGCACCATGCTCTCGCGCAGGCCTCCGGTGGCTGTTGTCGCACCAGGGCGCGTCTACAGACGTGATTCCGACCTTACCCACACACCCATGTTCCATCAGGTGGAAGGCCTGTTTGTGGACTCTCACGTGACCATGGCGGATCTGCGCGGCACGCTGACGGCGTTCATGCGTGCTGTCTTTGGTCCGCAGATCCGGGTCCGTTTCCGTCCGAGCTTTTTCCCCTTCACCGAGCCCAGCGCCGAAGTGGACATCTCCTGCGTCATGTGCGGCGGCAAAGGCCACGCGCACGGCGGCACCTGCCGCGTGTGCAAGGGGACCGGCTGGGTGGAAATCCTCGGCTGCGGCATGGTTGATCCCAACGTCTTCGATCTTGTAGGGTACGACAAGGAAGCGGTGACCGGCTTTGCCTTCGGTCTTGGCGTGGAGCGCATCGCCATGCTCAAATACGGCATCGGGGATCTGCGTATGTTCTTTGAAAACGATGTGCGCTTTCTCGCGCAGTTCGCTTAGGTCGGGAGGCGCGTCATGTTAGTGAGCCTCAAATGGCTTCGGGAATTTGTTCCTTTTGAGGGGACAGCGGAAGAACTGGGCTCAAGGCTGACCATGCTGGGCCTTGAAATGGAAGATCTGCTCCATCCCTTCGAAGGCATTCAGCATATTGTGATTGGCAAGGTGCTGACCTGCGTTCCGCATCCCCAGTCCGATCATCTGCATGTCTGTACTGTTGACGCAGGGACAGGCGAAATTCTGCCCATCGTGTGCGGCGCGCCGAACGTGGCTGCCGGCCAGACTGTGCCTGTCGCCCTGGTGGGAACCACCATGCCCGGCGGACTTGTCATCAAGGCAGCCAAACTGCGCGGCGAGCCTTCGCATGGCATGATCTGCTCGGAGCGCGAACTCGGCCTCAGCGATGACCATAACGGCATCATGGTTCTTCCGGACAGTTTCAAGGCCGGCGACAAGCTGGTGGATGCCCTTGACCTGGATCAGGAGGTACTGGATATCAGCATCACACCGAACAGGGCCGACTGTCTCTCCATGCTGGGCTTCGCCCGTGAAACGGCCATGGCCTACAACCTTCCGCTCTCGCTGCCCAAGGTCGAACTTGCCGAATCCGGCGCGGCCTGGACCAACGATTTCCGCATCACTGTCGCCGATCCGGAACTCTGCCCCGCCTACCGCCTGCGCATGGTGGACAATGTCCGCATCGCCCCGTCCCCGGCCGCCATCCGGTACCGGCTGCATGCCGTTGGCGTGCGCGCCGTATCCAACATTGTGGACGTCACCAACTATATTCTGATGGAACTGGGACAGCCGCTGCATGCCTTTGACGGCGACAAGGTCGCCGGCAGGCACATCATCGTTTCTCCCGCCGCTGAAGGCGAAAGGATTGTCACCCTCGACGGGCAGGAACGCATCCTGAACTCTGGCGCGGATCTGCTCATTCGGGACGCGGAAAAGCCCGTGGCCCTTGCCGGGGTCATGGGGGGACTCAACTCCGAAATCACCGCGCAGAGCCAGCGTGTGCTCATTGAATGCGCCATCTTCCGCCCTGGCACCATCCGCCGCACCGCGCGCCGTCTGGGGTTGTCCAGTGAAGCCTCGTACCGTTACGAGCGCGGCGTGGATCAGGTGGGTTCGGTCTACGCGCTGGAACGCGCCGCGGCTCTGATGGCCTGCTTTTCCGGCGGCAACATCCGTCCCGGCGTTCTTTGCAATGAAGGCAAGCCCTGGGTCGCGCCCGTGGTTCCCTTCCGCAAAAAAAGAGCCGAATGGCTGCTCGGCATCGAACTCGACACGGCTTTCTGCCATGAAACCCTGACACGACTTGGCTGCCGCGTCGAAGGCGAAGGCGAAACAGTGAAGGTCACCTCGCCCGGCTGGCGGAACGACCTGACCCGTGAAGCCGATCTCATCGAAGAAATCGCCCGTGTGCATGGCATGGACTCCCTGCCGGAAACCCTTCCTGTACGGACGAGGCCGCTGGACGAATTCGGCTCTCCCGAATCGCACTATGATTTCCTTCTGCGCGTAAAGCGCTGGGCCGCGGCCGCCGGCCTGAACGAAGCCGAAAACTACAGCTTCGTCTCGCACAAGGAGCTTGACCTGCTGGGATTGCCCGGGGACAACCGCATCAGCATCCTCAATCCCCTTTCCGAAGAGCAGGACACTCTGCGCCCCGAGCTTGTTCCCGGTCTCCTTGGGACTGTCCGGCACAACATCGCCCACGGCAATACCAGTCTGCGCCTGTTTGAGGTAGCCAACGCCTTTACCGCCAACCCCGCCTCGGAAACCACGGCTGACGAATCGCCGCGCCTCGCCATTGTCCTGTATGGCTCCCTGCGTGAAGCCAACTGGCCTGACGCGGCCCGCGACGCCGGCTATTGCGATTTGCGCGGTCTTGTCGAGCATTTTGTCGCCTCGCTCAACCTGCCCGCTCCGGTCTGCTCCCTGGCGGAAACAAAACATCCCTATCTTTCGCCCTGTGTCACTGTCAGCGTAAACGGCCGGGAAGCAGGCCGCATGGGCCGCGTCCATCCAGCCCAGGCCGACGCCTATCACGCCAGGAAGGCCGTGTGGGCGGCCGAACTGTACCTGGCCCCTCTGCGTGAGATGCATGACGCGGCAAAGGTGCGCTTTGCGCCGCTGCCCATCTACCCCGCCAGCACCCGCGACATCACGGTGGCCGTGCCTGCCTCTGTGTCAATAAATGCCGTCAGCGCGTGCCTTGCCGGCGGCAAGCTCCGCTTCCTTGAACAATTCACGCTCGTGGACCTGTTTGAACCTGAAGGCAAAGACGAACGCAATCTGACTTTCCGCCTGGTTTTCCGCAACGCCGATCGCACGCTGAAAGATGCCGAAGTCGACGCCGAACGCGAAAAAGCCGCCTCTCTGCTGGTCTCGCAGCTGGGGGTAAGAATCTGACGGAGCACAGCCATGCCCAAGGAAACGTACCGCATTGGTGAAGCCGCGAAACGCCTCGGTCTGGAAACGTATGTCCTGCGCTTCTGGGAGACGGAATTTCCCCAGCTTGCGCCAATGCGGACACCCAAGGGGCAGCGCGTGTACACCGAAGAAACGCTCGCCATGTTGTTCAAGGTCAAGGAATTGCTGCACGAACGCGGTATGACCATCGAGGGAGCGCGCCGGATCCTGGCGCAGGGGGAAGCTCCTGCCGGTATCGCCGATGCGGGCGTCATACGCGGCATCCGCAACGAACTCGCGTCATTACGCGATCATCTGAAGGACATCAACAAGGACTGACCGCATGAGCGCAGCCTCACGCCCTTTCATTCTTGCCCCCTCGCTGCTTTCTGCTGACTGCGGCAATCTTGGCGGGGCTCTCTGTTCTCTTGAGGCCGTCGGCGTCCCCTGGGCGCACTGGGATGTCATGGATGGTCATTTCGTGCCGAACATCACCTTCGGGCAGCATGTCATCAGAAAACTGCGCTCCGTTTCCGACATCTTTTTTGATGTGCACCTCATGATCCAGAATCCGGAACGTTTTCTGGACGACTTCCGCGAGGCCGGAGCCGACATGCTGGTTGTTCATGCCGAAGCCACCATCCACCTTCAGCGCGTATTGACGCGCATCAGGCAGCTGGGCATGAAGGCAGGGGTCGCCCTGAATCCTTCAACACCGCTGAATGCGCTTGAATACATTCTGGCCGACGTGGATATGGTGCTTTTGATGAGCGTCAACCCCGGATTCGG
>Ga0208297_1002288_pt1 | contig 11784 bp, 9 predicted proteins | sample LMS_cellobiose_e_FD_187367 | JGI IMG/M metagenome (GOLD analysis project Ga0208297, IMG submission 187367) | Rumen-fistulated moose microbial communities from Alaska, USA - LMS_cellobiose_enrichment (SPAdes) (version 2) | ecosystem: Host-associated > Mammals > Digestive system > Stomach > Rumen... | reverse complement strand
CAAGCGGATCAAGAAAGAATTGGCTGTCGTCGAAGCCCAAATGGAGAAGTATCTGCGGGAAATCGGACTGGACGGGTCAAAATGATGGTTAAAGAAAAGCGCATTTTTCATCATATTACAAGTGAATTGTTAAGAAAATCGACTTTTTTTAACAATAGAACCGGCATGTGTTCAATGATTTTAAATTGTTTAACATTGGAGATAGAGTCATGAAAGACGTCTTGCTGTCATTGTTGCCTCCGCGGTTAGACTTGGAGACCAAGCGGGTTTTGAAACGCGTGAATGAAGCAAACCGGGAACTGGCTGTTCTGAAAGGATATGCCCGTACTATTCCCAACGAATATATTCTGATCAATGCATTGAGTTTGCAGGAAGCGAAGGACAGTTCCGAAATTGAAAGCATTATCACTACCCATGATGAACTTTACCGGGCCGGGTTGTTTGTTCGAAATGAGGTATCGCCCCAGGCAAAAGAGGTGAAATACTATGCCGAGGCCCTGACGGAAGGTTTTGAATGCCTGAGACGCGGGGACCTGCTGACAGTCAATAGTATATGTGCGATCCAACGGATACTGGAACGCAACGATGCCGGCTTGCGCAAACAGGCGGGAACCACGTTGAAAAACAGTGCAACCGGGGAGATCGTCTATACTCCGCCGCAGCAATACGATGAAATCGTCCGGCTGATGAGAAATCTGGAACTGGTAATCAATGATGACGCCTTCTGGCCCGATATCGATCCTCTGATCAAAATGGCGGTGATCCATTATCAGTTCGAGAGCATTCACCCGTTTTATGACGGGAACGGCAGAACCGGGAGAATTGTAAATGTGCTTTATCTGGTGCTGAAGAAACTGCTTGATACCCCGATTCTTTACTTGAGCCGTTATATCATCAGCCACAAAGGCGATTATTACCGGAATCTGCAGGCCGTAAGGGAAAAAGGTGATTGGGAGTGTTTTATCCTCTTCATGCTAGACGCCGTAATTGCCACGGCTCAGATGACAGCAGACACGGTTACAAAAATCGCCGAAGCTCAGCGGAATACGAAACAGACGATCCGAAGCAAATTCCCGTTTTACAGCCGGGATCTGGTGGAAACGCTGTTCCTCTATCCTTATACGCGGATTCAACACCTTCAAAAGCAGCTTGGGATATCGCGGCAAACTGCGTCGGTGTATTTGAACCGGCTGACTCAAGCTGGCATTCTGGATAAAATGCAATTGGGCAGGAATCAGTATTTCATCAATCGGGCATTGTTCGAAATCCTTTCCAAGATTCCGTGCGATGTTGATCATTCCGCAATCGAGGTTATAACCGATGATCGGGGCAGAAAATGAAGCCGGCAGGATCAATGATTTTACCATACGAAATGGACAACCCCTCAACCAACAAAAACTCAATGTTTAATGGGGTCGAATTCGATCCCTTTTTGTGGGGAGCATACTTTGGTAACCTCTGTCGGAGGCAAAAAAGATGAATGATTTACCTCTCAATAGTGCAAGAGCATTGCATGATGTTTCTCGTTTACAGCAAAGAGCACAATCTGCGATAGATGAAATTGAAATGCAGAAAAGAAAACACTACGAGCTTCAAGAGGCGAGTGCCAACGCAAATATTGAGTCTTACAAATTACTGAAGCAACAGCTGGAGGAACAGACAGAGATCAATCAACGTTTGGAACATGAATTCAAAATGGGTGCACGAGAAGCTGTAATTACACGCAGAATAGCCTATTGGTCGTTGGTCGTGGGAACTGTTGGTGTGGTCATTGCAATACTTTCTTATTTTCGAGGTTAATTATGAATATCTTTTCAACATGTTCGCTGGAAGATAAATTCCAACGGGTTGCTCGCAAGAACACTGTAGGCAGCACCAATGTGCTTACTATTTCGGCGCAACATGGTCTGATCAACCAATTCGAATATTACAATAACCAGTATGCCAGCGAAAACACTTCCGGCTATACTCTGTTGCATAAGGGGGATTTTGCTTACAACAAAAGTTACTCCGAGGGGTATCCGTTCGGAGCGACAAAGAGGCTGGAACGTTATGAATCCGGTATCGTTTCGCCATTATATATTTGCTTTGCGGCAAAGGCTGGCGTCTGTTCCAATTTTTACTCCTATTACTTTGAAAGCGAGCCTTTTTATCGTGAAATATATAAAATTGCTCAAGAAGGAGCGCGAAACCACGGCTTGCTGAATGTATCCGCGGAAGATTTTTTTAAGATCAAAATTGCCGATCCTCCTCTTGCCGAGCAAAAACGGATTGTTGAGATTCTGGGGTGTTGCGATCGGATGATCGCGCTGAAGAAAGAGTTGATTGCGGAGAAGAAAAGGCAGAAGAAGGCTTTGATGCAGAAACTGCTCAACCCAGACAGCGGCTTCCGCCTGCCGGGATTTACTGGAGAATGGAAGCAGGAAACTCTCGGCTCTTTAGCTAGTACAAAAGGAGATTATGGAATCAATGCACCAGCGTGTTCCTATTTTCCAAATTTGCCAAAATATATTCGCATAACAGATATAGATGACAATTGCAAGTTCATAAAGAATAACAATGTCTATGTTAATATTTCAGACTATGAAGATTATGTCCTTCATGAGGGAGATATTGTTTTTGTCCGTACAGGTGGGACTGTTGGGAAAACCTATGTCTATGATTCGGCAGATGGAAGACTTGTATTTGCGGGTTTTTTAATTAGATTTGGATTTCAAAAGCCAAAGGCAGATTACCGTTTTATAAAGCAAGTTGTTTCTACTGATGATTATTTCCGATGGGTCAATATAATGTCTGCAAGAAGTGGGCAGCCGGGAATAAATGCCGAAGAGTATGCCTCATACCGTTTTTTCGCACCTGACTTGAAAGAGCAGTATTCCATCGCGGATATCTTGTCTACCGCTGACAAGGAGATTGACTTGCTTGAACAGGACCTTGCGCAGCAACTACAAAAGAAAAAAACGTTGATGCAACTGCTTTTAACCGGAATCGTGAGAGTGTAAAAATGGCAATCTCTTTAGAGGACATCAAGCAATTGTGCATGGAGGGTGAATCCAATCATTTGGATTACAAACTGGAGCAATATCCTTTTGTAGGAGTGTCCGCCCCAGAAAAAGCTGAACTGCTAAAAGATGTTTTGGCGCTGGCGAACGCATTTCGCAAAGGCTCAGCCTATATCTTGATCGGCGTCGCGCAACAACCCGATGGGAGCGGGCTAATCGTCGGTCTCCCGAAGGAAAATTTTATAGACGATGCAAAACTTCAGCAGTTCATAAACGAAAAGACGAACCGGGTTGTTGAATTTTCCAGTTACGCAGTCGAAATAGACTGCGCCAATATCATTCAAGTCATAGAAATTCAGTTACAACGGGAGCGCCCGTATTATCCCCAAAGAGCACTGGGTGGAATAAATGCCGGCACAGTATTTATACGAATTGGCTCGTCTACGCGCATAGCGACACCAGATGAAATTGCCCTCATGGGCAAAGAAGAGCAATTGAAGCACAATCAGCACGACATTGATATTTCACTTATTGTTCCCGGAAATGAAATCGAGAATATTAATTTCAGTGCTTTGGAAATTTCTTTATCGGACCAGCCCCCCATTGATAGTAATCCAGGCCGTTTTGATATAACAGTCTTGTCAAGACCAATTACTTTTACAAAGAAATTTACATATGTTCATGATGTTTTTCGCACGATCAGAGTTAATATTGGCTTGGAGAACAAGTCAAATTTATCAGCAGAACAAATCGAGATAGAAAGTTTTATCTCGCAATGTTCTAATGAATGTGTTAGGGAGAAAGAAGATTTTCCCTCTCGACCATCAGAATATCCGGGATTTGACTGCCGCCCATTCTTAAAAGCCCCTTCATTGCAATCACTTAAACTGCATCCGGGGAAATATAATCCTTCTTCAGAGTCGCTTTATTTTGAGGTCATGCATGATGGTGATTTTACTCTTGATATCACTGTGCTAGGGAAAGATATGCAGCCGATAACGAAACAATTCCACATCAATGTTCAATTGATTCCATTCCCAATTAGTTCCAAAGAAGTTGAGATGTTTTTTTGTTGTTTTGAAGACGAAGATCAATATTGGAATTTTCGCGATGAAATGCATAAAGGGCGAGACAATGCTAATACATAAACTTAGGATATATGATATTTGAATGTCACGAACGAGCGAGGAACAGCTATGAAATTTTCAGACATAAAAACCGCAGATCAGCTTTTGTCTTTTCAAAAAAAGAAGAGGCACCATTTTTATCACCATTTTACAAACGTAAGTGCGCTGAACTCGATATTGAAGGGACAGCAATGGCTGTTGTCGCCGGCTACGCGGATGAATGATCTCCATGAATGTACCGTGAAGGGGGATTTGCAGAAGTGGAAGCGAATCGTTTCCACTTGTTTCTCTTTCGGGGATGAAGACAACATGGCCATGTGGGCGATGTATGGGCTGCCGTGGACGCAAGGGGTAAGAATAACCATTCCCGGACGCACGTTGTGCCAATGGTTTTCTGCATTGCAAGACCCGAATTGGCAAAGCGAGAATAATGTGGAATGTGTGTCTCTGCATGATATCGTTTATTATGACGGATATGTAGACCATGATGATTCACATTTGCTATGGTCTCGCGGGAAATGCAAAGTTATGAAAGATGGAAATACCGATATTTCTAAATCAGAACGTTTCACCGGTTATGTAAAAAATGCGGCATGGAAACAAGAATCCGAAACGCGTCTGATGGTTGTCTTGAAAGAAGATTCTGTTGGTGATTTTTATATTCCGATTCCAGAAACAGTCTTGTCTCGCTTTGAAATATGTTTGGGCCCTATGGTTGACGAAGACAGTGAGACGGTATTGTCACAAATATTAAATGGTGTAAATTCCTTGAATTTGCGTAATGCAATATCCAAAAATCTTCAACGATGTTTTTTTCAGAACAAATTGCATTTAAAGAGCATGTGTGATTATTGCAAAAACCAATTTAACTCGGAGAACGATTATGCTTGACCACACGATATTCAATGAGCGGCCGGAGTCGCAGGACCGGGCGATTGCCGAGTTGCGTTCGATGGGCTACGCTTATGTCCCCCGCGTTGAGGCAGAAGCCAAACGGGAGGCTTTGAGCAAGGTCCTCTTTACGGATGAATTACGTAAATTCCTCAGTTCCCAAACGTATGTGTATCGAGGGAAAACGACTCCATTTTCCGACCATGCGGTAGGCGAGGCGATCCGTGATCTGGATATAACGCTGGAACGCGGACTGATGACCGCATCCAAAAATATCTATGATATGCTGCTGCTTGGCCGCAGTTATAAGGAAACGCTTTTCGATGGTGCAAAGCAGTCATTCGATCTGCCGTTCATCGATTGGGAACACCCGGAAAAAAATATCTGGCAGGTCACGGATGAATTTTCTGTGGAACGCGACAATGGGAAATTTGCCCGTCCCGATATTGTCCTCCTCGTCAACGGTATTCCTCTGGTCGTGATCGAGTGCAAAAATTCCGCTGTGGATGTCGGCGAGGGGATCAAGCAGAACATTCGCAACTGGCAGCCGGATTTCATCCCGCATCTCTTCAAATTCGTCCAGGTAGTGATCGCCATGAATCCCAACGATGTCCGCTATGCCACCAGCGGGACCCCGGCAGAATTATACGCAAAATGGCAGGAGGAGGATGGTAAATGGCTGGATGAGACAGTTCGTCGGCATATTCCCGACAATCGTCCGACTGTTCAGGACCGCACGATCATTTCCCTCCTCAATAAAGAACGTCTGTTGAATCTGATCCGCTACTATGTGTTCTATGACAGCGGAATTAAAAAGATTGCCCGTTATCAGCAGTATTTCGGAGTTGAAAACATCATGCGCCGGCTGAAAAAGGAGGACGGCAAAGCAACTTCCAGCGGTGTGGTCTGGCATACCCAGGGCAGCGGAAAATCTCTTACGATGGTAATGCTTACCAAACGGGTTTTGGCCGAATTGGGAATGGAACACTCCCGGTTTGTCCTGGTCTGTGACCGCGTCAACCTGGTTAAACAACTCCGGGATAACTTCATCAGATCCGGACTTGATCCTGTCCAGGCGACCACCGGGCGTGGCTTGGTCGCCTTGCTGAAGGATTCCGGCAATACCATTATCACCACAACGATCAACAAGTTCGAAGCCGCTGCCAAATCCCGAGCCAGGATCGCAGACGAAAACATCATCCTGCTGGTGGATGAAAGTCACCGTTCGCACACCGGGGAATTTCATAACTTCATGAACGAGGTTCTGCCCAAGGCTGTCAAGATCGGCTTTACCGGCACCCCGCTGATGAACACCAAAGAGGAACGCTCCACTTATGTCAAGTTCGGTCCGCTGATCGGCCGGGCTTACAAGTTCGCCGATGGGATCCGTGACGGTGTGATTGTCCCGCTGGTATATGAAGGTCGTATTGTGGAACAAAATCTTTCCAGCGCGCAAATTGATGAATATTTGCAGCGCATCATTGCTCCGCTTACCGATGAACAGAAGGAGGATATGCGTCAGAAATGGAGCCGTTTTCTGCCATTGGCTCAAACCGATCAGCGGCTTACCATGATTGCCTTTGACATTCACCATCATTTTACCACTTACTGCAAACCTCGCGGTTTCAAAGCAATGATAGCAGCCAGTTCCCGGGCATGTGCCATTGAATTGCAGGATAAGATCAACCAGCTTGGCGGGGTTCGTGCTGCCGCATTGATTTGTCCTGAAAACACGCAGGAAGGCGAAGACGAAGCGCTTACTTCACAGGATAAACGGAAAATCAAAGCCTTTTTCAAAACCAAGGTGGAACCGCGTTTCGGAGCCAACAATTATAGTGCCTACGAGGATTGGGTTAAAAACAACATTAACGGCGGGGATGATCTGGATATCGTTATCGTCAAAGATATGCTGCTGACGGGGTTTGATGCTCCCCCGCTCGCTGTCCTCTATGTAGATAAATCCATGAAAGATCACACACTGCTGCAGGCTATTGCCCGCGTCAACCGAATCTATCAGGGAAAAGATTACGGCTTGATTGTGGACTATTTTGGTATTTTCGGAAAACTGAATCTGGCGATGGAGTTATACAGCGAAGATGCCAATATGCAGGATTTTGCTAAAGAAGATCTGGAGCAGTCGCTGACCGATGCCGCCGCAAAAAAAGAAGAATTGCTGAAAAGCCATAAAAAGCTGTTGGCCATATTTGATGAGAAAAAGATTGATCTGTCTAACCCCCGCGAGTGTCAGAATCTTTTTTCCGAAGAGGAAAATCAGGACGCGAAATCACTGCGTAAGGATTTTTATGAACGTCTTCGGATTTTTGCCCGGTTGATGGAATTGGCAATGGGGAGTTATTCCCTGTATAAATGTATCGGATTTGAAAAAATGCAGGAGCTGAAACACGATTTGCTCTTCTTTGAAAAGCTGCGTCATTCTCTGGAATTGATTCATGGGGAAAAGGTGGATTTTTCCCAATATGAGGATGGAATTCGAACCCTGCTCAATACCTTTGTTGTTTCTCGTCCGGTTATGCAGAAAATAGATCCCGTTATGATTCATGACACCAAGGCAATGGACGAACAGATGAAAATGCTGGATGGTGCGAAAGCTAAGGCAGCTTACATAAAAACCCGTCTGGTAGCCGAACTGACCGCAAGAAGGGACGAAGATCCTCTCCGTTATAAGAAATTTTCCGAGCGTATTCGGCAGACCTTGGAAGAATATAGGGTGCAGCGTGATGAAAACGCTTATCTGGAAAAGATGCAGCAGATCGCGGAAGATTTCAGGCAGGGATATACAGGAAACCACTATCCGCTCAGTATTGAGAATGACAATGATGCCAAGGCGTTTTACGGTATTGTGTCCGATATTCTCGGAAAATACGGAGATCTGAGCCAGGAAGAATACGATGAGGCGGTGGGAAAACTTGCAGCTGATATTAATTCTGCCATTAAAACCCTCGCCAGGGTTGATTGGCGGTACAATAATGCGATCCACAAAAACATGACGCAGGCGATTGAAGATTTGCTGTGGGATTTTTCTGATGAACACAACTTTGATCTGTCGGAAGAAGATCTGGACAAAATGCTGGAAAGCACAAAAAAGGCCGCATTGAGCAGGTATTGAAATGGAATATGAAATTTATACCAGCCGCGGCACGCTTTCTGTTGCAGTAACAGAAAAAAATATCAAAAACATGCGGTTGAGGGTTTTTCCAACGCGGGAAATCCGGTTATCAGTGCCAGCGCAAACATCCCAGGAGTATATTTCAAAGTTTCTGCAGGACAAAACATCCTGGATTGATCGGCAGTTGGAACGTTTCAAAGAAACAGAAGCAATAGAAAAAGAAGATTCGATTCGTACAGGAACTTCCACCCGCATCCTCGGGCGGCAGCTTGTCATAAAAATCATAAAGGCAAGGCAGAAGCGAATTATCCGGGATGACCTTACCCTTTTTGTTTACACCCCGGATCCGGAGGACCAGCAGGGGATTGACCGCCAGTTTACCAATTGGTGGCAGAAACAATCAAAACTTTATTTTCAAGAGCAGCTCAAACTGCTGTTCCCGATCATAGAGAAGCACGGCATTTGCAAACCGAATCTGGTGATACGGAAAATGCAAACTTTGTGGGGAAGCTGCAGTCGACAGAATCATACAGTAAATTTGAACTATTACCTTTACAAAGCTCCCGTTCCCTGTGTCGAATATGTGATTCTACATGAATTAACTCATTTCCTTTATCCCCATCATGACCGTAATTTTCACAATTTCATTACGGTCTATATGCCAGACTGGCAAGAACGCAAGCGGATGTTGGACTATGAAATTGTGCTTGGTGTTTGAGATGAAATAAAATGTTTTTCTCCCAATCTAATCTGGGAACTCTGCGGATCAAGGAAAATTGACCATACTGCCGTCGTTACCGTTAGCCTCAATATGTGTTTCTTGGATCGTGCAATGCAGAGCACGGCCGTCGATGCAGGCGATCTGCTCGACTCGCATCAAATCGAACAATTCCCGCAAGGATTCCTGCGAAGACAAGGTCACTTGACCGTATTCACAGAGAAATCGGACCGAGAGAAAGTCCTCAGCAGCCTCGATTTTCTGGATCATTGCCCATGACAGCAGCAGATTTTTTTCGCCGGTCATGAGCCACATCCGAGGTTCACCCGGAACCAGTGATTTTTTCCATGCCTTTTCATTCTTCATTTCTGGTCTCCCGTTTTAGTCTATTCCAGGGCCGCGATAGCCCCGGTTTTGTTTTTTGTCAGACAGGATTTTCTCTATCAGTTTGCGATATTGTCCCCGCGTCAAAGTCGGTAACTTTTCTTTTACGGATTCAGGTAAAAGCCCATTGTAAATCGCCTTCTGAATCTGCCGAATTGAAAGCTCATTTGCTGGAAGATCATCGGTCAGCCGATTTATAATTTCATTTGCCTCCCGCTCGCTGATACCTTCAGGAATGGATTCCAGCTGCCCGCTTCGCTTAAAGAGTTCAAGACTCTTTCTGGTTCGGCTTGTGATCGGATGAGTTCTGCGTTCCCGTTCCAGAGCCGCTTGCTTTTCGTCTGTGTGGTGATCTTCAGACTGCCGTTCAGCCTCAATTTCGTTGGAGTGAGAGTATTTTTTTGCACGTTCTTCCGCGTTTTGATCTTGGAATTGATGTGCCCTTTGTGAAATTGTTCCTATATATTCTTTGTATATTTGCGAGCCTTCAGAATCGCCGTATTTTCTCAATAAAAGACTCCTCAGCCTGGATGAATCAAGTATGTAAAGATATTCTTTATGCAGCAAGTTCTGGATTCTTTGATTCAGATCCGATCCATCACATTCTTCAATTTCCCGTTGGATTTTATTTTTGACCCGTTCATATGCTGTTCGTTGAGGTGAGTCGATGGATTCACGACCATCCGCAGGAGTAACGTTATATTTATCCCAGATCTTCCAATGATCGGAGGCGATAATCCACTCAGAAAGCGACGGCCATTCGGTCATCCATGCCGGTATTTCAGGCGGCAGTTTACCATTTTGCCGCAACGTTTGCGTAGATGACAGGAACTGCTGTTCCGCATCGTTCAAATTTATCCTCGGGCGTCTGGAGCGGAAATATTTATCGACATTATCATCAAATTTAGCCCACGCTGAATTAAGTGCTTTCTGCCGCTTAGCCTCCTGCCGTTCAGCCTCCAGGCGCTGAGCTTCTTTACGTTCAGCCTCCTTGCGTTCAGCCGCCTGACAGCGCTTCAGCAAATCTACAGCCTCATCCCGGCTGAGCTTGGGCGGCACATCACGAAGATATCCGGCCTTGAAATACCGGTTTAGTTCAGACATCTGTTCCGGTGTCGGTTTCGGAGTAATGGAGTCAATGTATTCATCATATTTTGCCTCACCGGCAGAACCGTAACGCTGCTGAAAAAGAGTCCGAAGCTGTTCCAAATCCGCCTTTTCATGGGACGTCTTTTGTTGTATTTTCTGAATCTGCATATCCAGAATCGAGTCCTCGTATTCCTTAATTTCCTGTTCGATCCGTGGTTTAGCCTGTTCATAAGCAGCACGGCGTTGTGTGCCTGTTTGATGCCGGGCATCGTTCGGAGAAACCTTGTATTTATCCCAAATCTGCCAGTAATGCGCGGCTTTATCCTGCTCGGAAGACGCTGCTTCCTCGTTCAGCCATGCAGGAATTTCAGGTGGAAACTTGACATTCTGCCTCAACGTTTGCACCTCAGTGAAAAGCTGCTGTTCCGCTTCGTTCAGCTCAATTCGAGGCAGTCTGGAACGGAAATATTTATGCGTGATTTTGTCGAAATGATCCCATGCCGCACGGCGTTTTATCTCCTGCTGTTCAGCCGCCAGACAGTGATTCAGCAAATCTTCCGCTTCATCCCAGCTGAGCTTGGGCGGCACATCACGAAGATATCCGGCCTTGAAATACCTGTTCAGTTCAGACATCTGTTCCGGTGTCGGTTTCGGAGTAATGGAGTCAATGTATTCATCATATTTTGCCTCACCGGCAGAACCGTAACGCTGCTGAAAAAGAGTCCGGAGCTGTTCCAAATCAGTTTTTTCATGGGGAGTTTTTTGCTGTATTTTCTGAATCTGCATATCCAGAATCGAATCCTCATACGCTTTGATTTCCTGTTCGATCCGAGGCTTGACCCGATCATAAGCCTTGCGTCTGGACGAATTGAAAGATCTGCGGGCATCCTCCGGAGAAACCTTGTATTTATCCCAAATCTGCCAGTAATGCGCGGCTTTATTCAGCTCGGAAGACTGTGCTTCCGCAGTCAGCCAGGCAGGAATTTCAGGCGGCAATTTACCATTCTGCCTCAACGTTTGAGCCGCAGTAATAAGCTGTTGTTCTTCTTCGTTCAGCTCAACTCGCGGCAGTCTGGAACGGAAATATTTATTGACAGCATCGTCAAACAGCCCCCAGCGACGCTTCAATTCGGCCATTCGCTTACGCTCGTATTCCGCACAATAATTATGATAAAGTGATTTCGCACTGTGCTTCCAATTCATCAGCAAATTCGGCATTTTTGCCGGATATTTTCCGCCTTCCCGGAGTTCAGCCAGACTCTTTTTGAATTGGTTCAGACCTTTCAATTCCGGTATCGGCGTGAATTTCAGCGACTGATTTGCCCACCATTGATTCCATTCGGATTCCAGTTTGGCAAGCTCCGCATCACAGGAAAGCCAGGCATCGTTGAACCTTTTTTTCTCCAGTTCCGCCTGACGGACAGCCTCACGGCGTGCCAGTTCCGC
>Ga0208297_1002286_pt1 | contig 11789 bp, 8 predicted proteins | sample LMS_cellobiose_e_FD_187367 | JGI IMG/M metagenome (GOLD analysis project Ga0208297, IMG submission 187367) | Rumen-fistulated moose microbial communities from Alaska, USA - LMS_cellobiose_enrichment (SPAdes) (version 2) | ecosystem: Host-associated > Mammals > Digestive system > Stomach > Rumen... | reverse complement strand
ATACATATAAAATATTTTGCACGCAAATAGAGCACATACGCAGGCTTTGCCTCGGCTGGAAAGGCACTGAAATTTCCTGCCGACAGCCATTCAGGAACCATGTTCGGGGCGAACACGCTGACGGCGATGCTGGCCAGCGCAACCTCCGCAATAGCTGAACTATAATCGCCACGGCCTGCGCCCACAACGCTTTTGAGATAAGCTTCAATCTTCACATACGCAGGGTAGTCTCCCAGGCTGATGGACGCCGCGACCGCCAATAGGGATGCGCGTAGCTTTGCTGCTTCGTCCCCTTCGATTTGATAGCAGCAGCGCATGGCGCGTACAAAATCACCCCTCAGATAAGCTAGCTCGCCCTCATATTGAAGCCGGTGCTTTTCCTCCTTCATAATTTCTAAAATTGCGTCGGGGTTATGTGCCGGCATTGGTTGGGAAGTGACTTCAATCAAATGGACAAGCTCGGAGGACAGCGATTGTGCCGGCAGCTTTTTGTCTTTGCGTAGATCGGCAGGCTTTTCCGCATCACCCGGAATCATCCACAACCGTCCGTGTTTTTTAGCGCCGGGTATCCTTTGGGCGGCCAAAAGCCGCTGCACCTGCCTGAGAGAAACTCCCCATCTTTCCGAGGCCTTAACTGCCGTAATGTATTCCATCCCCAAACGAACCTTTCTCTTCCAGATTATAGGTTAATTATAAAATATAATCGTTTGGCGTTGTATTACAACGACTGCCCGACTACAAAATGACAAATGCATACCCCCACAGCAATCCTTCAACAATTATTAAGAGGAGGTATGCATCGCACACTTATATTCTTTAATCTTAAAGGAATTAAAATCCTAAATTCTCTCCCACAAGTATCACGGTGATGCGACCAGGAAACATAGACTTTCGGGTAATTACCAGCTGGCTGCATCCGGCTTCAGCTGCTATAGAGAGTTCCTCATACGAGGAGTAGTCCTGTTTGTACGCCGACACAACCATTTTCGCAGCATAATTTTTTACCCGGCGGATTGCCGCATGAATATCAGGCTCCACTTTATTCATCCCGGCCACTATTATGACGTTTTGGGGTCCAAAGCAAAGTGCCGCTACCCTATTGCCGATGCCGTCGATGTTGACTATTTCTCCGGTAACTGCTATCGCATTGGCACTCATTAAAAAGAAATCTGCCGACAGAGCCTGACGGGCTGCCTTTTCTTTTTCCATGCCTCCCAATGGCTCTGCCGGGTCTAAGTAATTATACCCGCCATTTTTCAAGGCATCCTTAAGGCCAATTTCATGCAAGGTCGCAGAGCCTCCCCAGGAAACCATACTGTCTTTGGGGATCATCTCCAAAACCTTTTTCAAGGCTTCTTCTTTGGTTTTAAAATAAAATCCCACTATATTACGTTTTTCGAACTCTTCGATCAGCTTCTGGGCTGTCAAGGCATTATAGCATTCTTTGATTTTAGCAGTATCCATGTTTATCCCCCCAGGTTTAATATAAGCAGTAACTGTATTTTAGCCACATAATACAGAAATACACAGTCTATATTTAGTATTTTATATATGTCATAATTAAAGTAGAAAAGTTCAACTGGCCGGGGTTATATCCCGGTCTTTCTGCATTAAAAAAGATTATGTGATTAATTCCTACAGGAGAAATAAGCCAATTATAGAATACTTGAAGTAATATATTACAATCATTTACTACGTTTCATGATTCTACCGCTTTCTTCCGACAGAATTCGATACATAAGGAGGAGTTTATTTGCTGCGTAAAAAGCTATTGGTAACATGGTTGCTAGCTGCCACCATGACTTTGTTTTTCGTAGGGACAGTCCCAGCGGAAACCACATTAAAAGATATTGACGGGCACTGGGCATCTTCTACGATTTCAAAGTGGATAGACCAGGGATTGATCAAAGGATATGGGGATAACACCATAAGACCAGACAACCCGGTTACTAGAGCTGAATTTGTCAGCATGGTGAATCGAGCCTGGGGAATCTCCAATGATGGATACAGTTTGGTGTTTCAAGATGTTGCCAAAGATCAATGGTATTACTCCGATATTGCCGCAGCTTATAACTTAGGTTATATCAGCGGATCCAGTCCGGAGACATTCGAACCCGACAGCACCATAACCCGTGAACAAGCGGCGGTCATGATTGCCCAACTGTTGACTTGGGAGGCAAACAGGCAGGATAATGTGTTATCTGGACTAGCCGATTATGAGCAGCTGGCTGATTGGTCCAAGCCTTATGTGGAAACGATTTTTGCCCAGGGCATATTGAAGGGTTATCCTGACAAGACCTTCCGGCCCACTAGATCGGTAACTCGCGCTGAGGCTATGGTAGTCATTGACCAGGCGGTAAAAAATACCAGTACGATAGTGGTTTATGGCCAGGCCGGAACCTTTGGACCTGAATCAGGGAGCAAAACTATCGATGGCAATGTGATTATCAGTACTGCCAGTATAACATTGCAAAATACTGCTATTAACGGGAATCTCCTGCTGGCGGTGGGAATTGGCGAAGGTGATGTAAGACTTAAAAATGTATCAGTAAAAGGAAATACCATCGTAAAAGGCGGTGGCCCCAACAGCGTTACGGTAGAAGACAGCAGCCTGCCCCATCTTACCATAAGCAAGGATGGGGTACGGGTTGTGGCTGCCGGCAATACCAGGGTTCAGGTTGTTCAGCTGGCCTCAGGTGCTGCCCTGGTCGCAATTGAAACGACCGGATCGGGCTTTGAGACGATAACGATAACTCAGGAGATCCCGCTTGGAGCCACCATCAGGCTGGAGGGTGATTTCAGCACGCTGACTATTCAAGCCAATATTAACCTGGAACTGCATGGAAGTATTGACGAATTAAACATTAGCCAGGATGTTGATGATGCGGTAGTCTACTTAGAAGAGTCATCACGGGTCGTTATCTTAAACATTGATGGAAGCGTCCAGATCAGTGGCGAGGGAAAGATTGAAACAGCCAACATAAATTCCAATAATGTGGTGATTGAACCAGTTCCGGTTACCACCGTAGTGGCACCCGGGGTAACCGCCAGTGTAGGCGGTAAAGAACTCCAGGAGGGTACTACTGTTGTCGATTCACCAAAAACGGAAGAAAGCGGAAGCGTTGACTCAGGCGGAAGCGGAGGTGGAAGTGGCGGTTCAGGTGGCAGCTATGATCCCCCGCTGGGCACAGTGCTTTTAGGAGAAGGAGCTAGTATCGAACCTTATCTGACCTATACCGTAGCTGATGGACAAGCCAGGATTACCGGTTATAGTAATAATGGCCCTCAGTATGTATCCATTCCGGATACTTTAGGGGGCTATCCGGTAACCAGTATTGGGGATTTTGCTTTTAGCCAGAAAAACCTAAAGGTATTGGAACTTCCCTCCACTTTGACCAGTATTGGGAACTGGGCTTTTACTGGCAATCAGCTGACTGTACTGGATCTCCCAGAAGGGGTTACCAGTATTGGACAGGGTGCTTTCGCTGATAATCAGCTGCATTCTATAGCCTTTCCCTCCACCTGGACCAGCATAGGCTCCAGTGCTTTTTCGGGCAATAAGTTGGCTTCACTGGTTATCCCGGAAGGTATTACCAGTATTGGAGACTATGCTTTTAGCCAAAACCAGCTGCAGTCTATAGTCATTCCCTCCACTTTGAAGAATATTGGCTCCAGTGCTTTTGGGCGCAATCAGCTGACTTCACTGGTTATCCCGGAAGGTATTGAAAGTATTGGAGACTATGCTTTCAATACTAATCAGCTGCAGTCTATAGCCTTTCCCTCCACCTTGAAGAGTATTGGCTCCAGTGCTTTTTCGGGCAATAAGCTGGCTTCACTGGTTATTCCGGAGGGTATTACCAGTATTGGAAACTTTGCCTTTAGTCAGAACCAACTGGAGGCTATATTCTTTTCATCCACTGTAACTAGCATTGGGAACTGGGCTTTCTCCAGTAATCCGCTTAATGCGGCAGTTGTTCCTGCCGGTGTGACCAATATCGGCAGTGGTGCATTCACAAATAACAGCAACCCGGCTGACTTAACCATCTTCGGAGTGTCAGGTTCGCCAGCCCAGGCTTATGCTGACAGCAATGGCCACACATTCCGCGAAATGGCTGATCTTAAGATACTGAACGTTAATGTTCAGGGTCAGGGTACGGTTCACGCTGCAGTCTATGGTCAGAGTACAATTCAACCTATTGCAGGAAAGCATCTTTTTGAAGTGGGCACTCAATTACAGCTGACCCAAACTCCTCCGGATCGAAATTGGGAATTTATAAAATGGGAAGTAGATGGCAGTGAGGTTACTGATTCCGAAATTACCATTGATATGGAACAGGACATCACGGTGAATGCTTATTTCCAACGCAAGGAACCCATCTATTTATACGGTTTGGTAACTTATAAGACTTCCCTTCCGATTCCGCTCCCCAATAGTTGGCTCGAAGGTTATATCGATGTAATAATTGACGGTCAAATCAAAGCAACGAAGAGGTTTACCAATGGCGAATATGGTTATGGTGGGGATTACATCGTGATTGAGTGGGCTGATATTGAAGATGCCTTGATGAATGGCAAGGAAATCCGGTTAAAGGTCAACGACTCTTTTGCCACTCACGATGCAATTAACTTGTCTGAGGTAAGCAGAGGACAGATTATTAGATTAGATCTTAAATCCGACTCATTTTATACTCCTGAACGCTATTTTGAGTATTGGGTACCATCCTGGGGGGGGGCACAAATTGACAGATACAGTTCGGATGGACCCAAAGATGTGAAGATTCCGAAAAAACTGGGAGGACATCCAGTTACCACCATCTTTATATATCATGATGCAACTGGGAGAAACCCCATTGGAGCCTTCCAGGGCAGGGGATTGACCTCTGTGGAGATCCCTGACACAGTGACCCGGATTGAGGACAATGCTTTCTCCTGGAACAATCTTCAAGAGGTGACCATACCTGCCAGTGTAACTTATGTTGGCAGGGCAGCTTTTTGGGGTAACCAGGGTACCAATACGGCAACACAAAAACCTGAACAGTTCATTATACGTGGGGTACGCGGCTCAGCAGCCGAGGCTTATGCCAAAAGTTATGGTCATACATTTATAGCCATACCATAAAAAACAGGGGACGGTTTTGGGATTAACCCCCAACCGTCCCCTTAGGTTATAATAATGACAATCTGGGCCATTTCAGCAGGCAATAACTTCTTTGATCATCAGCTCTTTCCCGCACAATATTTCCCAATCATTCCTGCCGCAGTCAGGGCATGCAAAGTCGTTCTGGAGCAGGTTAAAAACTTTATTGCATTCTTTGCAGAAGGCATTACCCGGCACTATCTCAATTTTCAGCTTGGTTTCCTGTAATGAGGTACCCTCAACTACCGCTGGATAACAAGCTTCGATGTACCTGGGGATAACTCCGGAAAGTTCGCCTATTTGGAGAACCAAGGTGTCGATCTTGGTCAGCCTGTTATCTATGGCGAAGTCTTCAACCGTTTTTACAATATGAGCTACAATATTCAATTCATGCACATGAAATCACCAATTCCTTTTAGGGATTTGTATCGACATTCCCGCCTGCTTTTTTCGCTTCGATTCTTTGATAACGTTCCACAGCATATTTCATGATTCCAGGCATCAGCTGCCCTAGTTGGGCTTGAGCATCATATTTTTTCACTAGTGAAATAGCACCAAATTTGCATTTGGTAGTGCATATTCCGCAGCCGACACAGCGATACTCATCAACCACCACCGCGCCGCAGCCCAGGCAGCGTTCGGTCTCCAACTTGACCTGTTCCTCGCTGAAAGTGGCGCGCAGATCCATAAAGGCTCCCTTGGACTCTGTTGCATCCCGGTGCAGGGGTTTCTGACGGGGAGCTCGGTCGTAACCAGCCAGATCCAGATTTTCCTTGCTAAATGCGCGGTATTCTTTTTCCCGGCCTACGGTCAGATTATCTCCATGCAGGTAGCGATGAATAGAAATTGCCCCTTGTTTGCCCATGGCGATAGCATCTATGGCAAATCTCGGACCGGTTACCGCGTCTCCGCCGGCGAATACATCCGGTTCATCAGTCTGGTAGCTCAGTTCCGCCACTTTTACGGTCTTATTGGGATTCAAAACCACCCCGGAGCTCTGCAGCAGATCACCCCAGAACATTTCCTGCCCGGCAGCAATCAGAACATTGTCAGCCTTTACCGTTATAGTCTCATTTTCATCGAATACAGGATTAAATCTTCCGTCCTCATCATAGACTGCAATGCATTTCTTAAATACCACTCCGGTGATACGTCCATTTTCCTGGAGAATCCGCTGGGGTCCCCAAGTATTATGCAAAACGATGCCCTCGTCCAGCGCTTCATCGATTTCCTCCTCAAGGGCGGGCATCTCTTCCCGCTTTTCCAGGCAATACATATCTACCGGTGAATTACAAATTCTCACAGCAGTCCTGGCAACGTCTATGGCTACATTCCCTCCGCCGATGACTATGGTTGGTCCCTGTATGGTCAGCTCTTCATTCAGATTTACTTTGCGTAAGAACTCAATTCCATACTCTACTCCTTCGGCCTCTTCACCTTCTATACCCAGCTTCCGGCTGGCCTGAGCGCCGATGGCCAGATAGAATGCCTTGTAGCCCATTTTTCTCAATTCCGCCAGGGTGATATCCCGGCCGATCTCAACCCCGGTTTGGAATTCAACCCCGAGTTCCCTTAAAATGTCGATTTCGGAATTGATAATATCCTTTTCCAGGCGGAAGGAAGGAATCCCCAGGCTCAGCATACCGCCCAGCACAGGGTACTTTTCAAAAACCGTCACCTGATAACCTTCCACTGCCAGATAATAGGCACAGGAAAGCCCGGCCGGGCCGGCACCCACCACAGCGATTTTTTCCGGTCTGAACTCTTTCTTCTTTTTCGGAACAAAGCGATGCTCTGCGGTCAGATCTTGTTCGGCAATAAATTTCTTTATCTCGTCGATGGCTATGGGCTCATCAATCTCGGCTCTGGTACATTCCGATTCACAGTTTCTCGGACAGATACGTCCGCAGATGGCCGGGAAGGGATTTTCCTCTTTGATTAGTTCCAGCGCTTCACGATACCTGCCCTGAGCGGCCATCTTAATATACCCCTGAATGGCAATATGCGCGGGACATTCGGTTTTACACGGGCTGGTTCCGCTTTCCGCCACCATGGTTTTACCCCGGCGGTAATCAAGGTTCCACTTGTCCGGTCCCCATTCGGTATCATAGGGTGTTTCTTTTTCCCTGGCAGGACTAATGGTGGTTGAGCATAGGTTTTGCCCCAGGGTCAGGGCATTAACCTGGCAATTTTCCACACATAGACCGCAGGCTACGCATTTAGATGTGTCCACCTGGGAAACATAATTGGAACGGACCACATCCGGGACGTTATAACAGGTAACGTTTCGCAGCATAAAACAGCCGCACCCGCAGCAGTTGCAGACTGCACCGATGTTCTCCGGCCCGACTATATTGGGAACCTCATGTATCAAGCCTTCTCTCTCTGCCTTTTCAATAACGGCAAATGCTTCTTCCTTGGTAATCTGGCGGCCTCTTCCCGTACGAATGTAATAGGGCGCAATCGGGCCGAACACCAGGCACATATCTTCAACCGTATGTCCGCAGCCCTGACCATGTTCCCGGTTGCTCAAGCGACACTGGCAATCTGCTACGGCAAAAATCTCATGTTTATCTAAAATATTCATGATCTCCTCATAGGAAGCTCTTCGACTTGACCCGTCAACGGCTGCCTGCACGGGAATGACCCGCATGAGTCCGTGCCCCACAGGTACGTTGGGAGCTACTGTTTCACCCAAATGCTGGGCATGCTCATCAAAATACCGGGTTAGAGGGTATTTTTTCCTATTCTCCCTGTTAAGAACCATCATTTCATATACGCCTGGAATCCAAGGCTGCAGGGCATAGCGGTCGATGCCATCCTTGGTAAAAAACAGGATAATACCATCCATGGCCATTTGGTGGAGCATCTGCTTGACCTGCTCCACCGGTTTGCCACATTTCTCCGCTACCATTTCCACTCTTTGCGGCTTGCCCATCTTCAGGCACAGGGCAACCTCCGCCATTTCCTCAGTCAGGAATGGTTCAATAAGGCGATATTCCAAGCTTTCAGCCGTTAATGCCCCAGGCTGGCCAGTTATCGTCCCGTTGATTTTGTTGGCCAGATCGAGAACCTTTTCTTTAACAAACATTACTTGCTACCTCCCCATATTTATCACTTTCCGTTCCATCTTTTTACTTCGCTGCGCAGCCACCCTCCAATTCCCCCAGCTGGTCTTAGCGAGGATAGGGATGATCTTGAAATATCCCGGTGGACACTCTCCCCTTTTCTTCGAACCTTAATTATTAACAAGTTACTTTATTGCAGGTGATTACGCAAGTCCATATACAAGATTTCTAAGCTCATATTGCATATATTTAACGGTACGTTTGCATGAATTGATGTAACCCAAAAGAATAGCATTTTTTATTAACATGCTACGATATTATTTGCTGAGCTTAAAACAAACGAGTTATTCATGGTTTCAAGGTTTTTTCAGTACCTATGTCCGTTGCGCTTCTCTCTATTATCAGTTTAGGAAATTCCTGCCTGCTTGCATTAGCCAATTAAATAAGATAGTTTATTTAATAAATAACATGATAACAAATGGAGTTGGACATGGAATTCACTAAATATTACTGCTTCAGGCTGGGGGCCCTGACGCGAAGAATCATAAATTACTATAACACCCGTTTCAAAGATTTAGGAATAACTTTGTCCCAGTCATTTGTACTCTTAAGTCTTCTCGAGCAGGATGGCAGCAGTGTTAAAACAATTGCATCGGCTTTGCAGCTTGACAGCCCTGCCGTAACCGGCCTGGTTGATCGCTTAGCCAAACAAGGTCTCGTATCACGCCAGGAGGACCCCAATGATCGGCGCAGTACTCTGGTCTTTCTGACCCAAGAAGGTCAAAAAATCGCTGAAGAAGCTGCGATTCGAGCAAAGGAAATTGACCCGCTTTTGAAGTTATATCTAGCGGAAATGACTTTAGTGGGAATGGAACAAACCATGGAAGATCTGGAGCAAAAGCTGGAGACAGGCGAAACCATTGGAATTATGCAAAATAGGAAAAATTAAGCAATGGAGAAGCTACGACCTCCGATACCTGTCCCGATATTACGATTGTCATGGATCAGAACATCACGGTGAATGCTTCAAAAGATGACCGAACAGGAACAGCCAGGGCTGAATAGTATTGACCTGGCTGTTTAAATTCTCACTATAAGCAGTTTAACAGTTAATAATCACAAGAAACATACCCCTGAATAAGGGCGGTTAATACAGGTTTAACCACTCTCAAAAATTCAAACTCACCTTCAAAGTCTTTGCCCTCAACGACCATTCTGTATTCACAGCACCCCGGGCAGATATTTTTGTCGCAGAAAATCACAGTAAAAGGCTCACTGATTTCTATCTCGAGTTCGAGATTGTCTCTTTCCTCAGGGTCTTCTACATCAAACTCTTTTAGATATCTCCAGCTTCGCAGGCACTCTTTCACTCCATTGCAAACCCTCTCTAGTTTAAACAGTAAATCTACCTCTACCTCAGGCTCATATGTTTCCTCATCTTCTCCTTCAAACTGAATAAGACTAGAAAACTCAAATTTGATCAAAGGTTTGTGAAGTTCGCTGGTATCTACGGTCAGCCGGTCCAAGATAAAGGACTGGTATTCCTTTACAACGCCATCATCAATTTCGAATATTGCATCCTGAGGATCATGCCCACACTCCAAATGAATTACTTTTTCCAAGACTTTCGTTTTGGCGAATACCTACTTGAGCAATAATAAGCATCACATGACATTTTATTCACCCTTTTCTACATTTATTTGAGCTCGAGCTCATTATTATCGTATGGAGAGTTGCCTGGTAATGTTACACTATATTGGCAGATTATAGTAGTTGCGGTAAGAGCCGGGTAAGATTTGAACAAGGGGAACGGTTCTTTAGGTCCATTAACTCTGCAACCTGCTTAAAAATGCGCTGAAAGACCGGATATCGCCCATATCTAGGTTTAGAGCAGCGGCTTTACTGCCGGCTTTCTGGATTTCTTCCACCACCTGCAAAGCATCTTCTTTTTTACTGTGATAGGTGATAATTACATCCAGACCTTTTTGACCGAGCTTAAGCGCAATGTTTTTGCCCAATCCTCGACTTCCGCCCGTGACTAAAGCTATTTTTTGGCTCATAGTTCATCTCTCCTTATAAATCATTCATACCTGCAGCAGAAACGAAAAAACGCACTCTCCAACCAGATAGGTTGGAAAGTGCGTTGGCTAACGTGAACGCTTACGTGATAATTATTTATCGTTATTCTATGTTATTTTATGTTTTAACTCAATAACCGAAATCGAATTTTGATTTAGTGGAAGCGGGGCCTGTATATAGCTAGCTGAGCTGACAGCCAGCGATTTATCATTAGGTATAAAACGTTTGGGGTACATTAAATACCCGTTATGAAACATTTTTAAGTTTTACAATCATGTTAATTAGGCAAATCTTTTACCCTTTTAGCCGGTACTCCTGCATAAACTCCATTGGGCTCACAGTCGTTTATAACTACTGCTCCTGCAGCAATTATACATCCCTTGCCTATAGTGACTCCTGGCAATATGGTAACCCTCGAACCAATCCAACATCCATCTTCAACAGTAATAGGTTTTCTATCAACCTGCCTTGCCCTTTGTTTGCTATCCCCTATTACATGGCTGGTAGTTGTAAACATAACTTGCATACCAATGCCGCATCTTTCCCCAATCACCACAGGTTCTCCATTGACAAATATACAGTAACGATTTACCCATGTTCCTTTTCCTATTTGAACTTTATTTGTATAAAAGAAACACCCTGGGCCAATATCTACTTTACTTGCAATCTGCATACCTAACAACTTTAATAAAGTTCTTCGTATATTACGCGGAACAAGAATTGAAGCCAAAACTCCGTTTACTATCATATCCCAGAAATAAGGAGTAATACGAGGACGCAATTCCTGTAATATACGCATACTGACCCCCTGTTTTTGCTATAGCTTCCAGAGCCTCAATACACTCTCTGTCACTCGGCCGTTTGGACGTTTAGGTTCGGCATCTGCTCTATCTTTGTAATTCTATTTAGTTAAAATTTCGACTTATTTTTCAGTGAATCCTACATTTCGTGCTTATTATAAAACGGCTCAAACTTTACCACATTTCCTGACACCAGACTGATATTAGGGATGACACAGAGGGACCGTCCCTTTGTGTGCTTTTGTGTGCTCTTGTGTGCTAGTTCTTTATTATGCAATATATGGTACATTTTGGTTTTGTTAACGTCAATCAAAAATTAGGCCATTTGCTGGTCGGAAATTAGGCCACTTGTGCAAAAAAATTAATCAGTGGTTTGCTTGGCGAGAGCCTGCTTAAAGCGGTAGCTTTCGCCATTGATGTTTAGGATATGGGCTTTGTGGGTGAGCCTATCCAGCAATGCGGCCGTCAACTGTGCGTCTAGCAGCACCTCGGTCCACTTTGGAAATTCGAGATTAGTTGTGATAATTAGGCTGCCCCTTTCGTGCCGCGCTGAACAGAATTGGAACAATAATTCAGCGCCGGTCTTACTAAAAGGGACATAGCCCAGTTCATCTATCACTACCAGGTGATAGGATAGAAACTGCTTTTCCAATCGGTTTAACTTGTATTCTTGTTGAGCTGCCAGCATCTCGTTTATCAGTCCGG
>Ga0208297_1002284_pt1 | contig 11792 bp, 7 predicted proteins | sample LMS_cellobiose_e_FD_187367 | JGI IMG/M metagenome (GOLD analysis project Ga0208297, IMG submission 187367) | Rumen-fistulated moose microbial communities from Alaska, USA - LMS_cellobiose_enrichment (SPAdes) (version 2) | ecosystem: Host-associated > Mammals > Digestive system > Stomach > Rumen... | reverse complement strand
TGGCGTAAAGGACATCAGCATTATCGAGGGCAGCTGGGTGGGGGACGACACCCTGCGGGCTATGCGCCGGGCGGGCTACGACAAGGTGTGCGAAAAATACGGCGTGCCCTTCTACGATACCAAAAAGGATGCCGCCCGCCCGGTGAAAACCGCCATCGGCAGCATCGATATCTGCGCCCGCGCTCTGGACGCCGGGCTGCTGGTGGATCTGCCGGTGCTCAAGGGCCACGGCCAAACGCTGATGACCTGCGCCCTGAAAAACCTGAAGGGCGTGATTCCGGACAGGGAAAAGCGCCGGTTCCACGCCCTGGGGCTGCAAAAGCCCATCGCCGCCCTGGGGGCGGCGCTCCGGCCCCGGCTCATCGTGGTGGACAGCATCTGCGGCGATCTGGACTTTGAGGAGGGCGGCACCCCGGTGCAGACCAACCGCATGTATCTGGGCACCGACGCGGTGCAGATCGACGCCTATGGCCGCGCCCTCATGGGGCTGACCCCCGAGGAGGTGCCCTACATTGAGCTGGCGGAGCGCTGCGGCGGCGGCAGCGCTGCCTGGTCGCCGGAAGACGTGACCGAGCTGAACGCCCCCCGCGACGCAGCGGCCTATCCCCGCCCCAGCGGCATCGTGGCCGGGCTGACGAAGAACGTGCACCAGAACCAGGCCTGCTCCGCCTGCTTCGCCGCTCTGGTGCGGGCGCTGCACGCCACCCGCTGCGGCCAGAGGGAGGAGATCTACATCGGCCAGGGCTGGCAGGGGCAGACGCTGGAGGGCCTGGGCATCGGCAAGTGCTGCCGGGGCGCGGAAAAATGCGTCATGGGCTGCCCGCCCACGGCGGAGGCCATCGCCAAAGCCCTGGAGGCGCTGCGTTGGGGGTAAATATGGACAAGCTGTGGCCATTGGAATTCAATATTTTCGTGATGATGGCAGTGGGCTTCCTGATCCGGAAAATCAAGGTGCTGGGCAAGGAGGCTGAGCGCGTCATCACCGATCTGGTGCTGTATGTGGTGCTGCCCTGCAATATTCTCAATTCCTTTCTGGGCAATGAAAACGGCATAGCGGCCGGGGATTATCTGGCTGTGCTGCTGATCTCCATCGGCATCCAGCTGCTTTCCCTCGTATACGGCAAGTTTGCTTTCCCCCGGGAGAGCGCCGACCATCGCTGCAATTTGTCATACGCCATGATCTGCTCCAACGCCGGCTTCCTGGGCAACGCGGTGACTGAGGGCGTGTTCGGCGCGGCGGGGCTGATGCTGACCAGCATCTACCTGATCCCCCAGCGCGTCATGATGTGGTCGGAGGGATTGGCCATCTATTCCGGGGTTTCGGATAAGCGCGCCACCCTCAAAAAAGTGGTTACCCATCCCTGCGTGGTCGCCTGCGTGCTGGGCCTGCTGGCAATGGGGCTGAAGCTCTCTGTCCCCGCGCTCCTCCGGACGCCCATCCAGAGCATCGGCCGCTGCAATACGCCGCTGACCATGATGATGATCGGCATGATCCTCAGCGAGATCGATCTGAAGCATTTGGTGGATCAGACCATTCTGCGCTTCACCCTGCACCGCCTGGTGCTGATGCCGCTGATCGTTTATCTGGCCTGCCTGGCGCTGCCCGTCAGCAAAACCGTCACCGGCGTCAGCGTGCTGCTGGCCGCCATGCCAGCCGGGGCCACCACCACCATGCTCTCAGCCAAGTATGGCCGCGACCCCGAATTTGCCACCAAGCTGGTGGTGTTTACAACGCTGTGCTCCGTGCCCGCCATCTTTCTGTGGAGCCTGGTGCTGATCTGAGCACTGACAGGCATATTGGCGCGCGAACAGGAAATTTTATGAAGAACCCCCGCCGGGCTGATCCGGCGGGGGGTTGCTTTATGCGGGGCGGGCGGTTGATCCGCGCGGATACGATGCAATGCCTTGCAAGAAAATTTCATTTACGCATTGACAAAGCGGTGCAAACATACTATAATAAATACAAAGTTTAGCGCTAAACCTGTTCGCGGGAGGCGCGCCCGTATAGGCTGTTAGGAGATATGCTGTAAGGAGGTTTGAAAATGAACAAGCTCTGCAAAACGATCTCGCTGGTTCTGGCCCTGTGCTTCCTGCTGGCTTCGCTGCCGCTTGCCGCCGGGGCGGAAGAGGTGATCGACGAAAACCTGACCTGCACCATCACCCTGGGCAACTGGCCGGCGGACACGGCGCCCGACGCGGAAAAGGCGCTGTTCGAGGGCTACAAGGCCACCATGGCGAAGCAGTATCCCAACGTGACGCTGGTGCCCGATTATTATTCCTACACCCTGAGCAACTATGTGCCCATGGCAAAGGGCGGCACCGCGCCCAGCATTTTTCAGCCTCCCTTCACCGATCCCCAGCTGCTGATCAGCCAGCATCTGGTGGGCGACGTGACCGACGCGCTGGAGGCCTACGGCGTGCTGGATAAGTTCAGCCCCTCCTATGTGGAAATGCTGGCCGATGAAAACGGCCGCATCTATGGCCTGCCCCGGGATGGCTACGTGCTGGGCATGCATATCAATATCGAGCTGTTCCGCCAGGCGGGCCTGGTGGATGAGGCGGGGCTGCCCATCTATCCAAAGACCCTGCAGGAGATGGCGGAATACGGCCAGATCATCAAGGAAAAGACCGGCAAGGCCGGCCTGGTGTTCCCCGCCAGCGAAACCTACGGCGGCTGGCTGTTCACCAATATCGCGTGGAATTTCGGCTGCGTGGGCGAAAACGCCCTGGAATATCAGGATGAGGACGGCCGCTGGGTGTGCAACTTCACCTCGCCCCAGTGCATCGCCGCCATGGAATTCATGCGCGATCTCAAATGGAAGTACGACATCCTGAACGCCGACGCCACCACCACCGACTGGGCGGGCGCCCATTCCCTGCTGGGCACCGGCGAGGCGGCCATGAACTTTGCCGCCGATGACAGCGTGGATCAGCCTACCGCCAACAAGGGCCTGCCCGTGCAGGACTTTGCCCTGATTCCCTTCCCGGCGGGCGACGCGGGCCGCTATGCCCTGGCTGGCGGCACCTGCTATATGTTCGCCCCCGACATCACCGCGGAGCAGGGCATCGCCCTGATGGCGTACCTGCGCATCATCGGCAAGCTGCCCTTCCTGGATGACGCCATTATCGCGGGCATGCGCGCCGATTACGCCGCCAAGCGCGACCGCGGCGCTCCCGTGATCCCCGCCATCAGCGCCTGGAATGACGAGGCGTACAACGCCGCCAAGCAGGCTATCGTGGATGAATACAGTAACGTGGATATGCGGCTGTACGCCGATTTCTTCGATTCCCTGTCCGAAGGCACCATCACTCTGAAATCCGAGGAGCCTGTATTCGCCCAGCAGCTGTACCGCGAGCTGACCGCCGTGATCCAGCGCATGATCACCCGGGAGGGCGCGGATGTGGAAAAGGCGCTGAAAAAAGCGGAAGAATCCTTCCAGGAGTATCTGGATGACGAGATCAACGATTATTGAGTAAACGATTATTGATAATGAAAACATGCCGGTCACGGTCAGCCCTCGCCGGCATGTTTTTATAGGGAATACCGCACCTGGGAGGGAGCCGCATGAGCGAAAAAAGCAACCGCGCCCGCATCAACGGGAAGACGGGAGAGAACATCAAATCCTGGCTGATCATGCTGCCGGGCCTGCTCCTGATGACCTTCTTCGTTTGGGAGCCGCTGTTTGAAAGCATCCGCATGAGCCTGTACAAAACCCGCAACGTCGAATTGGTGCGCTTCATCGGGCTGGATAACTTTGTCAGCGTGGTGGGAAAGGATGACTTTCTGCAGGCGCTGGTCAACACCTTCACCTACACCTTCTGGTCGCTGCTCATCGGCTTTGGCCTGCCCATCCTGCTGGCGCTGATCATCGGCGAGACCCGCCGGGGCAAGGGCTTTTTCCGCACGGCGGCTTATCTGCCCAACATGCTGCCCGGCCTGGCGGTGATCATCCTGTGGTCGGCCTTCTTCTCCGGGGAAAAATCCGGCGTGCTGAACATCCTGCTGAGCAAGCTGGGCGTGCCGACCCAGTCCTACCTGACAAATTACCATCTGGTCATTCCCATCATCATCGTCATCGCCACCTGGAAGGGGGCAGGCGCCACGGCGCTGATCTATATGGCGGGCATGTCCAGCATCAACGCGGAATTGTACGAGGCGGCGGCCATCGACGGCGCCACCGTGTGGCAGCGCATTCTGCACATCCTGCTGCCCGCCATCCGCAAGCTGGCCGGCACGCTGCTGATTTTGCAGATCATATCGGTGTTCCAGATCATGTACGAGCCCATGGTGCTCACCAAGGGCGGGCCGGACAACGCCTCCCTTTCCCTGATGCAGCTGATGTGGCAGTACGCCTTCGGCGGCGCCATGAATTACGGCAAGGCCTCCGCTGTGGCCGTCATCGTAACGCTGATCCTGCTGGCGATGACCGCCGTCTATTCCTATTTCAACCGCAGGGAATCCGACTGGGAGTAAGAGGGGAGGAGGAACGCATATGGAAAAAAACCAACGTACCGGCGTCATCCGCGAATATGATATGCACTCGCCCTCGGTGCGGGCGGGTTACGGCTTCATCCTTTTCCTGTGCGGCATCATGGTGATCATCGCCCTGTTCCCGCTGATCTGGGTGATCCTGGCCGGGTTTAAGGATCTGAAGGAGTTCGTTTCCAGCACCAGCATCATTCCCCAGTCCTTCAGCCCGAAGGCCTTCATCACCACCTGGAATCAGCTGGGAATTGCCAAAAACTATCTCAATTCCTTCATTTCCGTGGCGGGCAGCGTGGTGTGCGCCCTGATCTTCAACGGCCTGCTGGGGTACGGCCTGGGCATCCTCAAGCCCAAAGGGCACGGCGCGGTGAAAAAGCTGGTGATGCTCTCCCTGCTGATGCCCACCACCATCAGCATCGTGCCCCTGTTTATGAACATTCAAAAGCTGGGGATGGGCAATTTCTTCCTGCCCCTGTGGCTTTCCTACGGCGCCAACGCCATGTATGTGATCCTGTTCGTGCAGTTCTTTGAGTCGCTGCCCGCCTCCATCATCGAGGCCAGCCGCATCGACGGCTGCAGCCAGCTGCAAATCTTTTTCCGTATTGTGCTGCCCCTGTCAAAGCCCATCTGCTCGGTGGTGGCCATCTTCGCCATCAACGCCGCCTGGTCGGACTTCCTGCTGCCCTACCTGGTGCTGCGCGGGGGCGAGCTGCAAACGGTGATGGTGCGCCTGTTCGTGTTCAGCACCGAGCAGACGGTGAACGCCGACGCCATGATGCGCTCGGTGGTGTTCTCCATGATTCCGCCCATCATTCTGTTCTTCATTTTCCAGAAACAGCTGACGGAGAATTCCGTTTCCGTGGGCATCAAGGGCTGACGGGGGAAAAGTATGGCAAAAGCAGCAGACAGATATTTCAAGGTGGATCCGTGGAAGGTGATCGAAGAGGGCTTCGACCCTGCCTATTCCCGGGTCAGCGAATCGGTTTTTTCCCTGGCCAATGAAACCATGGGCGTGCGCGGCTGCTTTGACGAGGGCGGCAGCGTGGATTCCCTGCGGGGCGCGTATACCAACGGCGTGTACGATATCGAGCCCATCGGCAAAAGCTACCGCGGCATCATTGACCAGACCCATTTCATGATCCCCAGCGCCGAATGGCTGATAACCGAAATCACCCTGGAAGGGGAACGGCTGGATCTGGGAAAGGCGCGCTTCCGGAATTTCCGGCGGGAGCTGGATATGCGCGCGGGCACGCTGGAGCGCAGCTTCATATGGCAAACCGCTTCCGGCAAGGAGCTGCGGCTTTCCTTCCTGCGCTTTCTGGATATGGAGCATCGGGAGCGCGCCTATCAGCGCGTCACGCTGGAGGCGCTGAATTTCTCCGGAACGGTGGGGCTGCGCTCGGGGCTTTCCTTTGAGGTGCTTCATACGGGCTATCAAAAGTGCTACTGGCGGGAGCCCCGCATGGAAACGGGCAGGGGCCGCCTGCTGCTGCAGGCGGAAACCCTTCGCTCCGGGCAGCAGGTGTTCGCCGGGGCGCTGATCGATCTGCCGGGGGAGGCCGCGGCCCGCAGCGAGGGGAAAACGGCCAGCCTTTCCGCGGCCCTGTTCCTGGAGCGGGGCAAGCCCCTGGCCGTGGACAAGCGCGTGGCGATCCTCTTTGACGGGCAGCGGGATGACGCCCTGTGGGCCCGGGGCCTGCAGGCCCTGGCGGCGTGCGGAGAGGTGCCGCTGGAGGCGGCGCTGCAGGCCCAGCGGGAATACTGGAGCGCCTACTGGCGCACCTCGGATATTGAAATCGAGGCGGACGGGGAGGACGCGGCGGCGGAGCAGCAGGGCATCCGGTTCTGCAGCTTCCAGCTGGCGCAGACCTATAACGGCGGCAGCATGCGCCACAACATCGGCGCCAAGGGCCTGACGGGCGAGGCTTATAACGGCCACGCCTTCTGGGATACCGAGGCCGGCTGCCTGCCCTTCTACCTGTTTACCAACCCCGCCGCCGCGCGGGATCTGCTGCTGTTCCGCTACAATACCCTGCCCCAGGCGCTGGAGCGGGCGAGGATGCTGGATTGCCGGGGCGCGTGCTATCCCATCGCTACCCTGAACGGCGACGAGGCCTGCTCCCTGTGGCAGCATGCCAGCCTGCAGCTGCAGCCCAGCACGGCGGTGGCCTACGGCATCTGGCACTACGTGCGGGTGACCGGGGATGAAGAATTCCTGTGGCGCTACGGCGCGGAAATGCTGCTGCAGATCGCCCGCTTCCTGGACAGCCGGGTGGAAAAGGGCGGCCGCACGGGCAAATACGGCTTCTTCGGGGTGATGGGGCCCGATGAATTCCACATGATGGTGAACAACAACGCCTATACCAATTATATGGGCATGCGCACCCTTTCCTTTGCCTGCGATACGCTGACGCGGATGCGGCGGGAGCAGCCCGCCGCCTATGCCGCCCTGGCGGAGAAGACGGCGCTGACGGCAGAGGAAACGGCCCATTGGAAAACCGTAGCGGAGAACATGTACATTCCCATGGACGGCGCGGGCCTGATCGAGCAGCACGACGATTACTTCAACCTGCCCCACACCGATATTCACGCGATCCCAATGTCGGAATTCCCCCTGTACGACCATTGGAGCTATGACCGCATTTACCGGTCAGACATGATCAAGCAGCCAGACGTGCTGATGATGCTGTACCTGTACAATTCCTCCTTCACCCGGGAGGCCAAGCGGATCAATTACGAGTTTTACGAGCCCCGCACCATCCACGAATCCTCCCTGTCGCCCGCCATACATTCCGTACTGGCGGCGGAGCTGGATAAAATGGAGGAGGCTGTCGGCTTCTTCGGCTTCGCTACCCGGCTGGATCTGGATAACTACAACCGCAACACCCGGGAGGGGCTGCACATCACCAGCATCGCCCTGGCGTGGATCAACATTGTGTACGGCTTCGCCGGTCTGCGAAGCGACGGGGAGCGGCTCTGCTTCGCCCCGCGCCTGCCCCGGCGGTGGCAGAGGCTGACCTTCCACCTGCTGTACCGGGGCCGGGTGATCCGCGTGTGCATGGATGGTGTAAAAACCGGCTTCAGGCTGATCCGGGGCGAGCCGCTGACGCTGCAAATCTATGACAAAACCTGTACGCTGAACGGGGAGGAACAGTTTATTCCCCGCCTGCATTGAATGGATCCGCCTGCCGCTGCGCGGGCGGATTCCCTTTCCGGAGGAACGCATGAGCACCTGGATTTTGGAAAAGCACGGCTTTGACGCCCGGGACGCCGCCGCGGACGGCAACCGCTTTCTGTGCGCCAACGGCTATATGGGCCTGCGGGGCGTGCCGGAGGAGGCGGGCCCCGCCCTGTATCCCGCCATCTGCCTGGCGGGGGTGTACGATCAGTATGCGGATCGCTGGCGGGAGCCGGTGAACGCGCCGAGCGGCCTGCTGATCCGGCTGCGCTTCAACGGGCAGCTCCTGGCGCTGGGGGAAGGGGAGCCCTCCGGCCATTGCCAGCGGCTTGATTACCGGCACGGCGTTTTTCAGCGGGAAACGGACTTTGGCCCGGTGCTGGTCAGCAGCCGGCGCTTTGTTTCCATGGCGGAATGCCATCTGCTGGCCGACCGGTATCGGATGCGCTTCCGCGCGGCGGGGGAGGTGGCGCTGCAAACGGGTATATCCGCCGATATTTGGGATATCAACGGCCCCCATCTGTTTGATTTCCGCTTCCAGACCGGGGATGCGCTGCTGGCCCGGGCGGTCACCGGGGAAAAAAGCATCGCGGTGGCGGTAGCTCAGTGTGTCCAGCCGGATTTTGCGGGGGAAACGGCGTTTGAACAGGCGGAAAACGGCGTGTTCCGGGTGCTCAGGCGAAGGGTGAACGCCGGTGACGAGCTGACGGTAACGGTCTTTTCGGCGGTGTATACCGGGCTGGATGCCCCCGATCCCGCCGGGAAGGCCCGGGCGGATTGCCTGCTGGCCCGGGAACGGGGCTTTGACGCCTGCCTTCAGGCCCACAGGGACGCCTGGGAGAAGATCTGGGCGCGGTCGGAAATCGAAATGGCGGGGGATGACGCCGCCGCGCTGGCCCTGCACGCCAGCCAATATCACCTGAACTGCATCGCCCCCCGCCACGCGGGAAACCTGTCCATCCCGGCCCGGGGGCTTTCGGGGCAGACCTACAAGGGCGCCATCTTCTGGGATTCGGAGATCTTTTTCTTTCCTATGTTCGTGTACACCCAGCCGGAGATCGCCCGGTCGCTGCTGCGCTACCGCATTGAAACCCTGCCCGGCGCGCTGAAAAAGGCGGCGGAATACGGCTATCGCGGGGCCTTTTACCCCTGGGAGAGCCAGGAGGGCGGCGCGGAGGGCTGCACCGATTTCAATGTGGTGGATGTGTTCACCCACCGGCCCGTGCGCACCTATTTCCGGGATAAGCAGATTCACATCAGCGCTGACGTCGCGTACGCCCTGCGCAGCTATTATGACATCACCGGCGACCGCTCGCTGCTGGAGCAGGGCGGGGCCCGGGTGATTCTGGAATGCGCCCGGTTCTATCTCTCCCGGGCCAGCGCCCGTCTGGATCGGGAGGAGATCGACTTTGCCGATGTGATCGGCCCGGACGAATACCATGAGCGGGTGAAAAACAGCGCCTTTACCAACCGCATGATCCTGCACTGTCTGGACAGCGCCCTGCTGATGAAGCAGCTTTTTGCCGACCGGCCTGAATGGTTCGCTTCCCTGCTGCGGGAATTGGATTATGAAAAGGACTGGGCGCTGCTGGCCGATCTGCGCGCCCGCGTTCGCGGGCCGGTCATCCGGGAGGGGGTCATGGAGCAGTTTGACGGCTACTTCGCGCTGGAGGACTGCACGCTGGACGCCGTGCGCGCCCGCCTGCGGGATCCCCGGGAATACTGGGGCGGGGATCACGGCGTGGCGGGAACCACGCAGATCATCAAGCAGGCGGATGTGATCGCCCTGATGGCCCTGCTGCCGCAGCAATTCACCGATGAACAGGTAGCCGCTGCCTGGGACTATTACGAGCCGCGCACCGAGCACGGCTCCAGCCTCTCCGCCTGCATGTACGCCCTCACCGCCTGCCGCGTGGGGAAGCTGGACGCGGCCTGGCAGCTGTTTCTGAAAACCGCGGAGATCGACGTGCTGGGCGGCGGCAAGCAGTGGGCGGGAGAGATCTATATCGGCGGCACCCATCCCGCCTCCAACGGCGGGGCGTGGATGATCGCCGCCCTGGGGTTTGCCGGCCTGCGTATGCGGAACGGACAGCCGGAGCTGCATCCAAACCTGCCCCCGCAGATCAGGCGGCTGCGCTTTCCCATCACCGCGGGGGGCAGGCGGATGATCGTGGAAGTGACCCGCGAGGGCGGAAGAATCCTGGCGGATGCATACGAAGATCCTACAGAAAACAGACAGCAAAAAAGCTGACAGAGTTCCGATGAGGGCGCTGCCCTCAAACTCCCGCTGGGGTGGGATCCCCACCCCAGCCCCCGGAACCGGCGGATGCTGCATTGCTTCATTGACAGACAGCTTCCCGCAGTCGCTTTAGCCTTGCAGACCACCGCTTCCGGGCAGGCCGGCGAAGCCGTCCCTGCTGTGCGCAAGCGCACAGAAAAAGCCGCAGGACAGACCGAAAAACAAATGAATTTGTTTTTCGGCTGGACTACGGCTTTTCTATGCCCGGAAGCTTTCAAAGCGGCTTCCAAGTAACAGGCGCAGATTGTTTGTTATATTATGCTGCCGGTTCGCCGGGATGGGTTCAGGGGATGAAGTCCCCTGATGCAGGGTCATAAGGGCCGCATAGGCCCCTATCGTTTTCCTTTGCAATTTCAAGAGGCGCGCACGGTCGCCATCTTTGCAGGGGCCTTCCACGCTTATTCTTCCGGAACGCCGATTTTCCTTACGCTGCCCCGCTCCACCAGCCGCACCGGCAGGATGACGTTTTTCTGCGCCGGTTCCTCGTGGCGCAGCTGGGCTAAAATCATGTCCGTCGCCAGAATGCCCTTCTGGTCGGCGTCCTGGTGCACGGTGGTCAGGCCGGGAAGGGTCAGCTGGGACAGGTAGTTGTCGTCAAAGCCCACGATGGATTTATCCCGGGGCACCGATACGCCCCGCTCGCTCAGCCCCGCCATGATGCCTGCGGCCAGGATGTCGGCGGAGGCGAAAATGCCGGTGATCTCCGGCTTTTCGCTGAGGCGGCGGCCCAGCTTTTTGCCCTCCTCCACGGTGATCTCCTGGGTGAACACCAGGGAAGGATCGAAGGCCACCCCGTATTCCGCCAGCGCCCGGCGATAGCCCAGCAGGCGCTGCTCAATGACCCCGCCCGGCCGGATGGAGGGAGAGGTGAAGGCGATGGCCCTGTGACCGTTTTCCAGCAGGTGCTTTGTGGCGATGTAGCCGCCTTTTTCATCCTCCAGGCCGATGCTGCACACGCCGGGGTGATCCACATAGCTGTCGATGAGCACGAAGGGAATATCCAGGTTCAGGGTAGCGTCAAAGAAATCGTCCTGAAACATGCCCGTCAGCACCAGGCCGGAGAGCCGCCAGCTGCGGCTCAGGGCGTCCAGCTCCGCGGCGGTTTCCACGGAGCGCACCATCAGATAATATCCTTCCGCCCGGGTGCGCTTTTCAATGCTGTCCACAAAGGCGCTGAAAAAGGGGTCGCTCATGGTGCTGCCCGTATTCTGCGGGGTCAAATGGGTGATCACGCCGATGATGAAGGAATGGTCGTTGGCCAGGGAACGGGCCGACATGCTGGGCACGTAATGCTCCCGCTGGATGATCTCCCATATTTTCTTCACCAGTTCCGGCGATACCCGGCTTTTCCGATTGTGCACCACATTGGATACTGTGGTAATGCTGACGCCCGCTTCCGCGGCGATATCTTTCAGTGTGACCATGTATTTCCCCGATTTCATCCATAGAGTTTGGTACATGTAACAGTGTAATTATATTCGTTTTTCCTGCTCTCTGCAATACTTTTCACAAAGAAAACGGAGGCAGCTTGGCTGCCTCCGCAATGGTCGGTTTTGATTATTCCAGCTCGGCCAGATAGTCCTTGATGGGCAGCTCCCAGGCCTTGCCGGTCTCGGGCAGGGTCATGCCGTCGGTGGGAGCGGCGGGCACGGGCGCGACAGCCTCGGAGAAGCTGATCTCATCCAGCCAGATCACGTTCTTGGCGAAGGCATAGAAATGGAAGGCGTTGGTCATGCCGGGGAAGCCGGAGGCTTCCAGATCGATGACCAGATCCTGCCATTCGGTGGTGATGGTCGCCTTGCTGCCGTCGGCCAGCACCAGGTCGCAGA
>Ga0208297_1002279_pt1 | contig 11844 bp, 10 predicted proteins | sample LMS_cellobiose_e_FD_187367 | JGI IMG/M metagenome (GOLD analysis project Ga0208297, IMG submission 187367) | Rumen-fistulated moose microbial communities from Alaska, USA - LMS_cellobiose_enrichment (SPAdes) (version 2) | ecosystem: Host-associated > Mammals > Digestive system > Stomach > Rumen... | reverse complement strand
CACGAAAAAGTTATAATATCTGTGTCGACGGCAGATGAATCTGAGCTACACGAAAGGAGATAAAAATGGTAGCAGGACATCTGAGAAACAGGAACGGTTACTGGCATCTCGTACTGAGTTACGTAGACGAAAACGGGGTAAAACGGACACCGTCCAAAACGACAAGACTGCCCATCAAAAACAATAAACGCAAGGCGGAAGAGATGCTTCAGGCCTGGCGGGCAGAAATGAATGATGAAATCCAGGAAAAAGTCATGGCGAGAAAAACCGGCCAAGCGTATGGCGGAGGAATCCGGTTCACAAGGTATCTCGCGGACTGGCTGAAAATGATGAAACCCAGCGTGGAAGCAACCACGTATGCCGCTTACGAAATGACGATCATGCACAAAATCATCCCGTACTTTGACAAGACCCATCCGAATCTGCCTTTGAGAGAAGTGACGGCCAAGCACATTCAGGACTACTACACCTACGAATTGGAAGTGAACGGCATCAGCCCAAACACGGTGATCCGCCGCCATGCCAATATCCGCAAGGCCCTGCAGTATGCTTACAAGACCGATCTGATCAAAACCAATCCGGCAGACAAGGTACAGAGGCCGAAGAAAATCCCGTTCGAGTCGATCCCTTACAACGGCGAGGAACTGGAGCAGCTGTTCAAAGCCGTGAAAGGGACCGATCTGGAACTGGGTGTGATCCTGGCTGCGTTCTACGGCCTGCGGCGCAGTGAGGCGGTTGGCCTAAGATGGGATGCCATCGATTTTGACCGCAAAGTCATCACCATCCGTCATACTGTAACACAGGCAAGGGTCGACGGCAAGTTTACGGAGATTGCGAAAGACCGGACCAAAACCAAGTCTTCCCACCGGAGCCTTCCGCTGGTTCCGCCATTTGAAGCGCTGCTCATGGAACTGAAGCAAAAGCAGGCGGAGAACCGTGAACTGTGCAAAAAAAGCTATTGTGAGGAATACAGCGACTATGTGTACGTAAACGCCATGGGCAAACGGATCAAACCGGCATATCTTACGCAGGCGTTTCCGGTATTTCTGGAGCAGCATGGGATGCGGCACATTCGTTTCCACGACCTTCGTCATTCCTGCGCTACACTTTTGTACGCCAACGGCGTAGCCCTCAAGGACATTCAGGAATGGCTCGGTCACAGCGATATCGGCACCACCAGCAACATCTACACGCATCTGGACTACAACTCCAAGATCAACTCCGCCAACAAGATCCTCGACTATTTCCCGCAGTAACAACAAAGTTCATCTCCTGAATTGAATATGAAAATCCCGAAAGCCCTCATAGAACAGGGCTTTCGGGATAGATCGGGGCCCCCGCACGATCCGGGCGAAGCGGATCGCGTGGGGAAAGGAGGAGCAGCGGAATGAGCGCGGGACGACCTTTGACGCGAAGCAAAAAAGTCGTCGCAAGCGATATGCAGCTTGCGACGACTTGGTGCCGGTGGCGGGGGTCGAACCCGCACGTCCTTGCGGACACTGGATTTTGAATCCAGGGCGTCTGCCAATTCCACCACACCGGCATAGGTGTTTAGAGGTGGGAAAAATGCGTTCTGATACTCTCTCGCATTAGGCGGTCAGCGACGGAGGCACCCTCAAAAAAGGATAACCTCTTAGGATTGCCAAAACAGCCTGACTCTTCAAGCGATTTCCGGTCATAGATTCTCGTGGAAGATAGCGGAAGTTGACGTCTTTTGAGTCCGTCACGTCTACCAATTCCATCACATCGGCATTTTCACTCCACCGATTATACAACACCCATGGCCGGATGGCAAGGGTTTTTCTCCGAGAAAAAATGAAAAATACCCGTAGGAAAACCAGCGGAAATGTGCTATGATAGGAACAGCTTTAATTTGGATGAGTGTGTCCACCTGCAGAGAGGGGAGAGAGGACCCATGAAACGACCGCTGGCGGGGCTGCTGGCCCTGGGCATGAGCCTGGCCTGTCTGTCAGGCTGTATGTTCGGCTCCGTGGAGGAGATGTACGCCCTGCCCAAGTCCTCTCAGGCCTACGTGGACCTGCAGGCAAAAATCAACGCAGAAAAGGGCGCCGCCGAATACATCGCCCCCCTCAGCGGCGAGAACCGTCAGACCATCCAGTTGGTGGACGTGGACGGGGACGGACGCCAGGAGGCGGTGACCTTCTTCCGGGACGCCGCCGCGGAAAAGCCTCTGAAAATCGTGATTTTCCGGCAGGATGACCACGAGGACTACCAGGTGGCCACCCGTATCGAGGGCGTGGGTTCTGAGATCGAGTCCATCGACTACCTGGATTTGGACGACCAGCCGGGGAAGGACCTGCTGGTGAGCTGGCAGGCCAGCGCCTCGGTCCACACTCTGGTGGGCTACGCGCTGTCGGAGAACCAGGCTCTGGAGATCCTCCGCAGCGGCTACAACCGCTACCTCACTGCCGACGTGGATGAGGATAAGCGGGAGGAGGTCATCCTGGCCCAGACGGAGAGCGGCGGCTCGTCCCACCTGCGCCTGGAGTATTACGATGGTCGGCAGGGGACCATGGAGCTGGTGAACACCGCGGCGCTCTCAGAGGGCGCCACGGACATCAGCAGCTGGACCGCCGGCCGGCTGGAGGGAGAGGCCCCCGCCCTGTTCGTCACATCCTACCTGGACGAGGACCTGCTGGTCACCGATGTGTTCACCGCCGACGGGGAGGGACTGAAAAGCATCTCCATGGACAGTGACGCCCGCCGCAGTGAGAGCGTCTACCGCTATTCTCCCGGGGTTCGTCCGGGCGACCGGAACGGAGACGGCATTACGGAAGTGCCTGTGGGCAAGGCGGTGGAGGCCTATGGCGAGAGCACCGTGGATCAATTCTGGTGGCTGGACTGGGTTCGGTACCGTCCCAATGGAGACAGCCAGGGAGTGATGACCACCTACCAGAGCACCGACGGCAGCTGGTACCTGGAGATCCCCAAGAACTGGACGGGACAGTTTTCCATGAACCGCCAGGAGAATGCCGCCGAAGGTGTTCGCAGCGTCACCTTCGCCCGGGGGACCGGGTCGTCGGCGGAGCCCTTCCTGACCATCCGGGGGCTGGTGGGCGGCGACCGGGCCGAGCACGCCCGTCAGGCCGGCCAGTTCATCCTGTACGCCGACAACACTACGGTCTACACGGCAGAGTTTCTCAACAGCCGGTGGGACTGCGGCCTGAATGAGCAGGAGCTGACCCAGCGGTTCCATGTGGGCAACGAGCCCTGGGCAGACGAGGCGGAGGGCTGATTTGTCGACCCGATCAGAACAGCACACGCGGCGGTCTTGAGGACGGCTCGCGCATACCGATACGGAACCAATCTATCCCATTTCAATCAAAGGAGAGACCACTATGAAAAAGATCCTGGTTTTGGAGGATGAATCCAACATCCGCAGCTTTGTGGTGCTCAACCTCAACCGCGCGGGCTATGAGACCATCGAGGCGGGCACCGGCGAGGAGGCCTTAGAGCAGCTGAGGCTGAATCCCGACATACGAATGGCCCTGCTGGATATCATGCTGCCGGATATGGATGGCTTTGAGGTCTGCCGCCGCATCCGGGCCAGCAACTCCAAGATCGGCATCATCATGCTCACCGCCCGGACCCAGGAGATGGATAAAGTTACCGGCTTCATGACTGGCGCGGACGACTATGTGACAAAGCCCTTCTCTCCGGCGGAGCTCACCGCCCGGGTGGACGCCCTCTACCGGCGCACCGGCGGAGAGATGATGGATGACGGCGAGATCCAACAGGCGCCTTTCGTGCTGAATACCCGAAAGCGCACCCTGGAGAAGAACGGCCAGCGGGTAAAGCTCACCCAGGTGGAGTACGCCATCATCAAGATGTTTATGGAGAACCCCGGCAAGGCCCTGTCCCGGGAGGAGATCCTGAAGTTCGTCTGGGGAGAGAACTACCTGGGCGAGCTGAAGATCGTGGATGTGAACATCCGACGGCTCCGGGTGAAGATCGAGGACGACCCCACCAACCCCATCTACATCACCACCATCTGGGGCTACGGCTATAAGTGGGAATTCTAAGACGGCTCCTGCCCGGCGCGGGAGAGAGCGGAAGACGAGGGATCTGACCTATGCTTTCTTTCCTGAAGGTCAAGGGAATACGGCGGCGATGGCTCATCAGCAGCGTAGGGGTGCTGGTGCTGATCCTGGCTGTGGTGGTGGCGGCCTTTTCGGTCATTATGAAGAGCTACTACGACAGCGGCATCCTCTCCGACATGGTGAGCAAGGCCCGGGCGGCCTCCGGCTATTTTGAGACCTACGTGGCCAGCTCCTCAGGGGACGGGGACTACCTCACCGCCGCCCAGGACTATGTCAGCTCCTTTTCCGAGGGCAGCAAGCTGGAGCTCCAGTTCCTGACCCCGGGGGGCACCGTGCTCTATTCCTCCAACGGCCTGACCCTGTCGGGCACCGTACCGGCCACGGAAGACATTGCCAAGATCCAGACCACCGGGGAAATTTCCTCCTTCCGAGGGGTGTCCCCCCAGACCGGGGAGCGGATCACCGCGGTGTCGGCCCCCCTGGCCTACAACGGGGAGCTCATGGGCATCATGCGCTATGAGACCTCCATGCGGCTGGTGGACCGGCAGGTGCTGGTCCTCACCCTGGCGGCCTCCGGCCTGTGCCTGCTGATCCTGGTGCTGGTCTACCTGTCCAACGGCCGGTTCGTCCGGTCCATCGTGGACCCGGTCCAACGGGTCACCGCGGTGGCCCAGCGCATCGCCGGCGGCAGCTACGGCATCCAGGTGGAGAAGCGGTACGACGACGAGGTAGGGGACCTGACCGACGCCATCAACGACATGTCCCAGAAGATCAAGCAGGCCGAGAGCATGAAGTCGGACTTCATCTCATCGGTGTCCCATGAGCTGCGCACGCCGCTGACCGCCATCACCGGCTGGGCTGAGACCATCATGAACGGAGAGGCCCGGGACGCGGGGGACATCCGCAAGGGCATGGGCATCATCGCCAGCGAGGCCAGAAGGCTTTCCGGCATGGTGGAGGAGCTGCTGGAGTTCTCCCGGATGGAGAACGGTCGATTCACCCTCTCCGTGGAGCCCATCGACATTCAGGCGGAGCTGGAGGATGCGGTTTATACCTACCATGAGTTCCTGGCCGCCGAGGGGATCACCGTCCACCACACGGACTACGACCAGGTATTCCCCCCCATCCCCGGGGACCCGGACCGTCTGCGGCAGGTCTTCTGCAACCTGCTGGACAACGCCGCCAAGCACGGCGGGGCGGGCAAGCGCATCGAGACGGCCATCTATCCCGACGGGAACGACGTGGTCATCACCGTCCGGGACTTCGGCCCCGGCATCCCGCCGGAGGAGCTGCCCAACGTGAAGTATAAGTTCTACAAGGGGAGCTCTACCGCCCGGGGCAGCGGCATCGGGCTGGCGGTGTGCGAGGAGATCATCTCCCTTCACAACGGCGAGCTGAACATCCGAAACGCCGACGACGAGGCCGGGGGCTGCCTGGTGGAGATCCGTCTCCCTATGGGGACGTAACGGGCCCTCCAAAAAACGAACATTTGTTCTAAAAATTTTCCTCAAACCCTTGCTTTTTCCGCTGGGGTTTGCTACAATTTTCCCAAGACAGTTTTTGGATAGGAGATACTATGTTGGAAACGAAACCCCAGGGCGCGGGGGAAGCCTGCGCCTTTCGTACCACCATCGGCGGACAGGCCCTTATCGAGGGCATCCTCATGCGGGGGCCCAAAAAGCAGGCCATCGTGGTCCGCAACCAGGAGGGCGGCCTGGAGATCAAGGAGGAGGACCTGAAGCTCATCAAGGACCGCTACCCCATCCTGGGAATCCCCTTCATCCGGGGCGTGGTGAATTTTCTGGACTCCATGGTCAAGGGGGTCAAGGCTCTCATGTGGTCGGCGGAGTTCTATCCCGACGAGGAGGAGGAAGAGGCCCAGCCCTCCCGGCTGGAGCGGTGGATCGAGAACAAGTTCGGCAGCGACGCGCTGATGAAGTGGATCATCGCCCTGGCGGTGATCGCGGGCATCGCTTTCGCCGTGGTGCTGTTCATCGTCCTGCCCACCCTGGGCACCTCCGCGCTGCTGTTCTTTTTCCCCGACGCGCCCATGTGGCTGCGGAATCTGCTGGAGGGCGTCATCAAGCTGGTGATCTTCTTTGCCTACCTGGTCCTGGCCTCCCGGCTCAAGGACATTCAGCGGACCTTCCGGTATCACGGGGCCGAGCACAAAACCATTTTCTGCTACGAGCGAGGCCTGGACCTCACCGTGGAGAACACCCGGGCCATGCCCCGGCACCATCCCCGGTGCGGCACCAGCTTTCTGTTTGTGGTCATCGTCATCGCGGTGCTGGCCTCCTGCGTGGTCTTCGCGCTGCCCGGCGTGCGGGACGTGGCCACCAACCCCATCGTCCGCATCCTGCTGCATCTGGTGCTGCTGCCTGTGGTGGTGGCGGTGACCTATGAGCTCAACCGCTTCATCGGGCGGCACGACAATCCCGTGACCCGGGTGCTGTCGGCCCCTGGGATGTGGATGCAGAACTTCACCACCTTCGAGCCTGACGACTCCATGCTGGAGGTGGCCATTCAGGCCCTGACCCTGGTTCTGCCGGAGGTCAAGGGGGAAGACGAGTGGTAAAGAACGGAACAAACGACAAAAAACGAGGTGAAGACCTTTGGCAAGCACCTATCATGACCTGAGGCTGGATGCCCGGCGGGCTCTGGAGCAGGCGGGGGTCGAGGCGGCGGACTTTGAAAGCTGGCAGATCGTCTCCGCGGCCTCGGGCAAGACCCGTGAGGAGCTCCTCCGGGACGAGACCCTTTACGTCAACGATGAGCTGGTCCGGCAGGTGGCCTCCATGGTGGCCCGGCGGCGGCGGGAGGAACCTCTGGCCTATGTGCTGGGGGAGTGGTCCTTCCACCACCTGGACTTTTTCGTGGACAAGACCGCTCTCATCCCCCGGATCGACACGGAGATCCTGGCGGACCTGGCCATCAGCTACCTGCGGCAGATCCCCGGCAACACCCGGGTGCTGGACCTGTGCGCCGGCACCGGCTGCCTGGGCATCACCATCGCCTCGGCGGTAAAGACCGCCCGGTCGGTGCTGGTGGAACTGGCCGACGGCCCTCTGGACCTGTGCAAGCGGAACATCCGCCGACACAAGCTCACCGGCCGGGTGGTCCACCTGAAGGGGGACGTGACCCTGCCCCCCAGCCCCGCCTTGGGTCAGTTTGACGTGGTGGTGTGCAACCCGCCCTATATCGCCACCGGGGAGATCCCCTACCTGGACCCCTCGGTGAAGGACTATGAGCCCATGATGGCGCTGGACGGCGGGCCCGATGGCCTGACCTTCTACCGGTCAGTCATCGATCTGTGGAAGCCGGCCCTGAAGCCCGGCGGTACCCTCCTCTTTGAGGTCGGCATCGACCAGGCCAAGCCGGTGGCCACCCTGATGGCCCGGGCGGGCTACCAGAAGATCCTCATCACCCGCGATACCAACAAGATCGAGCGGGTGGTGTCCGGCCGCCGTCCCCAGGAGGCGGTCATCATCCCCTTCCCCGAGGGGCAGAAACAGGAGGACTGAGCAATGGCAGACAGAAAGAAAGCAGGGGTTGCCCCCGCGGCTCCCGCATCCGATAAAAAGAGAGCTTTGGAGACCGCCATGGCCCAGATCGAACGGGCCTACGGAAAGGGCTCCATCATGCGCCTGGGGGACAACACCCGGGTGGTGGTGGAGGGCATCCCCACCGGCTCCCTGGCCCTGGACGTGGCTCTGGGCATCGGCGGTGTGCCCCGGGGGCGGATCATTGAGATCTACGGCCCCGAGTCCTCCGGCAAGACCACTCTGGCCCTCCACATCGTGGCGGAGGCCCAGAAGCGGGGCGGAGAGGCTGCCTTCATCGACGCAGAACACGCCCTGGACCCCGCCTATGCCCGGGCTTTGGGGGTGAACATCGACAATCTCCTCATCGCCCAGCCGGACACCGGTGAGCAGGGCCTGGAGATCTGCGAGGCTCTGGTGCGCTCCGGCGCCCTGGACGTCATCGTGGTGGACTCCGTGGCGGCTCTGGTGCCCCGGGCGGAGATCGAGGGCGACATGGGCGACGCCCACGTGGGCCTGCTGGCCCGCCTGATGAGCCAGGCCCTGCGGAAGCTGGCAGGCTCCATCGCCAAGACCAACTGCGTGGTCATCTTCATCAACCAGCTCCGGGAAAAGGTGGGCGTCATGTACGGCAATCCCGAGGTCACCACCGGCGGCCGGGCCCTGAAGTTCTACTCCTCCGTCCGCATCGACGTGCGGCGCATTGAGGCCATCAAGGAGGCCGGCGCCGTGGTGGGCAACCGCACCCGGGCAAAGGTAGTGAAGAATAAGGTCGCGCCTCCCTTCCGGGAAGCGGAATTTGACATCATGTACGGCGAGGGAATCTCCAAATACGGAGAGATGGTGGACCTGGCCACCAAGCTGGACATCATCCAGAAAAGCGGCTCCTGGTTCTACCGGAACGAGGAGCGCATCGGCCAGGGCCGGGAGGCTGTGAAGCAGTACCTGCGGGACAACCCCGAGATCAGCGACCAGATCGAAGGGGAGATCCGGGCCAACTCCTGGAAGCTCCTCAGCGGTCCCTCCAAGCCGCCGGCGGCCGTGCAGACGCCGCCTGCCGCGCCGGCCGGGGAGACCATCACCCACGCCGCCCAGCCCGCCAAGGAGCCTGCGGACCTGAGAGACATTGACATCAGCGCCGAAGACTTCGACGATGACGAGGATTGAGAGGCTGCTGCCGCCCGCCCAGCCCGGCCGTCCCTGGACCGCCGCCCTGGAGGGAGGGGATGTGCTGCGGCTGCCTGAGGGGGCGGTGGCGGACTTTGCCCTCTACGCCGGTATGGAGTTGGAGGAGAAGGCCCTGGCCGATCTGCGACAGCGGGCCTTCCTGCTCTCCCTGCGGGAGCGGGCGGTGTCTCTGCTCTCCCGGCAGATGCTCTCCGCCGGGCTGCTGACGGAAAAGCTCACTGCCAAGGGAGCTGACCCGAAGCAGGCAGCGGAGGTGGTCCGCTGGGCAGAGGAGATCGGTCTTCTCAACGACCGGGCCTATGCCTCCGCCCTGGTGCGGCACTGTCAGTCCAAAGGCTACGGCCTCTATAAGATCAAGGATGAGCTCTACCGTCGTCGGGTTCCCCGGAACCTCTGGGAGGAGGCCCTGGCGGAGTTGGAGAGCCCGGAGGAGTATATCGATCGATTCCTGGAGAAAAAGCTGACCGACCCCTCTGACCGGAAACAGGTGAAGAAAGCCTCAGACGCCTTGGCGCGCCGAGGCTTTTCTTGGAGTGAGGTGTCGGCGGGGATCGAGCGGGCCCGGGAGCGGGCACGGGAATGGTGAGGTAAGTGATATGAAAGTAGGTTTTATCTCTCTGGGCTGCGCCAAGAACCAGGTCAACTGCGAGCAGATGATCTGGCAGACCTACGAGGCCGGTCACGAGGTGGCGCTGGGGGCTGAGGACTGCGACGTGGCCGTGGTCAACACCTGCGGCTTTCTGCAGGAGGCCCGGGACGAGGCGCTGGAGGAGATCAAAAAGCTGGCGGCTCTGAAAGCGGAGGGCCGTCTGGGGAAGATCGTGGTCACCGGCTGCATGGCCCAGTGGTGGAGGGACCGGCTGGAGGAAGTCTGTCCCCAGGCCGATGGGTTCATTGGTGTCGGCGGCTACGAGGATATCGCCCAGGTCATTGAGGCCGCCGCCCGGGGCCAGCGGCCTTCACTGTTCGGGGATGTGGACGCCCCGGTGCCCGAGACCGACCGGGTGGTGTGCACCTCGGATCACTGGGCCTGGCTGCGCATCGCCGAGGGTTGCGACAACCGCTGCGCCTACTGCGTCATTCCTTTCATCCGGGGCCGGTTCCGCAGTCGCCCGGAGGAGGCGATTCTGGCCGAAGCGAAGAACCTGGCGGAGGCCGGAATGAAGGAACTTATCGTGGTGGCCCAGGATATCACCCGCTACGGCCTGGACCTGTACGGTCAGCGGACTCTGGCCAGGTTGCTGCCCAAGCTGTGCGCCATCGAAGGCGTTCACTGGGTGCGTCTGCACTATCTCTATCCCGATGAGATCACCGACGAGCTGATCGATGTCATCGCCCGGGAGCCCAAGATCGTTAAATACCTGGACATTCCCATCCAGCACATCAGCGACAGGGTCTTAAAACAGATGCGCCGCCGGGGGACCGGGGAGGAGATCCGGGCGCTTCTGTCCAAGCTGCGGGAGCGGATTCCCGGTTTGGTCCTCCGTACCAGTCTCATTGCCGGCTTCCCGGGAGAGACTCAGGAGGACTTCGAGGAGTTGTGCGAGTTCCTGCTGGAGTATAAGATTGAGCGGGCGGGGGTTTTCCCCTACTCCCCGGAGGAGGGCAGCGCCGCCGCCCAGTTCCCCGACCAGGTGGATGAGGACGACAAGCGCCGCCGGGTGGAGCTGATTACCGACCTGCAGCTGCGGGTCATCGACGACTGGTGTCAGTCCAAGATCGGCGAGGTCACCGAGGTTCTCTGCGAGGGATATGACGACGAGACCGAGCTGTACTACGGCCGGGCCGTGTGGGACTCTCCCGAAATCGACGGCACAGTTCATTTCGAGGGCGAGGAAGGCGGCGTGGTTCCGGGGAATTTCTACCAGGTCCGGCTTACCGGGGCCTATGACGGCGAACTGGTGGGCGTCCGGTATGAGGAGGATGAGGCATGAATACCGCAAATAAACTGACCATGGCCCGGGTGGTGATGATCCCGGTGTTCCTGGTGCTGCTGTATCTGAACTTCAAAGGGCATCTGTATGTCGCTCTGGCCGTCTTTATCCTGGCCAGCGTGACGGATTTTATCGATGGCTACGTGGCCCGGCATTACAATATGATTACCGACTTCGGCAAGTTTATGGACCCCCTGGCGGACAAGCTCCTTGTGTTTTCCGCCATGGCCTGGTTTGTGGAGATGGCCTGGATGCCTGCCTGGGCCTTCTTCGTGGTCATCGCCCGGGAGTTTGCCGTCACCGGCCTGCGGCTCATCGCCGTGGAGCAGGGGAGAGTGATTGCGGCGGGCAAGTCCGGCAAGGTGAAGACGGCCTCCACCATGGTGTGCATCTGCCTGATGCTGGCCATCCCCAGCCCGACCCTGCGCTTGGTGTGCTGGATCATCATTCTGGCGACGACGGTGTATTCCGGAATCGAGTATTTCATCCAGAACCGGGACGTGCTGCTCAGCGGAGAGATGTAACGGGAAAGGGTCGAAAAGACGATTGACGGGACCGGCTTTTCTGTGTATAATAAGCGATAGCCGCTCACCGGAAAGGTGAGCGGCAACGGTAAAACGGGTCACAGATCCGGAGGGTTATCGAAGTGGTCATAACGGGGCTGACTCGAAAGAATCTGAGAGACTGGCTGTTTCGTCCACCCTTTTCCTCTTGATTATCAAGGGTTTCCGGGGATTCAAATCTTACAATTTTATAGTGTTCTTGCCTGTTTTTCTTGCATTTTTCCAGACTGCGGAAAACAGTTAAGATAAACGGAGGGTTATCGAAGTGGTCATAACGGGGCTGATTCGAAATCAGTTTGGGGGCAACCCCACGTGGGTTCGAATCCCACACCCTCCGCCAAAAAGCCTTGAAAACATATGTTTTCGGGGCTTTTTCTTTGTTTTTATCTAGTGAGTGATGCCGAGTGACTACATTTTTTTTGAAAAACCGTAACCGCATAATAACTACCCGCCTACCACAGCGCAGGCAAATGTGAGAAAATGAAGGCGCCTACCAAAACTGCGATTGCAGTTTTGGTAGAGAACGTATAGAGGGTGGTAGCGGATGGAAGATGTG
>Ga0208297_1002278_pt1 | contig 11848 bp, 3 predicted proteins | sample LMS_cellobiose_e_FD_187367 | JGI IMG/M metagenome (GOLD analysis project Ga0208297, IMG submission 187367) | Rumen-fistulated moose microbial communities from Alaska, USA - LMS_cellobiose_enrichment (SPAdes) (version 2) | ecosystem: Host-associated > Mammals > Digestive system > Stomach > Rumen... | reverse complement strand
TGATGCACGCCGAGAAAACGCGCGATCTTCGGCACGCTGTACTTTTCCTTCAGCATTTTTTCTATCGTGAGCTTATCATTCCATGTTAAACGCGGCATGTCTGGAACCTCCGAATAATCTTCTTTTTCAACGGTTATGTAAACCAATATTATCGCGGCGAAGTGCCCGATAGTCAAGACGGCAGGTATAGTGCCAGCAGCAGGCAAGACCACAAAATATGGGCATAGAAAAACCCGGAATAGCGCGGACGCCCTTCCGGGTAAAGCAGTATGCTTTTATATTACACGTTCACGACCGGGGGAAGTCCCTTTGCCATGAGCTTACGGTCGAACGCGCCGCCTCTGTACTCAAAGACGATGTTCCTGATCATGTCATGCGACAGATCAATGACGCGCTTTTCTCCCTCGAAGCCGGTGCCGTGAAGAATCTCCGCTTCAACGAGCGTGTTCAGCACGTTCCTGAACTCTTCGGAGGGAACGTCGTCGATAAACTTGTATCTCACTTCTTCCTCCTCTTCTGCCGGGGGAGCGGTCAGCTCCTTAATGGTAGCTGCCACATCCGCCCGGAACCTATCCATGCTGTAATTCATTTTGAGCCCGCGCCACAGGTGCTCCGGGTCTCCGTGATTGCTGGCTACTCCGCGCTTATATCCTTCCGCATGGGAGATGATCACGCCGTCTTTGAGCGGGTCGAGGTCGTAAAGGATACAGATCTGCGCGAAAAGCTCCACGGCAGCTTTTGTCGTTCTTTCTGCTGCTGCGACGGCGGTTTTGTAGTCGCTGCACGTGAAGGTGCTGCCGCCGGTGTACTTGATGCAGGCCGGTTCGCACATCTCCACGCCGACGTGCGTATTGTTGCTGCTCCCGCCGCCGTGCCATCCCCGGAAGTTCCACGGCAGCGTCTGATACACTACGCCGGTGTTCGCGTCGATGAAGCCGTGCACGCAGGCTCTGTCAAACGCCGGATTATCCCAGTTATTGATAAACGCCATAGCGGACGGCTGACTGCATCCCACGGAGTGCAGCATGAGCCCCTGCGGGCCGTTCTTCTGAAAATTGATGTATTTCTGCCGGGTGCTTCCGACGAGCTTGTCGGGGTTCGCGTTATAGGTATAGCACGGGTTTTGAGTGAGAAACCGCTGCACTACGTTATTCATTGTCAGATTTCTCCTTGCTGTCGCTTGATATAGCATCGTCGCCTTTACGCCTCAGGACTTCAATAGCCTTGACGATCACTGCCGGAATGGGTACGCCCATAAGACCAGCGTTTTCGATAATGGATAATGCTTCGTTCGCTACAAACGCGATCACAACCGCGTCGCGTATGAAGTTAGAATTGATCATCACGTCCAGCCTGCACGCCACAAGCACAATAAGCAGCGCTACGCCTTTTCTGCACAGCCCCTTAAAGCCTGCTCTGCTTTCCAGCGCGCCGCTTTCCGTCTTCTTGCTATTGTGGAAAACTCCGGCTACGATCAGACCGGTAAGATAATCGATGGCCATGAATATTACCAGTGTTACCAACGCTGCATCCCATCCGCCAAAGAACGAGGCTATGGTTCCCCCTATGATTCCTACGATTGTGCAAATACCTTCTTTCATGCTCGCCTACCTCCTTTCTGCTGTTTATGTTAGAATAGCTCATAGGGAAGTAACTTTTCGCTGAATAACCGAATATTTTTCAGGAGGAATGACACATGAACAGCAGGGTATTATCTTTGCTCGTTATTATTGCTCTCGCTATCTCTCTTGGAGCTTGTGGAAAAGAAGCCACTCCGGTTCGACAGACCGAGCAAAAGACCGCTGAAATTCAGGCTGACTATTCCTTGCCTAAGACCACTTCTGCCGGAACGCCCATAAACTACAGCTTCGATCTCGGAAACGTCGATATGGAAGACACACCTGACAGTTCGTGCTTTTCCGAGATCGGCTACGATGAGCAGAATGAAGTGCTAGTTGTTGTCTTCCGGGATAGCGGTTCGATGTATGCCTATTACGATGTGCCTGAAGGTGTTTGGGACGATCTATACTTTGCCTCTTCAATGGGGAGCTATTACAACAAGAATATAAAAGGGCAGTACGACTGTGAAAAGATTGAATAAGAAAACCGGCAGGTGATGAACCTGCCGGTATCGCTTTATTTTCGCTTATGGCTTATACCACTTCCACGGATTATTCTTGTCCGTCCAAGATTTATTAGCTGAATGGAAGAGCACATAGGCATCTTCAGGGCTGAGGCCGTTTTCAACCATCAGCTTCAGAACGTCTATCGCTTCGTCTTGCGTGACTTGTCCGTTTCCGTCCTGATCTTTCCTGGCGTTAAATTTAATGATATCTTTATCACTTACTCCTGAATACTTGTCGAAGTATTCATTGCCGCTCGTAAACAGCACCTTTTTCAGCATATCATCCTTTGCTCTTTCGAGCGCGATTTCCTTGATCTGCTTCAGCATCTTGCTGTTTTCGCTAACCGAACGAGTTTCGTTGATCAAAGAACCGGCAAGCGTCCAATAGTATCCGTTATACCGCGACTGAAAATATACATACTGTGCATCGGTCAGATTATACCAGTTGTCACCGTTTTTAATGTATGTCGCCATAACTCCCGGCATTAAGTCGGTTTCCCCGATCTTCTTTATGAGATCGTAAACGACCTTCTGCTCTTCTGTCTCAAAGCCTGAATCGCTGCTCTTTCGGTATTCGATAAACATATCAAGCACGGACTGACGTGCTGCGCGCTGCGTTGTCGTCACTTCGCTGTCTTTGTTCAATGAGTTGAACCGCGAGTAGAAGGTTGTCATATTGCTATCGTTCTTTGCTGTGATAGCCTTATCCATATCCTCTTTATCACTGTTCTTTGCGAGCTTGCTCTTTTCAGCTTTATCGTACAGCCAATTTACAATATCCTGGGAATAGATATTGTCCTTGACGTAGGTATTTTTAACTCCCAGCGTCCAATCGCGGTATTCGTCTCCGACAGGGAACAGCGCACGCGGTACCTTCCACATATACCCAAGCACCTGATTCCCGAAGTAGTCTATCTTCTGCGGGCTAAGATTCAGGCCGCGCCCGATCCAGCGTGCAGCTTTGCTTGTGCTGCCAGTGAACTGGTCGCGAGCTTCAAGCTCTTCCAAGCTTGCGCTTACGATTGGTTTGCCGAGGAAGTCCCTGTTTGCTCCGAGATAGTACATCACGCCAATGATGCCCAGGCTGCCCAAAGCGCCATCCATAGTCTTCTTTAGACCCTCTTCTGTCCCGCTGCTGGCAATATTCGCTGGCATTTCAACGATATCAGCCGCTATGCTTGGCAGGAAGTTGTCAACCGCATATTCGTAGAACTCGTCAAACGCGTGTTCGTTTCCGCCTTCCCAGCGTTCCAGGCTCGTCTCAAAGAGGGAAGTGACCACTGCAAGCTCCCTCGATTTCGGTATGCAGAAATACTTTCCGTCTCCCGTAGGTATGCAGAAATAGCTGTTCTTTGTGTAGTTGGAGAGCTGCTGATAGTCCTTCTTCTTCTCGTCGTCTCCATTGTTCAGTGCGTACATCATCGCTGCAAGAGCTGCACTTACTGCCACATAAATCCCGATTCTCTTCGCGGCAGCCTTCGCGCGATCTTCACTCTGAACGTCGTCGGCAGAGAAGTAGCGTCCGAACTTGTCCACGCCCTGCACAGAAGCATTGAAGAACGGAACTGCTTTATTTACCTGCCTTGACAAGTATCCTGCTTTACGGAAGTTTACAGTCACGTCCATAGCTTCGTAGAAAGCTTCCTGCGAGCTCATGCCGCTTAACCGCATAAGCTTGTACGTCGCAAAACGCGGGCCCATTTCGATGGTGTCGCTTATGAACATGATCTTTTGTAGCGGGTTAACAGCATCCCACACTCTCTGTATGCCTTTTGCCGGGGTATATTCCCTGCGAGCCTTCTTTGCGAGGTTTACATCAGAGGAATACATCCCCGCGTGTCCGCCGCCCATCGCGAGGTATTCGGCAAAGATCGGGTCAACGTTCGCTCCGTCTCTGTACGTCTGGTTAAAGGCGTTAAGATATGCGCTGCCGATAGCCTTAATAGCCTTGATTGGGTTTTTCTGTTTGGAATAGACCGCAAAAGTGCCGAGGTCTCGCGGCGCGTTGCTGAAAATGCTCCAGATCGGATTGTTCCCGGTTATGTTCGATGTAATAAAGCGCGTCGTCATTGCGTATGCTTCCAGAAGACCATTCATTTTTGGAGCTGAAAGATTTGTAATGCTTCTTAACAGCGCTTTGTCGTTGATCTTCCAGAACTCCGGTTTTCCGTCCACCATTACGGTAACAACGTCACCTCCAGCTTTTCCGCGCTCGTACTGATAGAGCACGTCGTTCAGGCTTTCGATAACAGAGTCAATACCGGCAATGCTGTCCGCGCCGATAACGCCCTGCGCGACGCCTTCCAGCATACGGTCGGCAAGGCCGCTCTTTACATCGGTCATATCGAATGCGTGAGGAACAGTCGGTGTCGGTATTTTTTCCATGATCGAAGCGTCTGCTCCGTACTTCTCTGCAACATCCGCGATCTTCAGCATGACATTATTCCGAACGCCAGTGTTAACGAGCAGTACGATCTCGTCGATGATATTATCGACCGGGGCAATGATGTCAAGCCCGCTTCCTTTTGCACGTTTCAGCGGGTTATTTTGATTTGCAAATCCTCTTTTTGCTCCCGCATAACCGCCGCGTTCCTTCGGAATAGCACGATTAAGAGGAACGTGATTTTCGTATTTCTCGATCCAGCTGTCGAAAAGCTTCTGGCTGATAAGGCCGGTATTCACTCCCCAAGTTTGCACCAGCGCCTTTTCAAACTCGATAACTCTTGTTCCTGCATCCTTAAAGGCGGGGTACTGCTGCTCAAGCTCCATGCGCCTCTTGTTCATCCAAGCGGCGTTATTCTTGCGGTCGTCAACAAATACGCGTTTGCCGGCTTCGAGGCGCTCCGGGCCGTGCCGCATGACAAGATACTCATTAAAGTCTTTGTACTCTTTACGGTTTCTGGTATTCACGCCTTGCAAGGCCGTTTTCAGCCCCGGAGCGACGTACTTGCCGTCCGGGTCTGTAAGATCTCCGCTGATGATGTTTGCGGCCATGTTCTCACCGTATGCAGCATTGATAGCGTAGATATACGCGTTTCCGCCTGTGGCTTTATCAAGACGCTTAATCGGAGCCATTCTGTCAACCAATTGATCATAGATTTCGTCGCCTAAGTCCTGCACTTTCTCAAGCGGCGTTCTAAAGTCCGGGCCGCCTTCTTCGCGCAGCCTGATAGAGCTTGTTGCCGTGTCAGCGTCAAGCGCATAGTAAGCGTTGATCTCGTCCGCGAACTGATTGAAGATCGCAAGGGTCTTTGCGTCCATGCTTCCGAGAACATACTTTGTCGTTTCCGGATAATCAATAGAGGCGGTGTCGCGGTTCTGAAGGAACTTGCGAACGTACTCGGCAAGGCCTTCGCTCTTGACCTGCTTCTTTGAATACTGCCCCGCAAGATCACCGAGAGCTTTTTCAAGCTCTGCGCCTACGCCATTCGGGAGACGGTCTTCCAGTAGTCCGAAGTGATCATCAAGCCAGTGCCCGATTTCGTGAGAGATCGTCGGCATGTCCTGCTCAATGCGGCTGCGCACGCCCTTATTCTCCGCGTTAAACTGTCCGCGCACGCCTTTTCCGCGCACGTGGCCATACGTTATATTAATTCCCAGATCATGTTGGAGCTTTTCTATGATCTCCGAAAGAGGCCTCGCGCTTTCCGCCTTGCCTTCTTTGATTCGCTCCGCTGTCCACTGCTCCGGATGCGGCGTAATGCCGCCGTCGCGGGAATAACTATTGCTTTTTTTATTTTCCGGTGCTATTCTGACGTCAGAAGGAGTATTTTCGAGTTTCCACTTTGGCATATCTCGCCTCTGTGAAAGAAGCTCGTCAATGCTTCTTCCTTTTCTTGTGTACAGAATGTTGCCGTCACGCAGCAGGTCTTGTGCATAGTTTTTGTCCCACAGATTGAATGTTGTGTTGATGTTGTTATATATGCCTACAGTTCCGTTTACGTTAATGCGGATAGGCACTACAATCGAATCACCGGTCTCTGTTTGCCAGTCAGTCCAAACGACAATGCTATGGTCTCCCTGCTCTTCATGTTTTGAGGTGTTCCCTGTAATAGCTAACGGGTCTTCAAACTGGTAGAGCAGATCATCTAACACTCCGCGCCCTAAACCGTGCTTTCCTCCATTGGTTCCTGTCGGAAAAACGGCTTTTTTTACTGCGTTTTGCGGCATGTAAAGGGGTGCGTTTGAGTTAAGATACCTTTCAAGGATCGGTGATGGACGTCCAAGCAAAACGAGCTGATTGCTCTTCATTGAGCCGTCAAGTACAGCTGTGATTTCATTTTTGTACCGTGCTACGTTTTGAGCATCGGCAGCCCTCAGTTTAAGAGAAGCAGATCTTGTGGCTGGAGCGATACCTTCCTTGCCACTTTGCACATCTCTACTATACTGCACCGCCTTGCCCGGTTTCACTTCCCACGATGCCTTTGGCAGTTTTGTTTTTGGTTCAGCTGCAATAATCAGCTTCCCTTTGCGAGAAACGGAGCGGAAATACTTGCGTATCTCATCCATGTAGTCTTTGGTCTTCCGATTAAGCTGGTACCCGTCGCGGGTCTGATTGCCAACACCGCTGCCATCGCCTTCGTGAACGATGAAATATGCCTTGCCATCCGGCTTAATGGCCTTTGCAGTCTCAAGAATAACATTCGCCCGCGCTTCAGGCTCTGCGATTACGTTTAGAACATTTGCGCAGGTTGCCGTATCAGCGCGGTTTCCGCCTCGCAGGAAGTTCAGAGTATCGGTATTTGTAAACTCATCTCGGTTATACGGGTCAAAGACAAGATTCAGCGTACCGCGTTCCCGCAGGTACTCTGTCGCAAGGTCATATTTACCGCCACCGATGTCAATGTTTACCTTTCCGAATACAGCATTCGGGTTTGTGAAGAGGGCAGGCACCTGTCTTCTGGATGTACCGGCGCTGTTGATCTCCTGAGATACCGGGTTTGTGGAGCTGTCATATTCTCTAAGCTCACTGATATTTCCGTCCGCGTCCACATTTGCAGCCTTTCGGATATCCAGCACAGGGTTTGTCTTGACGATCTGATCAAGTATCTCTTCGCCCTTCGCCCCGGTCGGCACAAAGAAGCGCGTCTGATAACTGATACGCTCGGAGATTATCCCCTGATACTGCCTCGCGATGTAGAATACGTTAGGCCCGTCAAGCTCAAGTCGCCACTCCCCGCTTACGCGGCTGCGCTTCAGCTTCATTCTGCCGTCACGGAACACGGCTTCATTGCCCTGAAGAACGGCCTCGCTGATCTCGTGACCGGAATACTGCTTTATCGTCCGATTTGCGCCCATACCACGAAGAATGCCATCAATCTGGTCTGCGCTGATAACGCGTCCGAGATACTGTCTCCCATCGCTGGAAAGAACACGCATAACACGCGTGTTGTTCGCAGGAAGCCTATCCCAGATCGGCAGCAGCGTGCCGGTCAGAAGGTGCATGGTACTGGTTTCGTATTCCGGCACCTTGGAGATTTCTTCATTCCACGCGTCTTTCCAGTTGTCTTTCGCAATTTCCGTGGTCTGCTTTTTCAGCGTCTCCTCAATATAGACGCTGTATTTGCCTTTAACCGGAGATTCGAGCTTAAAGCGTCGCTGCACTTCGCCGGTGCGCTCATTAGTCTTGCTGCTGATCTCATATACAGCACGAGCGCTGCCATCTTCCATGCGGACAATACCTTTGAAGTTCGGATGCTCGCTCTTAACCTTTGAGAACGCGGTTATGCTGGGCTTATGGTAGACCGTCATTTGCACGTACTTCGTGTCCGCGCCCGTCGGGTCTTTCCTTACAACCTTTTCGTCAACAACTTCGATCTTATCTGCACGGTAGTTCTCAAGGCCCATATCCACGGTGCCGTTTGCGATAGCTGCGTCCATAAAGGCATCGAATGTATCATAGAAGCCCTGAAAGACCTTATTCTGCTCGTCTACCTCAAGGGAGAGAATACGGTTCAGGAACATGCCGATATTCCGTAGCGCGTCAGACTTGTCGTTAAACTTGCCCGTTTCATCGTAGATTTTCTCATACAGGCCGAGGCGCTTCAGCAGTTCAGGGTCAACGCTCCTGTAATAACGAGAGAGAGCATCCATTGCGATCGGATTTTCGAGATTATCTTTTTCTCCGAATACTCCGCTTCCCGCCTGCCGTTGCCCTTTCGTGAGAGCGCCAAGCTGGTCAAGCCTACGGGCAATTGTTGAAGTAAACCTCTTCTGACCCATTACATTTGTCGTAATAAGCCGGAATATAGGCGCACTTGCCTGATTACTGCGATGCGTGCGTCCAAAGCCTTGAACAGCCTTGCTTGCCTCCCATCCGGGCTGAAGCAGATAGTGTACGCGCTGCTGCTGGTTCTTTGCTGTGAGGTCTGCGTGGTAGCTGCGGCCTGTTCCTCCCGCGTCAGAGAATACCAGAATACGCTTTTTGCCGTCCTGGAACATGTTTGCGTCTGCAATGCCGCTGTTATTGGAGCGTCGTTCGATTACGCGTTTGCGCACGCCGGTTTCGTCGAGCTTTTCAACGACGCGGCGCGTGCGTCCGGTAACTTCTGCGACGTTCTCTTCGCCAAAGGCGTCGAACAGCATTTCAAGTGGGCCGTCCGGAACCTTCATCATTTTCAGGTCGGCAATAAGATCGTCGCGCATTTTCAGCGCCTTTTTGTCGATTACTGGCTTTCCATCTGCATCAAGAACAGGGCGGGAGCGCTTTCTGCCGTCCTCATCGACGTATTCCTCGTAAAGCTCAATCGGGAATGATTTCAGCAGCATTTCAATGAGCATGTCAGAAGGCGTAAGGTCGAGATCGTCAAGGTCTCCGCCTTCCTCTGCGTTCTTTGCAATGGCGCGATCTGCTGCGGCAGCGTTCGTGTTTACGAGCTGCAATACGCAGCTGCGTCCGGCGTCGAGCTCCCGGCGCATGTCCTCAATAACGGAAGGCATGGACATTGATGTAAGAATCTGATTATAGAATCTCTGCTGCGTTCCGAAGATAGCGCTCATTGCGCGGCCTCGCGCCATACCATCGCTCTTCTGGCCGGTCACCTCCAGTGCCTTATTGACGTTTTGCAGCACCTTTTGCCATGCTTTGCTCATGGTGTTGTAGATTTCGGTCTGCATAGGTGTCAGATCGTGCTGGAGCGTGTCGTACTTAACGTCGTCGTAGCTAATGCTGCGAGCCATGTACTCGCCCATAGCCTTCATGTCGCGAGCGACAAGCTCCATAGCGGCAAGGCCTCCGCTGCTGATCTTTGTCATGAAGTCGTTGAAGTCTTGGAACGCTGTGCCCTTACCCCAGAGACCGAGACGCAGAAGGTACGCATAATTGCTCGCTTCTGTCGCGCCGGTAGCAGAGGCATACACAATGCGGGCATTAGGGAAGGCTTTTTGCAGGTCGATACCAGCAAGCGCTTTCGCGGATGGTTTTGTCATACCGCGCATACCTTTCTTGCCGTTCGCGTTGCCCATATTATGAGCTTCATCGAGAGCGATCACGCCGTCAAAGTCTTTTCCGAGCCAGTCAGTCAGAAGCCTGATACGTGCATCTTTATCAGTTTTCAGCGTGTCGTAAGAGCTGAACAGAATACCGGAGCTTTCAGTGATCTTCGCGCCGGTTTTGTATTTGATCTTCTTGAGGTCGATAACATCCTTTTCGCTTCCGCCGAGAGCTTTCCAGTCTCGTACGGCATCGTTGATAAGAGCGGATTTCTCCGATATCCAGACTGCCTTCTTGCGTCCCTGACGGAAGTTGTCCATGATAATGCCGGATATCTGACGGCCTTTGCCGACGCCTGTACCGTCGCCGATAAAGAAGCCTTTACGCTGCCCGTCCGGCAGAAGCTGACTGTGCGCCTGCCCGGCATAAATCACGTTTTCAAGCTGCGCGTCTGACAGTATGCCTTTTTCGACAATACTGTTTGGAAGGTTAGGGGTATAGGTAACATCCGGTGGCTCAACGGCTGCCATAGCAGCACTTTCCACGAGTTTTGCCGGGTGCCTTTGTGCTCCCTTTACGCGTGCTTTGCGGGGAACATATTCAGAATAAACACTGTCTGTATTTGCGGAAACCTTTTCCGGGCTTGCTGGTTTCAGATCACTTCTGTCAAGTTGAAGCCTGTCAGAACTTCTTCCATCAGAGCGCCTGCTTTCTCCATCAGCGTTTGTTCTTTGTACGTCGGAGCGTTCACTTCCTGTACGTACTCCCTGAACGCCTTTCTTATTGCCTTTTCCACCAGTCCGTTCTCCAACGGCTGCCCGGTCTCCGGGTTTATTAGAAGAGCTCTCTCGTACTCCTTGTCCGACAACAGCGCCGTTCTCTCGCTCAGAGTTGCCAAGTCGTTCTCCACTGACGGTAGATACCCCGGTATCACTCCCGGATCCCACTCCTTGCTGTCGAACAGGTCTACTATTCGCCTGATTTCCGGTATCAAGTCTTTGTCTGTCATTTCTTATTCCCTCCAGTACATTCGGTATTTCTGCAAGGCTTTTGTATTCGCCGGTAAGCGTTTCGCCTCTCTGCGGGCCGGTCTTGTCGATTACAACAAGCTGCACGTCCCAAGTCGTGCCATATTTCTTGTAATTCTCGCCGTCAATACGGATATTTGCGCGAATTGAATATTCGCTCCGAAGGTCTCTCCACCAAAAGCGGAACGCACTCGCGTCGTCGCTCATGCCTTTACCGAGAATAGCAACAAGGCGCCCTCCATCCTCAAGCCGTTCAAGCGCTTGCTCAATGTGGCGCTTTGCGTTTGCTGTGCTGTTTGTCGCCATCCTTCCTGCTGTAGCAGAAAATGGCGGGTTCATGATAACCGCCGTAGGCTTTATTTCATCCGGAAGCAGATTGTTGATCTGTTCGGCGTTGAAATTATAGGTCCCGTCCAGTCCAAGCTGATTCAGGAAAGAGAGACGGCGCGTAGACAGTTCATTCGCATAGACCGTTGCGCCCCATGCTTTAGGCCAGAGTGCAAGGCCGCCAATGCCTGCACTCGGTTCAAGAACTACGTCATTTGCGTCAAAGTTTGCCGCCCATGCCGCGAGATAAGCAATATTTGGTGGAGTAGAGAACTGCTGATAACTCTGCATCTCGTCTGTGCGCTTTGTCTGCGTCGGGAGATTGCGTAGCATATTCTCAAGATGCATAAGAGTTTTCTTCGCAGCTGTAATACCTGCGTTACCCTCTTTTACGAAAGCGGCATTCATCAGGTACTGATTAACTGCAAGCTCCATTCCGTCATAAGCATCTTTTACAGAGTAAGCACCTTCGGCCATTGTGCCGCCGTATGCCTCGTCAGCAATCTCAAACAGCCTCGCGCTGTTAAACTGAGTGCCATTTTCAAGATACTTTCGCACCTTGTCTGCGATAGACTGCTGCGGGTTCGACGACTTTTTGGGGCTTGCCTTTACCGAGGTTTCTTCATGGATTTTAGCCAATTCATCTGTTTCAGAGCCGTTGCCATTCTCCTTTACAGTATTCTCCTGATAGAAGCTCGACTTCGCAACGGCAAGAAGGTCGTTCATTGCCTCTTCTCTGGTCTCAAAAGGACCGGAGCGGTATGCGTTCGAGCGTGCGTCTGTGATATAACCGTCAGAACCATTTACGTGGTCGATGCGGCCATAATAGCCGCTCGCGGTGCGGGTAACAGTGTAGCGCATACCGTCCATGACGACGTTATCCCTGCTGTCAAGCGCACGCATGAGCGGCCCGTAGCCGCTGCTTTCGCCTTCAGT
>Ga0208297_1002275_pt1 | contig 11865 bp, 10 predicted proteins | sample LMS_cellobiose_e_FD_187367 | JGI IMG/M metagenome (GOLD analysis project Ga0208297, IMG submission 187367) | Rumen-fistulated moose microbial communities from Alaska, USA - LMS_cellobiose_enrichment (SPAdes) (version 2) | ecosystem: Host-associated > Mammals > Digestive system > Stomach > Rumen... | reverse complement strand
TCGTCGCCGGGGCCGACGCCGAACGCCCGGAGCGCGCACTCCAGCGTGACGGTGCCGTTCGCCATCATCGACGCGTACTTGGCGCCGGTGTATTTGGCGTACTTTTCGGCGAACTCGTTCTCGTAGATGCCGTAGAAGGACCACTTGTGGCTCAGGTACATCTCGGCGATCCGGCCGATCACGGCGGGAGTGGCGGGCGGCCACGCCGGACGCACGGCCTTGGTCTTGAATACCGGGGTTCCTCCATCGATGGCGAGCTTGGACATTTTTTTCTCTCCTTATTTTTTTGCGACCCCCGGTCTCTCCGGGAATCGGAAGTTGCGGTCTTACTGGTTGGTTGTCTTCATGTACGCGCGGATCATGATCTTCGACGGATCCGCCCCCCAGTTGCCCGGGTACGCCGTGTTGCTGCGGATCCCGAGCTGCAGTTCCAGCTGCCGCCAGATGTCCACGTTGTCGTTGCACCACGGATTCGACCCCTGCACCGGGACCAGCCGCATCTGCCGGTTGTCCGCGACCATCACGCCGCCCAGCCCCTTGAGCGCCTTGAGGATGAACGTGATGTCCGCGTAGACGTTGGGCGAGTGCTGCAGCATCCACGCGACCAGCGCGTGGTCGCAGCGCAGCCCCTTGTTGACCATCAGCAGCAGCTCCTCGGGCGCCAGCGCCACGAAGTGCCCCGGCGCGTTGACGTACTGCATCGCGTAGCGGCGCATCGCGGGCGAGATGTCGACGCCGATGACGTCGCACCCCATCGAGCAGAGTTCCTTGGCGAGGCGGCCGACGCCGCAGCCGTAGTCCAAGATCAGGTCGCCGCGGCGCAGCATGAGTTCGCGCGCCATCGCGGTGCAGAGCATCTTCACCTCTTCGCCCCAGCGGATGTTGTCCGGGATCGGCGTGCCGGAGATTACACTCAACTGCTTCGCCTTGTCCATCGTGTCGGCATCGAAGATACCGGGGTTGTACACCAACTGCGCCATACCATCTCCTCCACGGGGGGTGACCCTTGATGATTTTATTGATTTGTATGAATATAACACCGCTTGAGCCCAAAAACAAATTTTTCCGCCCCGAACATCGTCCGCGGGAAGATTTTTTGCCGCGCATATGATATATTATCCCGCGAACGAACCTCCTCTGCGACCCGTGTGCGAAAGGAAATCTTGCGGATGAAAACTGGGCTGTTGTCGGTTCTGGCGGCGCTGCTGCTCGGCGTCTCCGGATGTGCTGTGCCGCTCTCCGACGCGCCGGGGACCCCCGGCACCGTCGCCAACCTCTCGGAGATCGAAAATCAGGTCGGCGGCGACGACCCCATCGAGGGCGCCAACCGCGTGATGTTCGCCGTCACCGACTTCTGCATGGACTACATCGTCGACTTCATCGGCCGGATCTACTGCACCATTCTGCCGCGCCCCGTCATCGACGTCGTCGACAACGCCTGCGTGAATCTCGAATTCCCCGCCCGCGTCATCAGCTGCCTCCTCAGCGCCGAGTGGCGCGGCGCCGGCGACGAGACCGTCCGCTTCTTCGCCAACTCGATCATCGGGCTGGGCGGGCTCTTCGACGTCGCCGCCCCGTGGTGGGGCTTCTACAGCACCGACTCGAACTTCGGGCAGGCGTTCGCCACCTGGGGGATCGATCCCGGATGCACCCTCACGCTGCCCTTCTCGCGGGCGGCCAACGTTCGCGACACGGTGGGGCTGATCTTCGACACCGCCTTCGACGCCAAGAGCTACATCCCGTTCTGCGGCTACATCACCACCATCAACCGGCTGGTCGTCGCCCACCGCGACTACATCGGCGTCGTCGAAGGCTCCGAGGACCGCTACAAGAACTTCCGCCAGCTGATGCTCGTCTACCGCGAGGTCCGCCAGCGCAAACTGGTCTACCGCCTGCACAACGCCGCCTACGCCGCCCGCCGCGACGCCCGGCGCGAGGCGGAACGCCGCGCCGAAGCCGCCGCCCGCGGCGAAACGCTCCCGCCCCCGCCCGAACCCAAGGTGTACCCGACCCCGCCGCGCCCCGCCGACCTCGCGGGCGAGTGGCTCGCCGTCCCCGGCCTGGACGAGGGGACGGCGGCGCAGCAGTCGCTGTTGTCGCTGCACTTCCACCCGCGGGAGGATGACGACTTCTGGTACTACCGGCTCTCGTTCTTCAACCGCGACTTCGTGCGGCGCGGCAGCCGCCGTCGGCTGCCGGGCCAGCCGGGACGCGCCCGTCCGCGCTACACCTTCTGGAAGCAGCCCGACCCCGATCCCGAAGCGCCGCCCCGCCGCGAAAAACTCGCGCTGATCCTCCCCGGCATCGGCGGCGCGTGGGACGCCTCCTCGGCGCTCGCGCTCGCGGAACTGTTGTACCGCGATGGGTACAGCGTGGCGAATTTCGACAGCGCCTTCCACTGGCACTTCCTGCAGAGTTCCGGCGCCCGGCTGCGCCTGCCGGGGTTCCTCCCCGAGGACGCCGCCGCGGTCAAGATGCTGCTCGCTTCCGCACTGGAGGACCTCCGCGAACGCGGCGACATCACCGACCCCTACACCCTCCTCGCCGGATACAGCATGGGCGGCATGCACGCGCTCAAGATCGCCGTCACCGACCGCCGCGAAAACCGCCTCGGGATCGACCGCGTGGTCGCCGTCAATCCGCCCGCCGACCTGCTCTACGCGCTCGACCGCGCCGACGCCTTCGCCCGGAAGAGCGGCGCGTTCCCGGTCCGCGACCTCGTGGACAAAGCCGTGAACTTCGTCGGCGGAGTGCTCGCCGCCCGCTCCGGCGACGCCGACGTGCTCTCGACCCGCATGGTGTTCACGCCGCCGCTCGGCGCCCCCGACGCCCCCGACCCCGGGCGCTACAGATTGCCGCTCGACCCGACCGAGGCGGAGTGCCTCGTGGGGATGAGTTTGTGCTCGCCGCTGCGCGACGTGCTACTTGCCGCCCACCGCGAACGCGGGGTGAACGAACTGAAGACCCCGTTCAAATTACTGAACCGCAACCGACTCTATCGGGAGATCGACAATATCGGCTTCCGCCGTTACGCGCTGGAACTGCTGCCGAAAGAGTATCCCGGCATCCCGCGGCTGGAGTTGTTCCGCCTCTCCGGACTGCGCAGTTTCGGTACGGCGCTCGCCGCCGACCCCCGGCTGCGGGTCATCCACAGCCGCAACGATCCGCTGCTCGCCCCCGCCGACGCGGAGTTCCTCGACCGCACCTTCGGCAGGCGCATCTGCTGGACGAGCGGCGGCGGACACCTCGGCAGTCTGTGCGCCGACGCGGTGCAGAAAAAGTTTATCGAACTTGCGGCTCCGCCGCCGGAACCGCCCGCGACGGCGCCGGAAACACCAGCGCCATGACCGAACGGCTCTGCACCCGGCGGTGCGGAAACTTGTTCACGTTCCGGATCCGCCGGTCGTCCTCGCCGTCCCACGTCACCAGATAGACCACGTCGCCCCGGTCGGGACGATCCAGCAGCCGCTTGAACTCCGCGGTCGTCCACAATAGCGGGCGACCCTCCCGCCGGGCGCGCTCCGCCCCGTACTCCAACTCGCCCGCCGCACTCAAGAGCCGCGTGTCCGAACGCTTCAGCGTCCACGCCACCGCGTGCGCCATCTGCCCGTAGGTGAAGACGTGCGCGCGCGGCAGATCGAATTCGCCCGACGCCGCAAGTTTACGCAAGTCCGGCTCCGGCATCTTCTCCGAGTCGAACGCCGGCAGCAGCCCCGCCGCGCCACCCGCCAACGCCAGCGCCCCCAGAAATCCCGCCACCCGACGCCACGGTGCGCTCCGACGCCGCAGAATGTACATCCCGCCCGCCAGACCGCCCGCTCCCGCCAGCAGGAAAAACCAGTTCCAGTTCTCCAGCAGCGGGAGCCACCGGTACAGCGCCACCGGCTTCCACAACGCCGCCCCTACCGCCACCGCCGCCGAACCCGCCGCCAGCAGCAGCCACCCCAGCACGTCGAAACTCCGGCGGTACGCCGCCAGCACCACCCGGTCGCCGGCGCGCAACGCCTCCAGCGCCGGCAGCGTCAGCACCACCCCGAGAAACGGATAACACGGCAGGATGTACGTCGCCAGCTTCCCGCTCGACGCCGAAAAGAAAATCAGCGGCAGCAGCCAGCCGCAGGTCCCGAAACGCCATACCGGATCCCGCCAGACCCGCCGCCAGACCTCCCGCCCCGCCGCCAGACCCGGCAGCACCGTCGCCAGCGCCGGAAACAACGTCCCCAGCAGGATCGGAATGAAGTACCAGAACGGCTCCGGATGCTGGGTGTCCGCCCCCGCCCGGAACCGCTGCAGATGCTCGACCACGATGAAGTAGTTCCAGAAATCCGGCTCCGCGCGGTGGATCTCCAACGCCCACGGCAGCACCGTCGCCGCCAGCGCCAACAGCGGGATCCACGGCAGCCACAGCAGCACCTTGAAGCGCTTCGTCCACAGCAGCCACGCCCCGATCGCCACCCCCGGGACCGCCCACGCGATCAAGCCCTTGGTCATGAACCCCAGTCCCGCCGTGACTCCGCACAAAACCAGCCAGATCAGCCGCTCGAAATCCCACCGCTCCGTCACCGCCGCCTGGTGCGCGGCAAGTATCGCCGCCGTCGTGAAAAGACAGAGCAGCGGATCCAGCACCGCCGTCGTCCCCAACGCAAACACCAGCCCGGTCGAGAGATAAAAAAACGCCGCCCAACACGCCCACTCCCGGTCGCGCGAGACCCGGCGGATCCACAACGCCAGCAGCAGCGCCGTCAGCCCCGTCGCCGCCGCCATCGGCAGCCGCAGCGCGAAACGGTTCTCCCCGAACAGCCGGAACGACCCCGCCACCAGCCAGTACCCGAGCACCGGCTTCTCGAAGTAACGCGCCCGCAGCAGACGCGGCGTCGCAAAGTCCCCGCTCTCCAACATCTCACGCGGGATCTCCGCGTAACGGAACTCGTCCGGACGCAGCATCGGACGACCCGCGATCGGCAGCAGATAGGCGACTGCGAAAAACAACAGCCCCCATGCAAAATACTTCATGATGTCAACTCCTCACTCCGTTTGACCCGGGAGCAGCCGCTCCGCCGGATAATATACCGCCAAGCCCGCCTTTTGCAAGCCGACCGGAAACCCGGTGGATGTCAAGCCCCCACCCGCCCGCTTTTGACCGGACGGGGCGGACAAAACAACGGGCGGGAGCGGTCAAGCGATACGGGGACCGGACGGGGATCTCCAGCGTCCGCTCAGATAGTAGATCCAAGTCACGAGGCAGCCGGTGCAGAAGCCGAATGCGCCGTTCCACCAGATGATCGAGGCGCCGAAGAACGAACTGTCCTTCCACCAGTAGGTCACGATCACCCGCAGGGTCAGGGCGCAGAGCGCCACGACGGTGGGGATGCCGGTGTGGCGGTTGCCTTGGAACACTCCGAAGACGGGGACGTAGGCTGCCAGCACCACGTTGATGAGGGCGATCGCCCGCAGGTGGGCTCCGCAGTATGCGGCGGCGGCGGCGTTCAGCGCGAACAGTCGGCTGAACTCGCCGGCGAAGATCCACACCGGCAGCGAGATCAGCGCCGTGAGCAGGATCGAGGCGGTGACGCCCTGGCGCGCGCCGAGGCGTACGCGGTCCATGCGGCCGGCGCCGATGTTCTGTCCGGTGTAGGTGGCCAGCGTCGCCTGAAGGGCGTTGCAGGGCAGGTGCAGATAGAGTTCGATGCGGTGCCCGACGGTGAAGGAGGCGGTCATGACGGCGCCGAAGCCGTTTACCGCCCGCTGGATCAGGGTCAGTCCGAGGGAAACGATCACGAGCTGCAGGGCGATGGGGGCTCCGAGGCGGAGCGTTTCGCAGGCGGGGGCTTTGCGGCAGACGAGTTCGCTTCGCCGGAACCGGAACACCGGATACTTGCGCACCATGTAGTACCATGCCGCCGCCATCGACACCGCCTGCGAGATGTCGGTCGCCGCCGCCGCGCCGGCGACGCTCCAGCCGAATCCCGCCACGAAGAGGAGGTCCAGTCCGATGTTGAGCACCGCCGCGATCAGCAGGAAGTAGAGGGTCGCGGCGCTGTCGCCGACCGCGCGCAGGATCGCGGCGATGATGTTGTAGCCGAACTGGAAGACGAGTCCGGCGCAGTAGATGCGGAAGTATACCAGCGTCGGCTCGAGGATCCTTTCCGGCACCGCCACGAAGTGTGAAAACGCCCATCGCGCCGTCACGGCGCCGAGGAGGCTGATCGCGGCGCCCATGCCGAGCAGCAGTACGAGTCCGGTGGCGGCGGTTTCGCGTACGGCGCGGTCGTTGCCGGCGCCGAAGTGCTGCGCCACGAGCACTCCGCACCCGGCGGAGAAGCCGATCGCCAGCGCCAGCGTCATGAACACCAGCGTGCCGGTGGTGCCGACGGCGGCGAGCGCGTCCTGACCGACGGCGTTGCCGACGACGATCGTATCCACGGTGTTGTAGAGTTGCTGCAGCAGCGAGCCGCAGAGTATCGGGAACATGAATTTCAGGATATGCTTCCACGGGGCGCCCGTGGTCATGGCTTTGCCGTATCTGCTCAAGGTGTCGCGCTCCCGAGGGTTTTCACCGGTGGTGGTAGCCGCCGCCGGCGTTGAAGTTCAGCGCGCGGTAGAGTTGTTCGAGCAGCAGCAGCCGGGCGAGTTCGTGAGTGAAGGTCAGCGGCGACAGCGACCAGAGCAGATCGGCGCGTTCCTTGACCTCCGGCGCGAGTCCGAAGGGGCCGCCGACCACCAGCGCGACGCGGGTGTCGCAGTTTTTCAGATACTCCGCGAAGCGAACGGTCGAGAAGAGTTTACCCTCCTCGGATAGCACAACCACGCGCGCTCCGCGGAGCCGGTCGAGTTCGTGCCGGATCGCCTTGCCTTCCCCCGCCGGGTCGGAGTCCGCGAGTTCGGCGATCCGCAGCCGCGAGTACGCGCCGAGGCGCTTGGCGAACTCCCCGCACAGCGCGGCGATCTCCCGCGAGCGCAGTTTGCCCACCACGATCAGATCGAGCAGCATCATTTATTTGGAGCCGAAGGGCTTGAACCCGAACACCCACTCTTTGCGCTTGGCGCGTCCGGCATCCATATCCCGGTGGCTGCGGCGGATCTCGCGCATTTCGTCGTCCTGGCGGCGCAGTTCGTCCGACAGCAGTTCCTGTTCGCGGCGGTTCAGCCCTTCGTTGGCGAAACTCTCGGCTTTCGCGCCGGAGCCGACCCCGAAAAACATGTCGTCCGCGGGATCGCGGCGTCCGGAACGTTTCTTCGCCGCCTTGCGGGCGGTTTTCTTCTCTTTGCCGGAGCCTCCGGCGTGGCGGTCGCTCTGACACCCCGTCGCCAGCGCCGCGAACAGCAGTGCCGCCAGACCCGTCATCAGCAGTTTTTTCATCTAAAGAACTCCCTTTTTCATATCTTGTTTCAGCGCTTTTATCCGCAACTGGCCGCAGGCGGCGTCGGAGCCGCCGCCGCGTTCGACGCGCCGGGTCACGCGCGCGCCGGTGGCGCCGACGCGCTCCTCGAACTCGCGGAGCCGCCGCTCCGGCGGACGCCGGAACTCCCCCGTCGTCGCGTTGTACGCAATGAGGTTCACCTTGGCGTGGTGCGCGTAGGCGAGTTTGCCCAGCGCCTCCGCCTGCTCCGGAGCGTCGTTGATGCCCGAGATCAGCGTATATTCGAGCGTGTAGTCGCGTCCGTTTTCGCTGCGGCAGAGGTCCGCCGCCGCGAGCACTTCGGCGATGGGGTAGCGGCACTCGTCGGGGATGAGTTTCGCCCGCGTCGCGTCGTCGGGGGCGTGGAGGCTCACCGCCAGCGTGTATTCGCGGCGGAGCCGGGCGAATTCGCGCATTCCCGGCACGAAGCCGCTCGTCGACACGGTGATCCGGCGCGGGGAAAAACCGAAATCCTCCGTGAGCGCCGCGAGGGTCGGCGCGAGTTCGCCGAAGTTCATCAGCCCTTCGCCGATCCCCATGAAGACGAGGTTGTCCGGCCGGCGGCCGGCGGCGGCGATGCCGATCAGCAGTTCCTCCAGCATCTCGCCGCGGCGCAAATTGCGCTTCAGCCCGAAGGCTCCGCTGGCGCAGAAGTGGCAGCGCACCGGACAGCCCACCTGCGTGCTCAGGCAGAAGGTCAGGCGCTCCCGGGCGGGGAGCAGCGCCATCTCTATGAACTCGCCGTCATGGAGTTTGAGGCGCAGTTTTTCGACGTCGGGAGCGCTGATCCTGGTGTCCACCGCGAGCGACGGGGCGAGGAACTCCGCGGCGAGGCCGCGGCGCAGCGGCTCCGGCAGGTCGGACATCTCTTCCGGGTCGATCACATACTTCTCGTGGATCCACTTCCAAATCTGCTTCGCCCGGTACGCGGGCGCGGCGTGCGCGCGAAGGAACGCGGCGAGTTCCTCCGGCGCGGCGCCGGCGAGAATGTGCGGCGCGCTCACCGGAGTTTCTCCAGCGCGGCGGCGATGCGTTTGGCGTGCAGCCGGTAGCGCGCCTGCCCGAACGTGAACGCCTCGCCCTCACGTGCAAGTTTCAGCGCGAGGCGGTAGTATTTGCGCGCCCCCTCGCGGTCGCCCAGCGCCAGCCGGATCGCCCCGGCGTGTTCCAGTTCCTCGCAGCTCTCCGGCTGCGGACGGCACCGCCGCAGCGCCATATCCATATACCGCCACGCTTCGTTGGGTTTGCCGAGCCGGTGGAGCGCCCACGCCATGCTGTCGAGCAGCGAACTGTTCTGCGGATGGCACTTGAGCGCATAGCGGATGCGCCGCTCCGCCTGTTCCGCGTCCAGCCCCAGCACCAGCGCCACATAGCCGAACGAATTGGCCCACGCGGCGTCGCGGTCGATCCGCTTCGCCGCCAGCTGTTCGGCGTCGCGGTAGTACCGGGCGTCGCCGGAGAGTTCCGCGAGTTCGAGCAGCGCCAGGATCCGCGTCCGCTCCGGGAGCGGCGTCACTGCGTTCCGCGCGAGTTTCCCCGCCGCCTCGAACTCGCCGAGCGCGATCAGGCACTCCAGTTCCACCTTCGCGCGCGCCTCGGGAGCGGGGATCCGCTTCGCCGCCGCCAGCGCTTCGCGGTACTTGCCCGCACCCTTGAGCGTCATCGCCCGGTAGAGCGGCATGAACTCGGGCTTGATCAGCGGCTTCATCTTGTCCACGAGGCCGGACTCCCCCGCCGCGATCGCCGTGTAGAGAAAAAGCCCCATCGCCCGCTTGGGCTGACGGCGCATCAGATCCGCCGCCGCCTGCACCGCCGCTTTGCGCGAATTGGCGGCGAGGAAGAAGCCGATCAGCGCCTCGGTATCCGCTTCGTCGGGGGGCGGTAGGTTCCGCAGTTCCCGGAGCAGGCGGACGAAGTTGCGACGCCCCGGATGCGGCGAATTTTTCCACGTCTCCGCGGCGTCCGTGCCGAACACCTCCCAGCCCTCCGCGGCGAAGGCGAGCCGATGGCAGTATTCGAGCAGCGCCGCCGGCGGGACCGCCCGGTGCCACGCCTTGCCGTGTGCCAGCACCAGCGCCTCAACCTCGCGCCACATGGCGGCCGCTTCGCCGCAGTCGCACGCCCAGTACAGCACGCAGCCGGAGAGTTCCCGGAACAGCGGCGCCTCGAATCCCGAGAGCTCGCGCTTCGCGGCGCTCCGCCACTCCCGACGCGCGAGCTCGAACAACTCGCGTTCGTCCATCGGCGCCGCCGCCGAAGCGTCGTCCTCCGCGCGGTAGGCGCGCAGCAGCAGCACCGTCGCGGCGAGCCCGCCGCGCCGCCGCACCGCCGGCAGCAGCCGCGCGACGCTCTTGGGGGGCAGCGGATTGCGGGTCAGATGGATCAGCGCGAGTTCCGCGGGATAACCGTCGCGGACCGCGAGTTCGAGCAGCGCCGCGCCGCGCTTCGCCGGATCGTCTTCGCGCAGGGCGCGGAAAAACGCCAGCGCCTCGCTCGGGCCCGCCGCCGCGGAGAGCGTCAGCGCGACCGCCAGCAATATCGGCGCCATCACCGGTATTTTCATCGTTTACCTCCTCTGCCGCAGGGAACAAAAAACGCTTCCGCAGACTCCGTTCGGGGAGTCCGGGAAGCGGATTTTCACACTCGACCGCTCCGGACGTACCCCCGCTCGGAAACGGCTCTTTCTCTGTCTTCAACTAACGTCAGGCACTCGCCCGAAACGTTACTTCTTCTTGTGACGCAACGCCTTCAGCTGCTTCTTACGCTTGTGCTTGGCGATCTTCTTGCGCCGCTTTTTCTTCAAGTTGCCCATGATGCTTTTCTCTTCCTTTTGTATGTTCGTCTGTTGACGTCGTCCTATAATTTAACCCGTATGGACGGAAATTCCCAATGATTTACGAAAAAAAACCGTCTTTTTCCGCGAAATTCCCCGATATCGGGCTCCGCGCCGCCCCGCGGCGACTACTTCTGCGAGTCGATCTTCTCGAGCGTGATGCCCGGAAACTTCTGCACAAACGTCACCAGCGCGTCGTCACTCAGCGAAGCGTGCTTCTGCAGCGTCAGCGTCACCCGGTAGGCGTCGCTGCTCCGCTTGCCCTTGACCGCCATGTCGTGCGAGATCACGTTCCAGCCGTTCTTGCGCAGCGCCGCCTCCAAGTCCGTGATCGCCTCCCGGTTCGTCGTCTTGTAGACCAGCGTCGAATTCAGACGGCCCTTGTGGAAGAAGAGCCGCAAGAGTTCCAGCCCCACCAGCACGAAGACCGTCGCCACCACGCCGATGACGTACAGCCCGCAGCCGATCGCCATGCCGATACCCGCCACGACCCACAGCCCCGCCGCGGTCGTAAGTCCGGTGATGTTGCCCCGGTTGACCATGATCGTGCCCGCGCCGATGAAGCCGATGCCCGATACGATCTGCGCCGCGATCCGCGCCTGGTCCGCCCCGCGGATGCCCAGTTCGCCGACCATCTTGCCGGTGTCCAGAAAGCCGTACACCGACACCACCATGAACAACGCACTGCCGAAACAGACCAGAAAATGCGTGCGCACACCGGCCTCTTTCGCCCGCAGTTCGCGCTCCAGACCGATCACCAGCCCGCAGAACGCCGCCGCCACCAGACGCATGATCACCGTCAGCAGCCGGGCGTCGGAGAACATCAGCATCGTATCCATCTCACCCAAGACACACCTCCATTCCCAATATAGCCCGCGAGTTGTTCGCGGAATTTTTTACAAATAGTGAATATAGGACGCTGACGTGAGATTTTCAAGCCGCCGCCGAAAAAAAGCCGCGCCGCGCCCCGGAGCAAATACCGGCGACCGCCTTGAAAAAGCGCGTGAAAGAGGTAATATTATAGCCCTGCAAGGTTTGCGGTCCGGTAGCTCAGTCGGATAGAGCACCTGCCTTCTAAGCAGGTGGTCGCGGGTTCGATCCCCGCCCGGACTACCAGTTTTAACCTCAAAACCGCTCCATCTGACACCCAGTGATACTCCCTGATTTTACCCTTTTGAAGATTCAAATCGTGGCAAAATCGTGGCACGTTTTCGGCAGATGGCAGCGGTAATTTACAAGCGGTTACGACTCCTGTGGGCTAAAAAAAGCGGCGGAGGCGGAACTGTCCTGCTGCATGTTCGCCTAATGTTTTATCACTTGCTTTGTTTTTGCAGAACTTTATATACATTACTTGGCGAAAGCGGCATTGGGAGATGCGGGGGCTCCTCGCCCCCACGCCCCTCGGCAAGGTTTTCACCTTGCAACCCGAGAAAAATGCTGCGCATTTTTCCGCTACTTTAAATAGAGCAGGCGGAAAGGGGTTGACGTTCCCGGGCTTTTGCCTATCGGCAACGCCGGAAAGCGTCCCCCTCTGTCGGCAAAGGTGACCGGGATCCCGCCGCGCTCGGGTGTCGCCTCGGCCACCGCAAATCCCTCGACCTTGACCCGCCTTTTATGGCGAATCAAGGATCG
>Ga0208297_1002269_pt1 | contig 11907 bp, 11 predicted proteins | sample LMS_cellobiose_e_FD_187367 | JGI IMG/M metagenome (GOLD analysis project Ga0208297, IMG submission 187367) | Rumen-fistulated moose microbial communities from Alaska, USA - LMS_cellobiose_enrichment (SPAdes) (version 2) | ecosystem: Host-associated > Mammals > Digestive system > Stomach > Rumen... | reverse complement strand
CTTGGGCGCGTAGGCGCTCAGATGATCCCGCGGCGCGGCCAGGCAATCCAGCATGATCTTGAGGATATGCATACGGCCTTCCTCGGCCTGGGTCAGCGCCTGCTTCAAAATCTCGCGGCTGATGCCCTTGATCTTGATATCCATCTGGATGGCGGTAATGCCATTCTGGGTGCCGGCAACCTTAAAGTCCATATCGCCCAGGAAGTCTTCCAGGCCCTGGATGTCGCTGAGCACGACCACCTTGTCGCTCTTATCGTCCTTGATCAGACCCATGGCCACGCCGGCCACAGGGGCCTTGATGGGCACGCCGGCATCCATCAGGCTCAGGGTGCTGCCGCACACGGAGGCCATCGAAGAGGAACCGTTGCTGCTCAGGATCTCGCTGACCAGGCGCAGGGCGTAGGGAAATTCACTCTCATCGGGGATCACGGGCAGCAGGGCGCGCTCCGCCAGGGCGCCGTGGCCGATCTCGCGGCGGCCGGGAGCCTTCATGCGGCCCGCTTCGCCGGTAGCGTAGGGGGGCATGTTGTAGTGGTGGATGTAGCGCTTGCTTTCCTCATTGCTCAGGCCATCCAGCACCTGCACCTCCCGCAGGCTGCCCAGGGTGGTCACGGTCAGGGCCTGGGTCTGGCCGCGGGTGAACACGGCGCTGCCGTGGGTGCGGGCCAGCACGCCGGTCTCGCACCAGATGGGACGGATCTCCTTGATCTGGCGGCCATCCGCGCGGATGCCCTTATCCAGGATGCGGCGGCGCATAACTTCCTTATTCAGATAATACAGGGCGTCGGCCACTTCGGCTTCCCGCTCGGGGAAGATGTCGGCAAAGTGCTCCAGCACCTCCTGCTTCACCTGCTCCTCACGCTGCTGGCGCTCGGCGCGTTCAAAGGTATCAAAAGACCACACGGCCTTGTCATAGGCGTATTCGCGCACAGCAGCGGTCACGTCGTCGCCCGTCACGTTCAGCGGGAAGTCCCGCTTTTCCTTGCCGATCTCGGCGATGATCTTCTCCTGGAAGGCCACCAGCTCCTTGATCGCCTCATGGGCAAACAGGATGGCGTCCAGCATCACATCCTCGCTGACCTCGTTGGCGCCCGCTTCCACCATCATGATGGCGTCCTTGGTGCCGGCCACATACAGGCTGATGCGGCTGTTTTCGCGCTGCTCCTCATTGGGCATCAGCACATACTTGCCATCCACCATGCCCACGTGCACGCTGCCGGTGGGGCCGGCCCAGGGAATATCGCTGATGGCCAGGGCGATGGAAGAACCCAGCATGGCGGGGATCTCCGGGGGGATATTGGTATCCACACTCAGCGCGGTGGCTACCACCTGCACGTCGTTGCGCATGCCCTTAGGGAACAGGGGGCGCAGGGGCCGGTCGATCAGGCGGCAGGTCAGGGTCGCCTTCTCGGTGGGGCGGCCTTCGCGCTTGATGAAGCCGCCGGGGATCTTGCCCACGGCATACTGCTTTTCTTCAAAGTCCACCGCCAGGGGGAAGAAATCCACGCCCTCGCGGGGGGTGTCGCTGGCGCACACGTTCACCAGCACGGCGGTGTCGCCCAGGCGCACCAGCACGCTGCCATCGGCCTGCTCCGCGTAGTGGCCGAAGTTGAAGGAAAGCGGATAGCCCGCAAATTCCATGCTGTAGGTTTTGTTTTCCATGTTTTTTCTCTTCTCCTCACGTCTTCTTCCGGGTGCGGCGCACCTGCATCCGCATCCACAACAGAAAAGCTAACGGGCGCATCCGGCGGAGGAACCGCCAAGGCGATCCGTTAGCTTTTTCATTTCGCGCTCTTACTTGCGCAGACCCAGCTGAGCGACCAGCGCACGATAGCGCTCGATGTCGGTCTTCTTCAGGTAATCCAGCAGACCACGGCGCTGACCTACCATGAGCAGCAGGCCGCGGCGGCTGTGATGGTCGTTCTTGTTCAGCTTCAGATGCTCGTTCAGATGATTGATGCGAGCGGTCAGCAGCGCAACCTGCACCTCAGGGGAGCCGGTGTCGCCCTCGTGACGGGCATACTGCTGCATGATTTCAGCCTTGTTGATGGTCATAGTGTTTTCCTCCTCTTGGGGGTGGCTGCCCCATGTTGAATTGCCGCGCGCACAGCAGGCCGTTGGAGCAGCGGCTCCCCGTGCGGACGGTTCATAAAACCACGCCTATCATTTTATCATGGCCGGCGGGGTTTGTAAACATGTGTTTTTCTTTTTTGCCCGTGTTTTTGATAAATTTTTGAGAAAATCGGTCTTCTTATCCAAAGCGGACAAAAAACGATTGTAAAGCGGCCGATAAAGTTGTAGAATGAATGCAGAAAACGCCGGGGATCCGGCAATCATTGCATGGGAGAAACGCGAATGGGTCAGATAATCGAAGGCCGGTGGGATTGCTCCTCCTGCGGGCGCAAGATGATTTTGGGGCGATACAAGCACTGCCCGTACTGCGGCAAGGGCCGGGGAGAGGACGTGAAGTTCTACGTGGCCGACCCCAACGACGTGGTGGCGGCGGAAACGGTGGAGCAGGGGCCGGACTGGATGTGCGAATACTGCAACTCCTACAATCCGGACAGCGCCAAATTCTGCGCCAACTGCGGCGCGGAGCGGGGCAGCAAGGATTACTTTGACATTCAGCAGGAGCAGGCAGAAAAAGAGCTGGAACAGCAGCCCATGACCCGCTCCGCTCCCCGTAAAAAGGGCGGCTGGATCAAGTGGGCGGCCATCGCCCTGGCGCTGCTGGCGGTGGTCTGGTTCTTTGGCAGGCCCCACGATTCCGATGCTGCGGTATCCGCCAAGAGCTGGCAGCGGGAGATCGATATTGAAAGCTTCCGCTGGGTGGATGAAAGCGACTGGGAGCTGCCGGAGGACGCGGTGCTGCGCAGCAGCCGGGAGGCGGTATACACCTATCGGGATGTGCTGGATCACTATGAAACCCGCACCCGCCAGGTGCCGGAAACCTACATCAGCGGCTACTCCACCGAATACCGGGATTTGGGCAACGGCTATTTTGAAACCTACCAGGTGCCCCAGTACGACATCCGCTACCGCACCGAGGAATACCGGGAGCCCGTCTACCGCAAGGAGCCGGTGTACGCGACCTGGTACGATTACAGCATCCAGCGCTGGGAATTTGACCGTACGCTGACCGCAGCCGGCAAAGAGGACACCCCCTACTGGCCCCAAGTGGATTTGAGCGGCGTCACGGAGCGGGAATCCGGCCGGCGGGAACAGTACAACATTCTGTTTACCTATAAGGATAGCTCCTATCCTCTGCAAATGTCCTACGTGGAATGGGACAAATACAGTATAGGCGACAATGTGGTGCTCACCATCTCCGCCGGGGGCCGGGTGCAGGAAGTAAAAAAGAAATAAACGCAGTCAAAAAGCCCGCTGCCGGCAATCCGGCAGCGGGCGATTTTTATAGGCTGTATTACTCGTTGGCAGCGCGCTTGTTGAAGATCACGTTGATCAGGATGCCCAGGATCAGGCCGGTGGCGATGCTGCTGATGGTGATGGCGCCGAAGTTCAGCGTCAGGCCGCCGATGCCGGGCACCAGGATGGCCGCCACCACGAACAGGTTGCGGTTGTCGTTCAGATCCACGGGCTGCAGCATCTTGAGGCCGCTCACCGCGATGAAGCCATACAGGGCGATGCACACGCCGCCCACGATGCAGCTGGGGATAGAGTTCACAAAGCACACGAAGGGATCGAAGAAGCTCAGGATGATGCAGTATACCGCCGCAATGGCGATGGTAGAGATGCTGGCGTTGCCGGTGATGGCCACGCAGCCCACGCTCTCGCCGTAGGTGGTGTTGGGGCAGCCGCCAAAGAAGGAGCCCACGATGGAGCCAACGCCGTCGCCGATCAGGGTGTGATCCAGGCCGGGATCGGTGATCAGGTCGCGGTTGATGATGGTGCTCAGGTTCTTATGGTCGGCGATGTGCTCCGCCAGGGTAACGAAGGCCACGGGGGCGAACAGCACGAAGATGCTGATCACGTCGGCGAAGCTGCCAATCTTGTTGGTGGCGTCGTCATAGGCACCGAAGATACCCAGGAAGGTGAAGCGGGGCACCTTGAACAGCTGCATGCCTTTGAAGGCGTCCAGATTGACCAGCTTCAGGGCATCCCAGCTGGCGGCGTTGCCGATCAGGGTCAGGATCAGGGCGATGACGTAAGCGCCCAGGATACCGATAACGAAGGGGATCAGCTTCATGCCCATGCTGCCGCGCACGCTGGCGTACACGGTGATGCAGAAGGCGATAACGCCCACCAGGATGGCCACCAGGTTGTAGCTGCCGGCAGCGGTGTTGTTCAGGTTATTGACGGCGCTGCCGCAGAGGGAAAGACCGATCAGGGCCACGGTGGGGCCGATGACCACGGGGGGCAGCAGCTTGTTGACCCAGGCAGAGCCGGTCTTCTTGATGATGAGGGCGATGACCACATACACCAGGCCCGCGAACACGGCGCCCAGGAAGATGCCCAGGAAGCCGAAGGCCACTGCTCCCGCCAGGGGGCTGATGAAGGCGAAGGAGCTGCCCAGGAACACGGGGCTCTTCTTGCGGGTGGCAATGTAGATATAGAACAGCGTGCCGAAGCCCGCGCCGCACAGGGCGGCCGGCTGGCTCATGTAGGTGCCGGTACCATCCACCAGGATGGGCACCAGCAGGGTGGCGGCCATGATGGCCAGCAGCTGCTGGAAGGCGTACACCAGGTTCTTTTTCAGCGGCGGGGTCTGATTGATGTCGTAAGTCAGCTTCATGAAAACTTCCTCCGTACCTTTGATCAACCCCTGCGCGCCTCGCCATGAAAAAACGCCTTGCCCTATGGCAGGGCAAGGCGGCATTCGCTAACAAGCGCATACCTTCGCAGCCTTCCCGGCCTCTCTGGACCTGGTTAAAGGGCACGCATCGGTTGTCGGAAGCATATTATCACAAGATATAGGGGCTGTCAAGTTTATTTTTCAATATACATACAGATAAATGCCCAGCCAGTGCACCAGCGCCCCTAGCAGCACAAAAAAGTGCCACAGAAAGTGCGCGCCCCGCTTTTTGATGGCGAAGGGGATGATGCCCAGGGTGTACACCACGCCGCCGCTCAGGATCATCCAGAACAGCGGCATATTCTCCGGGATCATCCGGGGCAGGAAGATCAGCCCGCTCCACCCCAGCAGGATGTACAGCGCCATGTGCAGCTTTCTCAGCCGCCCCGGGCCGAACACACCAATGAAGGTGACGCCGACGGCGATCACCGCCCACTGCAGGCAGAACAGCAGCGTGCCCGTACTGCCGCCCCAGTACACCAGCCAAAGCGGGGCGAAGGTGCCGCCGATCAGCAGATAAATGGAAATGTAATCGAACCTGCGCCACAGCCGCTTCACCTTCGACCCGCCCTTGAAGGAGTGATACAGACAGCTCATCAAAAGCAGCAGGAACAGGCAGCCCCCATATACCCAGGCGGCAAAGGTCTTTTGCGGCGTATCGCTGCGCAGCAACAGCAGCACCAGCCCCGCCAGGCTCAGCAGCGCCCCCGCGCCGTGAGTCACCGCGTTGCCCACCTCCTCCAATACAGAGCGGCGCGGCGGATCATTGCGGCGCTGCACGGTTTCTTTTCCTTTTGTCATTTTTGGAGCCATCCGTTTTCACCTCCCATAAAAGACAAAGGCCATTGAAACAGATCATTTCAATGGCCTGAACTGGTGGAGCATAGGGGAGTCGAACCCCTGACCTCGACAATACGAATGTCGCGCACTACCGAATCATGCCTACTGTATTGCATTGCTCCGCATACTTACTTGGCCAAATTTCGCTTATAATATACCCTATTATTCACGAGAAATCAACTCATTCTAAGATATTTTCCGTGACTTTTCCTGCTTGTTTTCTTCATTACTTTCCCCAAAGAAATCTTCCAGTGTAACGAAGAATTTGATCACGATCTCATAGCCACGATAAATGTCGATACGCTCAATGATCCTCGCCAGAATCATCTTTTGAGTATCGGCGGATGCCTTTTCAAACTGCGCTGACCAATCAACGATCTCCTGAAACTGCTTCTCCAGCTTTTTCACGTGATCTTCTTCAAAGGCAGCCTCTTTTTTTGCCTGATCAATTTCGGCCTCAGTTTCTTCATGCGCTTGCTTGTTATCTGCCAAAAGGGATTTCAGCAGATCTCGGTCAAAATCGCTTTCACCCGATAGGGATTTGACCACTTCGCGTTTCAGCGCATCCTGTTCCCGATCAAGTCGCTCTAATGTGGCTGTCAACTGCTTAATTCTGTTTTTGCTGCTGCATTTGAGCTGCTTCCTTGCTTTCTCTTTCCATAGATCAGTAACTGCGCTATTGATGGAAGCAAAGTATTGGCGGACAACAGACATAACAGCATCATCTACTTTCTTTCCAGAATAAGTACGCGGTCCATCACAGCACTTAGCGTATACAGCGCCGTTGTAGCACCGATATACCGGCCTGTGATAAGCATGAGTAGGAAACTGTTTTGTGTGATACCCACCGACCAACTTTTTGCCACAATGTCCGCAATATAACACCCCAGAAAGCAGATAGGCTCCGAATACAGAGGTTTTGGTCTTTTCTTCAGGCACTTCTGTGTTTTCAGCAGAGCGCTGATCGCTATACTTTCTTGGTATCCTTTTAGCGATAGCATATGAGCCGAATTCCAGATCCTGGTCACTAATGATTCTGAGCCGCTCAATGGGCTCCGAAACGACGCCGTTCATGTGCATTCTGCCCGTATAGATCGGATTGCGGATCATGCTGCGCACAGTCTGAGCTGTCCAAATCTTGGCAGGGTTTTCATACTTGCTGTTCAGATAATTTGCTGCTCTGAGCGTCCCATATCCTTGTCGTACAATCAGATCAAATACCTCCTGCACAATAGACGCCGTTGCTTCGTCAATGACAAGATCGTACAAAGGACGATTCTTCTTTCCCATGCGGCCAAGGTGCTGCAATTTATATCCGAACGGACAGTTACCACCGCGCCAGATGCCATCCTCCGTCATCTGTGTATGGGCTGCTTTTACACGCATGGAGGTTTTTTCGCTCTCACCGCTGGCGGCCCAAAAACGCATATAGTTCATCAGGCGATCTACTTGGTTATCAAGTTTTTGCTGCCCCTCACGGGTACTCCAAACCTCAATCCCATGATCTATGAACCACTTTACAAGGAATGGCGTTTCGTCTTCTTTGCGTCCCAGCCGGTCAAACATAAAAACAAGCAGCACGTCAAACTGCTTACGTTCTGCCATTTCTCGTATTTCTACGATAACGTCTCTGTTTTTTGCTGACACTTTATAGCCTGAAACACCTTTTTCCATGCGCTCGTCGTAAAACACCCAATCTTCCATCCTGCCAATGAAGTCCTTGCATTCTCGGCGCTGCATAGGAATGTCGTCCTTCTTGTCAACTTGTTTCAATGTAGAAACTCTGTACAGGCACATAACCCGCTTCATGATACTTATTCCACCTCTTTTTCCCGCATAAAAGCCGTCAAAAGAAGTTGAGCGATTTCCTTTCGCACTTCATGACCGTTGGTGTGAGAAAACCGCAGCTTCATATGACAGCCATTCGGTGTTATCAGTTCACGGGACACCTGCACATTGGTATGCGCAATCATTCCATTGTCAAGGTTCGCCGGGGCATTTCCCAAATCCATTGTATGAAACTTTTCTGAATATGTCAACATTGCTGCTTTGTCCAAGATATCACCTCCTCCGCTTCACATATCGCCGCTTTCCGCAATCCAAAAAAGATGCAGGCTGCAGCTGGCCGTGGCTGCACCATAGTCCCAAGAATATCGCTGCTTACCCAAGCTGGCATATATCCGCAGGAACTCCGCCCAAGTCTGTGGGAGGCTGTGAAGAAGTATCATTATCAGCTCATTGAAGATCTTCGCGGCTTGCCTGCCAGGGCAAACATAACAAGTTCCGTTGATCGCTCTGGTTTCCCGTCTTCGCGGCGGCTTGTATTTCGCTCCAATCAATGAGGGTCTGTGCCGGCATCTTTTTATTCTGTTTTCAAGGTGCACGGCGAGTTTAACCCCGTTGTTGCTTCAAAGTCATCAGTACAAATATAACTTCCCAGATCATTTGATGCTCCTGCTCGGGAAGTCCCTATGCCAAATGAATTAGAAGTTCCACATGCTTAGCATACAGGCAGCTGAGATCATTAGGATCATCAATATCAATTCGATAACCGCCATTTTTGCCTACATCAGCACGGAGAGGATGGATCATTGTCAGGAAATCCATATCTGCAAGAATTGTATTTTTACTGACAGAAAATATTTCTGCCATTTTTCGCAGGGTCATATGTTGATTGGAAACCAGCAAAGACCAAATCTCTTCCCGACGATCCGTTGCGCTCAGGCGGCAGGAAGCAGGCATTTCATCTGCTTTCAGCATTGGAACTCACCTCGCCAGCGACAGCGTAAGGTAGAAACATTCCAATGCACCTTGACCATTAGAAAACTTTCTTGCTTTTTATAGAAGAAAAAGAACAAAGCCATAATCCTTCACTTGCAATCTTCTCATTCAGTATGTACCAAATTGAGTAGATGCGAAATTCTGTTATAAACAAGTAAATAGATTGTGGAAAGTTCTCTTTTTAACGCATACAATCAGGATTATTTATGTTCAAAGGCTGCGCTTTGCACCTACTGCAAAGTTCCCACATATTTCTAAGCTGCCATGCCATACTTGTTTTGCATCAGGTGCTAAAAAGGAGGTATGGCAGTGGAAATATATACCGATATATTAAAAGAGCTGCGCAAGGACAAAAACCTTACACAGAAACAGATGGGTGAGCTATTCAATATCGCGGCGTCAACTTATGCCTTGTATGAGAACGGCAACAGGCGGCTTAGCGTAATGATGCTATCCCGTCTGGCAGACATTTTAGGTACATCCACTGACTATATTCTAGGAAGGACAGATCAGATTACTCCATACCCATATAGGAAGCATGATATAAGCTTATAATGATGATTTGTTTCTATGCATGGTAAGCCCCATTTCTTCTCTTAAAGAAACAAGTACCCTCTGATGGGCTTTGCGTACAGCAGCATAGGACAAGTGCAGAATTCGAGATATTTCCTTTAAAGGAACCTGCTGTGTATAATGCATATGAATCATATTTGAATACCATGGCGGATATGAAGATAATACTTTTGCTAATGCATCATTTAGCACAATACGCATTACCATATGATCCATTTCATCAATTGGCTGCTTCAGCTGCAGCGTTGCAATCAGTTTTCTGTTTCTATAGCTACTGTGCAACACTTTATAAGCATTCCTCTTTGCTACAGTTCTCAACCAAGCGTCAATTCTGTCTGGATTTTTGATGCGTTCCGCATTTTCCAATGCCTGGATATAAGCTAAGTAAACACAATCTTTTGCTGTTTCAACGGAATTTGTATACTGGCTTGTAAAGATAATGAGTGCGATTTCCTTTTCTGCAGACATGTCATTGAGATATTGCCGGATATCCTTGTCTGACACAAGCGTGCCCCTTTCATCCGATTTAATTAATTTCATCTTTTTGTGCATAGCGCAGTTTTCAGCTGTGATAAAAGCTACCCCTTTTTTCTCTTTTGTTCAGGGGCCTATTATTACAGTGCGCTTTCTTATAAAAATGTGACAGACCGAGATAAAAATAGAGAATAAAATAAAAACCAGAATATGTAATTGGATGGGATTTACGCGGATTGCATTGTAAAAAATAGAAAAAGGAATGATGTTACTCATTCCTTTCGCAGATGCGTGTATTTAGGAGCGTTTAACTGTTTTGGGATAAGGCGCAGCTTCATCTGTACGTCCCAGCAGATAATCCGTAGACGTTTCCAATATATCTGCTAATCGTATTAGCATTTCCAGCCGCATACGGCGATTACCGTTTTCATACAAGGCATACATGCCTGGGGCGATCTGTAGTATTGCAGCCATATCTTTTTGCGTTATCATCTTATTCTTTCTTAACTTTTTTAAAGCAGCGCTATAAGCTTTCATACACTTCCCCTTTCCCCGTATAATATGCCATAAAGAGTATCTTTATTGTGAAAATTAAGCAATAGCTGCAAAGAGATAACAATGTGACCTGCTTTATAAACATAATGAAAAAAAGATCGTGTTTCTTGTCACAAAACACGCTTTTTGTGGCACTGTGTTTATATCAAATAATAAAGGAGGCAAAAGTGCAAAGTTTTCATAGCTAATATCATTATTGTGCTATAATACCTGCATCCTATTATAAGGGTGGGATACTATGAATAACTCGTTCGCTCCGCCAACTGAACAGGCTGCGCGTTGGGAATGGCTAATAACACACCTGACAGATGCAGAAATTCGCGTATTGTATCAAGTGGCATTCAGAATATTGAAGAATAAAGGCGATACAGATGACGTTATGCAAGAAGCGCTGATAAAAGGCGCTATCAATTGTGAAAAGCTGAAGGATCCCGGCAAGCTGTTTTCATGGATGTATACAATCGTCCGTAATGAAGCGCTTTGCTATCAGTGCAAAAACAATTTGCAAACAATCTGGCTCCAGGCTAAACTGAAAGTGTGGAAGCCATTCAAGGAAGAAAGTGCCGAGCACTTTCTGCTCGAAAAGTATCAAAGGGCACAGTTAGCCGAAACAATCAAGATGTTAAAATATCCGGCAAAAGATATTCTGCTGATGAGAATTGTGGAAGAAAAAAGCTTCATCCAGATAGCGCAAGAATTAGGACTGAATTATCACACTGTACGATCCCGTTATTTGCGGACAATAAAGGAATTGCGGCGTGAATTGGAGGAAAACGGCGATGAGTAAAATCACTGAGCGCTGGCTTAAAAAACAGATCAAGCAAATTCAAAATGAAAAGGATCAGTATGAACCGACTGAGGAAGAACTGAATATGATAAAGCAGCGTGCATTTGCCGAGTATCAACGCCGCACGGAAACGCAAGATACCAGTGAAAAGCCTATAGGCAAAAAAAGAGGCTTGCTTCGCCGCGTGGTGACTGTTGCCGCAGCAGCCGCAAGCCTGATGATCATATCTTTTTTGTACAGCGCGTTTGCTCCGGTTACGGTTAGTAATGCCAGCAGTTTTATTCGCAGGGCTTCTATCTGGCTAAATGACAAAATGCATCTGGGAATCACTTTTCCCGTACCAGAGGAAACAGAGAAGCCTTTCCGCATTGATGGTTATACCACCTTTGATACCGTGGAAGAGGCATGCAAGCTGACTGCGCCTGTGCCCATTTTTACTGAACCCAATCTGTTTACAGCAAAGGAAATATATGCTGATCTGACGGATGACGGGCAGGAGTACGATTACATCCTTTATGAGAATGATGAGGGAAGTATCTCCTTTTTCACGTATCCTTTATATGACATATCAAACATCACACGCAACAGCACAGAATATGTTGAAAACACATATGGTTTTGGATCAGCATTTTTAACAAGCAGTAATGATGGTTCCATTGGGCTTATATACAGAGAAGGCTATGTAATAAGCGTGGATAGCTCATATAGTACTTCTGATTTAGACAGTTTTCTGCAATCGTTAGCATTTAATTAACAAACAAGCTTTCAGTATGACCTTTGACTGTATTAAACTTTCCTGGGAATACGGCAATATGGGTAACAGCTAGTCGATAATAATAGCCGCTTTCAACAGTCACAGTAGCGGAACGGGTTAAAAATGAAACCAACTGCTGTAACTCTGATACGGTCTGGTATGGTTCCCAAGTGTTATTGCGCCACCTTTGTACAACCATATTTAAGACCATTGTAGATGCGGTCGCATTTGCTTGAGACATAGCAAAGATTGCTACTGAAGTTGAACTGACTTTACTTATCGATTCCTGTGTAAAAACAATCTCCGGTTCATTATCCGTCTCAGCCGATA
>Ga0208297_1002259_pt1 | contig 11952 bp, 11 predicted proteins | sample LMS_cellobiose_e_FD_187367 | JGI IMG/M metagenome (GOLD analysis project Ga0208297, IMG submission 187367) | Rumen-fistulated moose microbial communities from Alaska, USA - LMS_cellobiose_enrichment (SPAdes) (version 2) | ecosystem: Host-associated > Mammals > Digestive system > Stomach > Rumen... | reverse complement strand
CCGATTTGTCGCGTTCTCGTAATTTTTATTATAGTGGTTTTTCGGCCGGAAATCTACCGGCTTCTTGTGAAGTTTTTCGCACAAATAACAAGCGGAGAGGCGTATCGTCCGTCTCTCCGCTTGACCTTCGCTCGTCCATATCGAGCACGCTGCCTTTCGGCGGGCTCATGGAAGCAAAGGGATTTACCCGGGGCAACATACCCCTTTCGGCACCACTTGAGTATGCCTTTGCAAACTTATATCACATTCTATGAGAAAAGTGAATACCCTCCGGGAAAAAACTTCAGTCGTCGAAATCCGGGTACAGATCAAGCGAATCAAACTCTTCATCGCTGATCCTGTCCAGCTTTCTCAGAACGCTTGCGGTCAGGTCGGCAAGCTCTACTTCATCGTCTTCGAGATACGTCCGAATGTCTTCGATCTCTTCCATCGTGCCTTCCCGGTCTCCGGTGTTGTAGATCGAAATCAGGCTGAGTTCATCCTTGGTGAAATCCATCGTCAAATCTCCATTTCCGCGCTCTTGTGCGCCGTCGTTTTCGGGATTCTCTCCGCAACAGGCTGACGGAGCTTTTCAAGAATCGAGGGCTTCTTGTCCGGCTCCTGCTGCTTTGAGCCGTTGTTGATGATCCCGTCGATCATGCCGTAGTCGTCTTCCATAGCCATTTCCGCGTTTTTCAGATAATCCCCGCGTTTGAAATTATCGAGCTGCTTAAAGCCGAAGCTGTCGCAGTAATGATAGGTTACTTCGGGGCCGCGTTTGATGGCAACGATGTCGCTGACTGACAGGCTGTGCCCGCAGAAATCCGCGGGATTGCGAAGGTTGAACTGCTCAAAAGCCTGTTCCAGAACCTCGCCTTTGGAGCCGCCGTCGTACAGCGGCTGGGTGTAGATCGCGCTGTAATGATCTGCCGAAGGAGCGTTCTTTAGCTCGTCGAAGGAGGCGAAGCGAATCTCCACGGGGGCCGTGTCATTGAGCTGAAAAATCAGGATGCCGTCTTCCGGGTTTTCCTGAAATCTCTTTTCGATGTCGCGGGGCGGGATGTCCGCTTTGATCGCGTCCCAATCCTCGCGGGCAATCCCAAACAGGCCGTCATGCTGAATGATTTCCCTGGTGTCCAGCGCCATTGCTTCGGTGCTGTCGGCATACAGCAGATAAACGGTTACGTCTCGCTCCATCAGCTCCAAAGCGCGGTCTTTGGAAAGCGGGAGCATACTCTCGTCAGTGTACCCGAAGTGCTGCATAGCCGCGACGCTGACCAGAGGATCAGGCATCGGATACTCCGGCTCAGGGCTGTCCAGACGGATTTCAGGCTCACTGACCGGCTCCGCAACAGCCGCTGCGGAAGAGGCGCTGCCGTCCTTCTCAGCGGTCTGTTCATCAATTCCGCGTTCCTTCATAATCGCGGCATAGTTGCGGTCGATGTCGGTAATCAGCTCGGAAGAAGCCTTGTTGATGGTTTCAAGGGACGCTTTGAGCTCTTTCAGCTCCTTGTCTTTGCTCCAGCTTGCGATATAGCCGAAGCTGTTCTCGCCGGTGGCAATACCGTAATATGCGCATACGGCAAAGGAAACGCTCTCGGCTTCGACTTCCTCGGTGTTGCGGGATTTCCTTGCTTTTTCTGGATATGCTTCCTCGTAGAACTGGCGAAGGGTCATGGAGCCGCCGCGGAAACCCATATCGTCGTACACGTCGAGCCGTCCGCTCTCCGGCAGTTCAATGGGTTGAGCCGTGATAACGCTTCCGGCGTGGTTTACAACGACCCGTTCCTCCAGATACCGGAGCTCTCCCGGATCGTCATCCGAGCCGCGCAGATCGTAGCAGTACAGTCCTTCCGGCAGCTTGTTACGGTCAACGCGCCCGTTGGTAAAAAGGGCGTCCACGCCGCAGATCTCCATATCGTCGTAATCGTCTCTGGATTCCAGCAGCTCGTTCTTCTTATAGTCATGGAGCTTGGAGTGAGCGATTTCGTGAAGCGTTGCGGAAACGGTCTGAATCTCGCTCATTCCTTCACGGACATGGATGCTCTTGTGTTCCGTGTCATAGAAGCCGTCCATGTTTCCCGCCATCGGCTCAATGGTGATCGGAACCGGCGCGGAGCGTTTCAGCGCCTCCATGAAAACGTCGTAGTTCTGGACATTCCCATGAAGATCAGAGGCGAGCTGAGGGAGAGGCTTGCCCTCGGTCTGCGAAACGTCGAAAACAGTGACGGGCTTGAACATGGGGATACTGATTTCTTTTTCCTCGATGATGACCTTCCCGTCAGGGTCGAGAATGGGGAGCTTGGTATCAGGGTCGAGCTTTTCCTGTTCGACCTTCTTTTTGAAAGGCGTCGGGGCAATGATCTTGATCCCTCGCTGGCCCTTCATGACGTTTCGCTCGAACTGGTCCCGCCACTTGTTGAAGCCGGCGACGTGGGTCGCGTTGGGCATCTGCATATAGATCAACATCTGGTTGTTGACGCTGTAGTGATGAAACCTGCTCATGGTCGTCAGGTACTGCTTGTACTTGTCGCTTTCAAACAGCTCCTTGATCCCTTTTTCGATGGAATCGGTGATCTCCTTGAGCCTTGCCTTATTTGTCTGCTTTTGGGGTTCGGTATTGTCCTGAACAGGCATAGTATAACCTCCTTCATCAGTTTTTCTGGATTACCCGTTTGAACTTCAAGGCGCTGGCCTCGATATACTCGTCAATCAGTCTGTTCTGCGCTTTCGTTTCCGCGTATGCAGTGACGGTGATGGTCTTCGTGCTCCAATCCCTTGTATAGCTGTCAGCGGCGACATTCGTGATGTGATGGAGAGCCAGGAAATCCCTGAAATCCTGCATCGCGGCTTTATCGTCGGACATGACCACATTTACGAACAATCTGTCTTTGGAGAGCCTGTTCCCGATTGATACCGCGAGGCAGCAGCCGATCCCTCCGGCCGCGGAAACAACCGCGACAGCCAGCAGGTTATCCGCGGAAAGCACGTTTTTAATGAGCATGAAGTAGATGAAATCCGAAACAGCCACCGTCAATCCGGCAAGCAGACTGCGGTTCCGCTGAATCAGAATCGTTTTTGTGGTTGATAGCGTGTTATCGAACACCTTGGCACAGAACAAGGCTGCGTAGTAAAAAAAGAATGTCATGTGTCCTCCATGAAATAAGGCTCCCGTACAGGTCTGACCTATACGGGAGCCGGATCGTTATTCTGCGCTGTCCCTGTGTTCCTCTTCACGCGAGCAATGTCCGCTGACAACGCAGAGACACATGACGGTCACGCCGAGAGCGCCGCCCGCCATGCAGCCGAGAATGAAACTCAGCATCACTTGGCCTCCTTGTCAAATTCGAGCTTGTAAACGCTGTGAGAGCCGTCGTCTTCCAGACGGATAAAGGCGTCATAGCTCTTGCCGGTCTTTTCCGAGAAGATGCCGCTGACGTAAGCCCTGCCGTCTTTCAGCAGAGCGGCAACCATCTTCTTTGTCAGATTGATCTTCTTCGCGGTGAGGAACTTGTTGTCCCGCCACAGCCCGAAGCGGCAGTCGTTTTTCTCGCAGAAGTACCCCTTTTTGCTTTCGGTCACAGGAGCGCCGCAGCGGGGGCACTTGCCGATTTCTTCGCGGCCGGATGGGAAAAGAACCTCGGAGCCCTTCACAGGTTCGTAGTTCTTTACCAGATCATCGACCAGGGCGGTGATGTCTCGGATGAAGTCGGCAGCTTCGGCCTCGCCATGTTCGATCTGTTTCAGACGGTTTTCCCACTCGGCAGTGAGAAGCGGAGATTGGAGCTGTTCGGGCAGAACGGTAATCAGAGACCGGCCCACCTGCGTGGGAATCAGATTCACGGTCTTCTTGCTTTTCTGGCGCTCAACGAAGCCGGTTTCCACGAGCTTTTCGAGGATCGCGGCGCGGGTAGCCGGGGTTCCGAGACCCTTACGCTCAGCGTCTTCGGGCATTTCCTTCACGCCCGCCGTTTCCATCGCGGAAAGAAGAGTGTCCTCGTTGTAGTGCTTGGGAGGCGTCGTTTTACCCTCCTTGATCTCTGTGCTGACCGGAACGATCAGATCCCATTCTTTGAGAACGGGCAGTTCCTTGTCCTCCTGCTCTTTCTTCACGAAAGCCTTCCAGCCGGGATTGATAACGCGCTTTCCCTTTGCGGTAAAGACCGCGCCTTTCGCTTCCAGGGTGATTTCGGTTTCCTCATACCTGTGCTGCTCGCATACGGACATGAGCACCTGACGGGCGATCAGCCGTAGGATTTCACGTTCCCCGGCAGGCAGAGATTCCAGATCGGCGTTCCCCGCAACGAGGGTGGGAATGATCGCGTGATGATCGGACACCTTTTTGCTGTCGCAGACTTGCCCGGGGAGAATCGCTTTCGGTGGATTCAGGTCACAGATTCCGGCAGCACAGAGAACGACGGCTTTTACGCCGTCTTCCATATCATCGGTGAGGAATCTGGCGTCCGTGCGGGGATAGGTTACGAGCTTTTTTTCGTAAAGGGACTGGAGATAGTCGAGCGTCTGCTGGGCGGTATATCCGAGCTGACGGTTGGCGTCGCGCTGGAGGGTGGTCAGATCGTAGAGCGCCGGGGCTTTCTCGGACTTCTCCTTGCAGGAGACGGACTTCACGACCATCGACTGGCCGCTGACTTCTTTCCGAACATTTTCGGCCTCAAACTTATCCTTGAACCTTTCCGTTGTTGCGGAGAAGGAATCAAAAGAGGCGTTGACTGTATAGAACGGCTCCGGCCTGAAAGAGTCGATTTCCGCTTCCCGCTGGACGATCAGCGCGAGCGTAGGAGATACGACGCGGCCCACGTTCAGGGTTCGGTGATACAGCACGCTGAACAGTCTCGTACCGTTGATGCCTACCAGCCAGTCGGCCTTGCTGCGGCAGAGAGCGGAGGTAAAGAGATTGTCGTACTCCTTGCCGTCGCGGAGATTGTCGAAGCCCTCCTGAATCGCCGCGTCCTCCATAGACGAAATCCACAGGCGCTTCATCGGCTTTTTGCAGCCGGAAAGGTTGTAGACGGTGCGGAAGATGGCCTCGCCCTCACGCCCGGCGTCACAGGCGTTGATGACCTCGGACACGTCGCCGCGGGACATGAGGGATTTCAGGAGATTGAACTGCTGCGCCTTGTCCCGGCTGACAGCATACTCCCACGGATCGGGAACGATGGGCAGGTCGGCGTAGTTCCACTTTTCGTATTTAGCGTCGTAAACATCGGCGGATGCGAATTCCGCCAGATGCCCGAAGCACCAGGATACGAGGTAGCCGTTTCCTTCCACATAGCCGTTTTCCCGTTTCCCAGCGCCGAGAACGGCGGCGATAGACTTTGCCACAGAGGGCTTTTCAGCGATTACGAGCTTATACATTCTGTTCAGTCTCCTTTGCTTTCATCGTTTTCATCATCGGCGGTTTCATCCTCGATCTCATATTCGTCTTCATCGTCTCCGAAATCGTAGTCATCGAGATCGGAGCCGCCCTTATTGTCCGGCTGCTTTTTGCGGAACTTGAACCAATAAAGAGCGCCGCCACCGGCGAGAGCCAGGATCAGGACGATGATGAGCAGGCTCCCGGAAGACGACTTCTTTTCCGAGGTTTCCGCGGGCTTCTCCGTCTCTTTATCGGCGGGTTTTTCCTCCTTATCCTTGTCGGTGGAGGGCTTCTCCGCTTCCTTGCCCATGCACTCGCTCATGTTGTTTTTGCATACCGGACAGTTCGTGTTGACCGCGCCGGGTTCGCAATGATCCTTGCAGGTACAGACCGGAGCGGTTTCCTGCTTGCCGTCGTCCATCAGGGCGAGAAGATCCGACTCGTCCACCATATTGAGGAAGTAGACGTTCTCCGTTTCGCCGGAGCGGTCAATGATGATATAGAAATAGTTTCCGTTCTTGGTTTCCACAGTGATGAACTGCTTGTCTTTCAGCACCTTTTTGTCCTGGACAACGTAGCTTTCATCCTGAAGGATGTCGTCAACGAGCGTCATATTGCCGGCGGGGGTCAGCGGAGTGCCGCCGATCATGGAAAGAAAACCGGAAAGGAAATCGTCGATCTCTTCGGCGTTTACATCCCAGGTGATTCCCGGCTCGCCGCCGTCGCCGGAAGGATCGGGCACGGTCTCCGTGGTAATGCTGATTTCGTCGATGGGGCCGGGAGTGGGGGTAACGCCGTTCTCGTTGGACTGGTAACTGGTTCCGTCGCTTGCATACGCGGAAACAGAAAACGCCATGAAGCAGCACAATACGGCAAGCATCATGGCGAAAAACCGTGTTTTATTCTTCTTCAAGGGTTCTTTCCTCCGTTTCTTTGAAATCGTCGGGGATCGAAGCCGTGGGGTTCTTTTCCAACAGCCCCATCAGCTCCGCAAGCTGGTCGAGTGACAGGCCGTTTTCCCGCACGATTCCGATAATATCAGTGTTTTCGAGCCTGAGAATCTGATCGTCCAGAGCTTTGAGCCGTGCGGTCAGAGACTCGATCCTGTGAGCGATTTTGTCCCGCTCAGCTTTCAGTTTTTCGATGCGCGGATTCATTTCTTCCTCCTTCATCAAGGATTGGGCAAACGCCCGTAAGACAGGAAATGCGCCTGCCAGTAGCTGTTGTTGAGATTAGCGTACTGGATAGGATCGCCGCAGTGGATCATCATGTTATTGCCGACATAGATACCGACATGGCTTGCCCCGGTCGTGTCATAGGTTCCCTGGAAGAAAACCAGATCGCCGGGCTTCACATTGGCGGCTGATACAGCGGTGCAGATCCCACGCAGCCCATCAGCTCCGAGCCGACCGAAATTCCAGCCGACACCGCAGTTGTTGCAGACCCAGCTCACGAAGCCGGAACAGTCGAACGACGTTGCCGGACTGGAGCCGCCCCACACATAGGGATAGCCGAGATACTTCTCCGCTTCCGCGATCATTTTGGCGAACTGCTCGTCTTCCAGCGCTTCGGGCGGAATCTCATACTTTTCGTACTCCGTCCCGAAATACCTTCCGACGTAACCGGAGCCGGGAAAAAGATCGGGTCGGTTGCCCAGGGTTGCCATATACATGGCGTACATGGAAAGCTGTTCCTGCGACATGATATAGACCGGGACATGGGAGAGGTTGAAGTTTTCCAGAGAGACGCTGCAGATAAAGTAGTCGTAAGGGACTTCTTCCTCGTACTCGTAAGGAACCGGTACATACTGGCCGCTGTCAGGGTCATATACCCAATCGACGCCGGAGACCGTTTCTGTTCTGTACCGCGTTTCCTTGGTGACGGTTTCCGTCAGGATATACTGCTTCTCAAACAACAGGGCGAGCGTACCGCCAACTTCATCAATCGTCCATTCGCCGCCTTGAAGGGCTGTGATCGCGGAGATCAAGACGTAGGGATCGTGTTCTATATCGTCCAGATCGAAGTGGTACTCGTCGTAATCGTGGGTGCTTTCGTAGGTGTCCAGATATTCCTTCAGTTCCGCTTCCATACCGCAGTAAGCGGCTTCCGCGGCCAGCATATCGCTGTCCTCAAGCGGATAAGTCGTGGAATTGATGGTCGAGCTCATGCTCTGGAACATGACGGAGCAGGAAGAAACGATGGTGGAAATCACGAGAATCAGGGCGAGAATACCGCCAACGATTAGAAAAGCCTTTTTGTGCTTGGCGATGAACTCGCCGACCTTTTTCGTTTCCTCCGCGGACTTCTTCGCCGCTTTCGCCGTCGTTTCGGACGCTTTGGCCGTTTTCTCCGCTCCGCTTCCGGCTTTCGCGGCAGCGTACTCCTTTTTTATCGCGCGTTTCTGCTGCCATTTGGAATGAGGATTTGAGGAATAGCCGGCCGTTTCCGCGTGTTCCTTTTCAAGAGCTTTCACGTTGGCTTTGTCAGCCGCGGCCTCGGCCCGGTTCGCTTCACGGTAAGGCTTTTCCTCGCGGGAGCGGTGAGCGGTTTCGACTGTGCGATAACCGCTCTCCGCTGTCTCAGTCAGAGTGTTTGCTGCGTCCGTGCCGGAGTTGTCGTCGTTGTTTTCCCGGATATTCCGATGCACGGTTGCTCGGAGGGTATCCACGGGAGCATCCTTGGCGACATGGGACAGTTTGGACGGAGGTTTCTTTTCCTCAAAGGTCAAGCGCGTTGTGATTTTCCCATCAGGGTTCACAACGCGCTCTTTTACCGCTTTTTTCTGGATTTTGGCCTCGGCCTTTTCCAGCCGGTCAACAGCCTTATCTGCTTTCTCCGCTGCTTTTCGGATTACGGGGTTTGATAGCTCCTCCTCCGAGAACTGCAACCGCGGAGACCGTTTTGCCATAGATCATCACCTCGGTTCTTGGGGTTTGACGGGATCATCAGCGAAAACCGCCTGTTCCGTGATTACTTCACCAGCAGCAAGACCGGGTTCCCAGGAACGGATTTTCTCAACGCGAGCCCGGAAGTGCGCTTTCCCGGCAGGCGTCACAAGCGTGTATTCGCTCTTTTCTCCACCCGGAAGATAGAAGTCCCTGGTCATGAACAGCGGATCGTTACGTTTGCCCGCTTTGGCAAACACTCTCCCGTCGCGGTGCCTATCGCGGAATACATAGTTCTTTTCGAGCAGATAGCCGATGAACTTGTTCTGAGGGACGCCGAGTTCCTTTGCCGTGTAGCGGAGGCAGGTCAGATCATCGTCACTCACGAAATGGTCATAATACCCGGCTTTCGGCGCAAGCAGTGCGTTTTCGGCCTGCACCTTTTCAAGAGCCTCCCGCGCTGCTCTTGCGTTCGCGTTTTCGTCACGGAGCCGCTGGATATACTCAGGAATCCACTCAGGATGCTCATCCATCTGATCGAGGACTTTATCCGTGACATACGCACCATACTTGCGGATAGACGGGATGACCTCATGCGTAATCCAACGCTTAAAGGCCTGTGCTTCCGGCTTTTTGGAGCAGAGGATCAAATGGTAGAGTCCGGGTTCATTTACAGCATTGACCTCTATCGTCTTTTCAGGGTTTTGGGGGTGGGTTACTTCAAGTAACCCACCTTCGTCAGCATACAATCTGGCCATAGCGCGAGAGACCTGGGTTAAGCCAAGCGCTTTGCAAACATCTGCGGCAACGAACCAAGGTTCGCTGTTGATGACCTTGCTTCGCACCTCACCGAATTCCGGGTTAGTAAAAATAAGAAGACCGTTGTTTTCCATCAATTCATCCTTTCTCTTCACCCGCCGCCTGTTCCTGCGGCTTGGTGGTCATGATCCGATAAAGCTCTGTGTCCTTGGGGAAATGGTCAACGAACGGCAGGATTATATTGCCGTAGAACAGAAGCCCTTCACCCTCGGAAGAGTGCGTAACATAGGAAAGCTGATGCGGGGAGATATTGAGCTGCTTGGCCAGAATCTGTCTGTCGCCGGATGCCTGGTTGAGCATATACACATAGTCGGAGTTCTCAAAGATATTCTCAACCTCGCGGGAGGAAAGAAGGTCTTTGACATTCTGCGTGATGCCGGTCGGGATACCGCCCCATTTTCTGAAACGCTTCCAGATCTCCACTGTGTAGGCGGCGGTCTGTTCTTCTTTCAAGAGAAGGTGCATCTCGTCGATATAGTAGCGGGTGGATTTGTGGGCCTCGCGGTTCACAGTGACGCGGTTCCAGACCTGATCCTGTACGATCAGCATACCGATCTTTTTGAGTTGCTTCCCCAATTCTTTGATGTCATAGCTGACCACGCGGCTGCGGATGTCCACGTTCGTGCGGTGGTTGAAGACGTTCAGGGAGCCGGTGACGTAGATTTCCAGCGCAGTTGCGATATACTGCGCTTCCTTTTCATCCTGCCTCCGGAGTTCGTTATACAGGTCTTCAAGGATCGGCATTTTTTCAGGCCGGGGATCGTTCAGATACTCCCGGTACACCAGCCGGACGCAGCGGTCGATGATGGTTTTCTCAACGGGCTGCAACCCGTCTTTGCCGCCGACAACAAGCTCGCAGAGGGAGAGAATGAAGTCTGATTTCAGGGAAAGCGGGTTTTCGTCGTCCGAATAGTTGAGGTTCAGATCCATCGGATTGATGAAATCCGTGGATGTGGGAGAAATGCGGATGACCTGTCCTTCCAACCGTTCCACGAGGGGGCCGTATTCCGCTTCCGGGTCGCAGATGATAATGTCGTCGTCGGTCACGAGGAACACGTTGGCAATCTCGCGCTTCGCGGAGAAGGATTTACCGCTGCCCGGAGTGCCGAGAATCAGGCCGTTGGGGTTTTTCAGCAGCTTGCGGTCAACCATGATGAGGTTGTTGGAAAGCGCGTTCAAACCGCAATACAGAGCCTCTTTGCTTTCCTGAAACAGCTCCTGCGTCGTGAACGGGACAAAAATAGCGACGCTTGAGGTGGTCAAGCCTCGCTGAATCTCGACCTGGTTATACGCAAGCGGCAGGCTGCTCATGAGCCCTTCTTCCTGCCGGAAGTCCAGCTTTGTCAAAGCGCAGTTGTATTTCTGCGCGATGCCGGACGCCTGGAACACCTGATTGTCAAGCTGCTGCTTGCTGTCTGCGATGTTCAGGAGCGTGAAGGTCAGAAGGAACATGCGCTCGTTCCGGGACTGCAAATCTTGGAGGAGCTTTTTTGCTTCGCTGCCGTAGGTCGCAAGGTCGCTGGGGATGATGTCCATGTCATAGCCGGAGCGAACGGCCTTTTTCTGCTCCTCGATGGTCATCTTCTGGATGTCGGTGATCTTGCGCTTGATGGTTTTGATCGCCTTGACCTGATCCACAGACTGAACATGGAGGCTCACGACGAGGGAGCTTTCCATATCCAGAAAGTCAGCCAGAAGCCGGTCATTCAGTTCCGGGGCGAGGATTTGCAGGAAGGAAACGGTGCCGATCCTGTTCCCGATGCCGAAATTACTGCCGGTCTTGAACTCAAAGCTCGAAGGAGCAATAAAGTCCTTGACGGACAGGCCGGAAGGAGCAAGCCAGTCCCACGAGAAACGGAACGGCTCTTTCTCATCCAGATGGAAAATGCCGTGCATGACCCGGAGCCGCTCCAAGCCGTTCAGGGATTGTGCGGAAACGCCGAGCCGTTTGAAATTATTGAGGATGTCCGTTTCGATACGCTCCAGCCTGGGTTTTGCCGTTCTGAGCGTTTCGGATTCGATGCCGAACGTCAGGTACTTCGTCTTGACCTTGCCGTTATTCCCGCGGGCAAGCTGATTCTGAAGCATTTCCGTATATTCGCGGCGGATGCTGTCAAAGCGGTCGCCCTGCAAGGGAATACTGATGCTTTTCGACCAGTTATCCTTGGTTGCGGACTTGTTGACGAAGGAGAGCTGGAACTTGACGGAGCTGTCGAAATAGTTGAGGAAATCGCACCAGCCGTCGAAGATTGCTGTCTTGTCCTCGTTCTGCGAGAGCTGATAGTTGATGTCCTGATATTGGATGGTTTTGGTGAAATAGGTGTCCGTAACACGGCAGATGCCATCAGGATACATACGCTGGAACGGGATACTGTCCTGTGCGGAAAGCTGTCTTTTGTCTTGTCTCTTGGCGCGGGCGATTGCTGCTTCAATCTGCCTTTTTTCCGCTCTTGTGAGCTTCCTGGCCTGAGACAATGCCATATACCTCCTTGTCGAGAGAATCCTGCCGTTCAAGGACGGCGTAGAAGTTGTTTGTCTGGAACGGTCTCTGCTTGGGCCTTATGAAAAGCACCTGAACGATGTTGCGGATGATCTTTTCAAGAGGCTGACCGTTCTTCTCATACATGCCGAGCAGAAAAGCCGGAAGCATGACGATCATCATGCAGATCGCGGCCCCGCTGACGGCGATTTGGGTTTTCAAAAGAAAAAAGAGCGGGACGCCGATCAACGCCCCGCTTCCGAAACAAATGAGCTGCCGCTTCGTAAGATTGAAAAGAACCTTTGTCTTGACGGCATTCAAGTCTTTCGGGACGGGTACATAGGCCATTCTTCGTACCTCCTCCGGTTAATGTGCGTTGAACACACTCTTGGCCAGCGAGCCGGTCTTAAAGA
>Ga0208297_1002250_pt1 | contig 12019 bp, 10 predicted proteins | sample LMS_cellobiose_e_FD_187367 | JGI IMG/M metagenome (GOLD analysis project Ga0208297, IMG submission 187367) | Rumen-fistulated moose microbial communities from Alaska, USA - LMS_cellobiose_enrichment (SPAdes) (version 2) | ecosystem: Host-associated > Mammals > Digestive system > Stomach > Rumen... | reverse complement strand
ATTTCCCGAATACTTAACCCTTCTAAATAATACAATTTCCTGATATGCTCTAATTGGGCCATCTTAATCATTTCCTTTCCTCCCGTACGATTGTGTTAGCCAACAATAATCATACAGGATTGGAATATTAAGGTGGCCTATTTTTTCCCCAGCATCCGGCCTAATTTTAGGCTAGCATTAACATATCGCCGATAAATAACTGGGTACCTGTTAAACCTCTTTGTTTGAGACTCTTCAGGAACTCCATCCAACTGGCCTTGTCTTCCTTCATACCTTCCGCTGCTCCGATTACCTCGCGGTAACCTTCGTCGTTTACGGCCATGGCTATTAGTATTGCTACGTTCTCGTATTCACCGCCCCAATTGCGTTTCAAGTACATGCCATCCAAATACACATAAGGGTAATTGCCTTGTAGAGGGCGATTACGCTAGATTTCAATATGTTCATATACCTTTTTGTTAAGATTGCTAACGGTACCAGCGGAGACTTTGGTACCCCACAGCGCTTCGGTAATATCTTCAACTCTTCGTACTGAGACTCCCGCCAGGTACATTTCAATCAATGCTTCTTCAATTGAGCTTTCCCGGCGCTGATAACGCTCGATAATTGCGGTTTCGAATGCCACTTTCTTGAGCTTTGGCATCTTAAGCGTTACTTCGCCTGATGTTGTGGTTAATTTCCGTTCATAATGGCCAGAACGATACCCCTGGCGCGCTTCGGTTCGTTCGTAGCGGCCAGCATTGGTCAACTCGGCTGCTTCCTGCTCCAGCAGCTCGTTTAGAGTTTCTTCAACGCTGTGTCGAACTAGCTCTTTTAACTCCTGTTTTATGGCACCTTCATTAAGTTGTATAATTTTATTGGACATGGTTTGTGCAGTCCTCTCTTGGCAGATTTTGTGTGGTAACTTTATCTTACCAAGCGGCTGCGCCCATGTCCTTATTTATTGGGCGCTATTTGATTTTGCGAAACTATTGTACCTTATCATGGTAGTTTAGGGACTTGTTGAGATTTATTGGGAAGGATTATATGCTTTTATTAAAGAATAAAAATTAAAGTAATAATTATGCGCTTTTATTTAGTTTTTTAAAATAAATATAATAAATATAATATTTTCTTCTTTAGCCATGTAATTCTTCTCCTTTAGCTTGAGGTGTTGAGAATGGGGTTTCGGCAATTAGACATCAAGTCTGAATATCGTTCCTTAACTGATAATGTAGTGACAGATTTTTATATTCCTAGCTTGGAACAGGCAGTGCTGTACAAGCGCTCTGTAGGCTTTTTTTCCTCAACGGCATTAATAGAGATGACCCGAGGGATATGTGGTTTGGTAAAGAACAGTGGGCGCATAATGATCATCGCCTCTCCTAGATTACAACAAGAAGATATTGATGCTATTAATAAGGGGTATGAAGAGCGTACCTCTGTAATTCAGCGAGCTTTGGTAAATGCGATCACTGAACCTCGAAACTATTTTGAGGAGAAACGTCTTAATCTTCTGGCTAATCTTATTGCGGACGGTGTTTTAGACATAAGAATTGCTTTTACGGAAACCAACGGCAACATTGGGATATATCATGAAAAAATGGGGCTTCTTTACGACGAAGAAGGAAATATTATAGCATTTTCCGGGTCAATGAATGAGACAGCTACCGCCTTTATGCATAATTATGAGACGATTGATGTCTACTGTTCTTGGACCCATGATAATGCAAGAGTTCAAGCAAAAGATGCGGCATTTAATAAACTCTGGAATAATTGCGAACCTAATTTAAGCGTAGTAGAGTTTCCAAAAGTGGCAATAGAAAAGTTACAAGCTTACAAAACAGGCCAAATTGATCTGGAAATTGATGTAGTTGAGTTTGCGGTTAATCGGCATGTTTCACCGCCCAAAGGACCATGCATTCCCAAAGAAGTATCGCTATTTGATTACCAAATTCAAGCTGTCGAAGAATGGGCTAAAAGAGGCTTTATAGGTATTTTCGATATGGCAACGGGAACCGGTAAAACTTACACCGGTTTAGCGGCTATAACAAGGCTGTTTGAGCATTGTGACAAACAGCTTGCTGTCTTGATAGTTTGCCCATACCAACACCTGGTAGAGCAATGGGTAGAAGACATTAAGTTGTTCAATATGAAGCCCATTGTTGGCTATTCAACTTCCCAACAGAGAAATTGGAAAACTAGGTTAAAAGATGAGGTTAGTAGTTTTAACCTAGGCGTTAGAGAGCACTTCTGTTTTGTGACAACTAATGCCACTTTTTCCTCCGAATTTGTCCGCGCCCAGGTAGAACTACTTGAAGGTAATGTGTTGTTGGTAGTGGATGAAGCACATAATTTTGGAGCATCCCATTTAAGCACGGCATTAAGCCCTAAAATTCCCTATCGCCTAGCTCTGTCAGCTACGATTGAACGATACGGCGACGAAGAGGGGACGGAGAAGCTATATAATTATTTTGGGGAGAAGTGTATTGAATATTCGTTGGAACGGGCTATTTGGGAGGGTAAGCTTACTCCCTATTATTATTATCCAGTAGTGATTCATCTTGATAATGAGGAACTAGATGAGTACAGAGCCATAACTAAGGAAGTGATTAAACATTGTAGCACTGACGCAAAAGGTAAACTTAAGATTAGCCAATATGGCAAGTTATTGCTCATAAAAAGGGCGCGTTTAGTTGCAGCCGCAAAGGAAAAGATTAAAAAACTGCAGGAAATAATGGTTGATTATAGGAAAGACAAGCATCTTTTAGTCTATTGCGGAGCAGCTACTATGCGTGAACCAGGGTATAAGGAAGGTGTAATTGAAGATTTTGAAATGCGTCAGATTGATGTGGTTTCGGATTTGTTGGGTAACAAATTAGGTATGGGAATATCCCAGTTCACGTCAACAGAAAGTGCTTCTGAGCGGGAGCGTCTGAAAAAAGAATTTGCGGAAGGCGATAAAATTCAAGCATTAGTTGCCATTCGATGTTTAGATGAAGGAGTCAACATTCCTAATATAAAGACAGCATTTCTTTTGGCTAGCAGTACCAATCCGAAAGAATATATTCAGCGGCGGGGCCGAGTTCTTCGCAAATTCCCCGGCAAACATTATGCTACGATTTATGACTTTATTACTCTGCCTCGCAAGTTAGATAACGTACAGTTTATTAGTGAAGATGAATGGAAAATGGATTTGTCTTTGATCAAGCGTGAAATCACTAGGATACGAGATTTTGCTGACCTTGCACAGAACCCAGCCCAGTCTGATTTTCTGATATCAGCGATCGAGGAGGCTTATGGCTTTATCATAAATAAATATAGGAGGCATTGAATATGACATCTAAATTAGATGCTTCTCAACCTTTAGATGAAAAGAAACTTAATCGACTGAAATTGGATATTCTTACATTGGAACGAGATAACCTTAGAACTCGTGAGCTTACCAATGACGAGATGGTGGAAAAGATTCGGAAATTGATCGAGGAGGAAGTAATGAAATGCTATTAAGGTCAATCCGGTTTAAAAACTTCCGACAGTATAAAGGAGATCAGTCGATTGAGTTTTCTTGTGATCCTGAGCGAAATGTAACGGTTATACTAGGGGACAATACCAGTGGCAAAACAACTATAGTTCAGGCATTTACATGGGTCTTATATGGCTCTGCAAATTTTTCAAGTGAGGACTTATTAAACCTAGATGTTGCCAGTCAAATGCGTGTGGGTGACAAAGAGAAAGTCGAGGTAGATATTTGCCTGAATCATGATAATACAGAATATATTATTAGCCGTTATGAAGAATACGTTTGTACTGGTAATGGAATCCACCGCCATCAATTTAGTTCGCCAAAATTATTTTATAAACAACCAGATGGACAGCTAAAAACGATTGAGAAGGTTGATTCCACTATCCAAAAGATATTACCAAAAGAATTGTCAAACTATTTCTTTTTTGATGGAGAACGTATCGAGACTATTAGCAGCAAACAAGATGTAACTGAGGCTGTTAAAGGTTTGCTTGGGCTGACTGTACTAAGCAATGCCATGTCACACTTGAATCCTAGATCTAGTAAGAGTGTAATAGGTAAATTTAGAAGTAGCATGGATGTTGATAGCAGCAGAAAAGCAGAGAACCTTCTACAACAGATAGAAAGTCTTACCGATCGTCGGGAATATATTGGCACTGAATTAGCAAATGTTGAAGACCAGATCAAGCATTACGAAGGTCAAATAGAATTGACTGAAAACATCTTGCGGGAACATCAACCTACCGCTATTCTGCAGCGCAAGAGGGAAGAGCTTGAAAGAAATATTAAACAGGAAAAAACTGCTCTGGAAGATTCAAAAAAGCGCCTTTTTGATGGATTTAACAGGAATGCTATAGGCTTTTTTACTCAACCAATGATGAAGAAGGCCTTAGAATGCCTTGACGATGCTAAAGTCAGTGACAAAGGTATTCCTGATATGAATGCTTCTGCTATTGATTACATAATTCAACGTGGTATATGTATTTGCGGTGAAGTGATTGAGGAGGGAAGCAGTCGACATGCTCATCTTATTAAAGAACGCGATTATCTTCCCCCTCAATTTATTGGTACTGTTATCCGGACATTTAAAGAGAAAATCTCTATGTATCAGTCTTTTAGCGAGCCTTATTATGAAAACCTTAAGTCAAGTTATCAAGAGATTATTCGTTGTAAGACTCGCATAAATGACTGGGATGATGAATTGCTTGATATCTGTGATAGGATTAAGGGTAAAGAAGATGTGAAGAAGCACGAGGAAAATTTACAAGACTATAAAAATCGCTTACGCAAATTGGCGTCGGAAAAAGATAAGCTGATTGAGGAAAATGCTAAATTGGTTGGTGAAATTGAACGCCTTCAGCGATTGCACGATAGCTTGGCTATTGCATCAGAAAAAAATACAAGGATTCAATCATACATTCGTTATGCTGAAGCAATTTACGAGTGGATAAAAACAACTTACGAAAGTAGGCAGCATGAAATCCGGCAACAATTGGAAACTCGAGTTAATAATATCTTCGCCCAGATGTATCATGGCAGCCGCAAAGTTACAATAAATGAAAAATTTAATGTTACTTTGTTGACAGCATTAGGGGAAGAAGAAATAGTTACCGATGAGTCTAGGGGGTTGGAAACAGTTAAGAACTTTGCTTTCATAGCTGGATTGGTTGATTTAGCCAAGGCAAAAATTAAGGAGAAAACCGAGGACTTGGAAAAGCCATTAAGCTCTGAGCCCTATCCGTTAGTAATGGACGCTCCCTTTTCAAATGCCGATGAAAAACATGTAACTAATATCTCGCGCATTTTGCCCGATATTGCTGAACAAGTCATCATGGTGGTTATGGCTAAAGATTGGGGATTCGCTGAAACCGTCATGGGTCATAGGGTAGGGAAAAAATACTATTTAGATAAAAAATCTGAAACCTTAACCTACATTAAGGAGAGTGTATGATCATGTTTGATAGGGATTATCAAATCAGGGGCAAGCATGCTACATACTCAAAATATCTGGTGAAGCATAAAGATAATACCGGGGCTCCCATATTTAATCGATTTATCGATATTTATATGATCGGTGCCATAATGGGCTTTATGCACGGAAAAAGAGCTGAAGAAGATAACACCGTTAAAGATGATGTTTCAATTTTAGCGAGTACAGTAATTGCAGAAAAGGACAAGCTCCAATTTATTTATAGACTAATCATGTTGTTAGATACGAATTCAGGTTTGACTCTAGAAGAGCGGATTAATAGGGCTTTCAGGGATGATAGCAAGGAAGAGACTATAGCCGATAATATGAAACTTTTCCATTCTTATGTTTGTGGCGGAATAGAGTATCTTTATGAAAAGTTTAAAGACTGTGTCACCAATGATGACTTCATTGATAGAATTTATCAAATAGTAGATCGGTTTAAGGCTGATATTGATAATAACTTGTATGAGACCGCTATAAAAAATATCATTGACGGCTGGGATTACGCGTATGTCGCGGAGTGAATTTAATGGATGCTAGATTAGCATTAATGGTGGATCTAGAAAAAGCTCTAAATATGTTCGAGCAAGCTAATCTATATGCAGCAGGCCTGGCTTTCTTTTCTGCTTTAGGATATCATGTTAAGCCTTTGAAAACCGCTATTAATGAAAGTATGTTTCGCTTTGTTTATATAATAAGCAAGAATCGCTGCGTCTTTAGGAGAGAAGAAACTCATGCCATGGAAAGCGTTACCAACATCTCATGGTTGTTTTCTTTGGATCATCATGATGAAAGTTTATGGAAAAAGCAACGGGTGGTACGCTTTAGCGACACCCCTATTTTATCTATTAATTACTTTTGTGTTGAAATGAAATGCTCTTGGCGTGATCGGAGTATTATGGCTGCGATTTTAACGAAAATAATAAGCAAAGTAGTGAATAATTCGGTTGTTGTATTATTTAAGCATGCTAATCACTTACTATTAGCGTGTGGCCGTATGATAATTAGCAAGAATCAAAGTAGCTTGAGGGTGTACCTATCTGATTGGTATGTTATTGATCCCATTCAAGAAGAGGTTTTATACAGGTTATCAGATTGGGATTGGGGAAATTTTAGTAATAATAGCCTCGATGATTTTATATTAGATTGGATTTATTTAATGGCTAGGCCTTATTTTCGAAATATCCAAGAATATGAATGCAAATATAAGAAATATAAATATGATATTTATAACTCTTGCGGTAAATGGGATTGGAGTTACTACGAATCTGATAGATTGTTAGAATCAGATTATCGGTACCAGTACGGATATGATTATGTAAGTTTGGAAGAATGTTACGAAGTGCTAGAGGATTACAATAATTGGGTAATAACTGATATGATAAAAATGTTGGAAGAATCTGCTGTTACTGCCGATGATAAAGATCGGTTTAAACAACCAACGCCTTCTCAAATAAAGCACAGCGGGCCTGATATAAACGGTATTGACGAAGATATCCTTAGCGATCCTGTTAAATTGTTAAGCTATCTCGAATCTCTGGATAAAAGGATGTAATTTTCATTATTATTCAAAAAAGATAAAATTTAGCTTATCATTCAATATCTCTTGAAATCACTGTATTTCATTTTTGTTGTTAAGAACTATCCTCTTGCTAATTAAATCTTTGTGTAGTTATGGATAATGGTGTGCAACCTCCGCTAAACCGCTCGTTTTACTGTATTGGAGCCATTGGGAAGTGTGTCAATAAATTTGTGCTTTTGCTCTCTTCCGTCTGATCATCGGAGGTGAGCTTTTACTTTTTCAGGGAAGAAAATAGATAGCTGCAAAAGTATTTGCCCCCAGTTTTGTACCCGGCCTGTCCACTTGCGCAGCACGTCTTGAGTAGCTAGGTATAGCATTTTAAGTAAGGCTTCATCGGACGAAAAGATGCTTTCCCTTGGGTGTTAATGCTAGCCTAAAATTAGGCCGGATGCTGGGGAAAAAATAGGCCACCTTAATATTCCAATCCTGTATGATTATTGTTGGCTAACACAATCGTACGGGAGGAAAGGAAATGATTAAGATGGCCCAATTAGAGCATATCAGGAAATTGTATTATTTAGAAGGGTTAAGTATTCGGGAAATCAGCAGAATCACTGGTCATCACCGTGACACTATTGCTAAATACTTAAACGCAGATAGTTCTGATCCACCGCGGTACAGGTTAAGTAAGGCCAAAGAACATCCAGTTCTGGGTCCATACATACCAATAATCAATGAGATCCTGGAAACAGATAAAACCAGGCACAGAAAGCAGCGGCATACCGCCAGGCGTATTTATGAGAGACTTCAGGATGAATACGGGTATACCGGAGGATATAGCACAATAACCGATTACCTCCGTAAATTACGCCTTAAGAGCAAAGAAGGATACCTGCCGCTGGAATTTGAGTTAGGCCAACATGCCGAAGTAGATTGGATAGAAGCCCGCTTTTTTCTAAACGGCAAAGAAACTAGTGCCTATTTGTTTGTCATGAAACTCGGTGCCTCCCGTGGATTCTATGTTCAAGCTTATCCTTTCGAAAAACAGGAAGCGTTTTTTGATGGACACCGCAGATGCTTCGAATTCATGGGAGGAGTACCAGCCGAGATAGCCTATGACAACTTAAAGACAGCGGTTAAAAAGATACTGCAAGGCAGTAATCGAGAAGAGCAGGAACAGTTTATAGCCTTAAGAACCCATTACCTTTACCAGGCCAACTTTTGCAGCCCCAGGAAGGGCAATGAGAAAGGCGGGGTAGAAAAAGCCGGCCAGGAAGCAGTACGAAGGTTCTTAGTACCTTATCCCGAGGTAAGTTCATTTGAGGAATTAAATCATTATCTGCATGAAAAGTGTACCAGCTTACTGGACCAGAATCCCCGCTGGCAAGAAGAACTGAAAGCACTAAGACCGCTGCCGGCAGTTCCCTTTAAGTGTGTTAGGTACAGCGAAGCCAAAGTAAACAAGTATTCTATGGTACAGTTTGAAACCAATCGTTATTCCGTACCAGTTAAATACATAGGTGAAAGAGTAACAATCAGAGCAAGCGTTGATCAGATCGAAATACTTTTAGACCATGAGCAGATAGCAGTACACCCCAGGAAATATGGGCGATACCAGGAAAGTCTGGTTTTGGATCACTATTTGGAACTGCTGCTCATGAAATCAAGAGCACTGAGTAATACCAGAGTATACCGTCCCGATACCTTACCTCCCGTATATGAGCAATACCGCAGGTGCCTGGCAGCTAGAGATCCCAAAGGCAACCGGCAGTTTGTAAAAATACTAATGCTAAACCGGGAATACCCAAGTGAACAGGTTACCGATGCTATTGGTCTGGCTATGGCCTACAATGTTTACAACTATGACGGCGTATTAAACATATTAATGCAGCTCAATAGCAGTAGTCCCAAGATTGCCCCGTTAAGGCCGGAACTCATTGAAAATATTCCTAAAGTTAGGGTAATGCCTCCCGATCTTAGCAAATACCATGCTCTGATGCATATGGGAGGTGACCGGTAATGAATCCAACTACCCATATGCTGATTCTAAGTTATTTCAAGCAGCTAAAGATGCCCCAGGCTTCTAAAGTTTATCAATCCATGGCCCGGGAAGCTGAAGACAACAACTTAAGTTATGAGGAATACCTGTTAGGGGTGCTGGAACAGGAGATAACCCAACGGGAAAGCAATCGTATACAGCGTGGGATACGTCAGGCAGGATTTCCTGTCATCAAAACCCTGGACAGCTTCGATTTCAAGGCCATACCATCCCTAAGCAAGCAAAAAGTATTAAAGCTGGCCGGGTGTGAATACATTAAAAACCTAGAAAATGTAATCCTGGTAGGGAACTCCGGGGTAGGCAAAACCCATATTGCCACTGCCCTAGCTTATGAAGCCTGCCGCAAAGGAATGAAGGTTAAATTCTATACTGTTGCCGGACTAATTAACGAGATGCTGGCAGCTAAACAAGAATACAAGTTAAACCGTTTGGAAAAGCAGTTTCTATCCTACCACCTGGTAGTGATAGATGAACTGGGCTATGTCCCTTTTAGTAAAACCGGCGCTGAATTATTGTTCCAATTCTGTTCAGCGCGGCATGAAAGGGGCAGCCTAATTATCACAACTAATCTCGAATTTCCAAAGTGGACGGAGGTGCTGCTAGACGCACAGTTGACGGCAGCATTGCTGGATAGGCTCACCCACAAAGCCCATATCCTAAACATCAATGGCGAGAGCTATCGTTTTAAGCAGGCACTCGCCAAGCAAACCACTGATTAATTTTTTTTGCACAAGTGGCCTAATTTCTTACCAGCAAATGGCCTAATTTTTGATTGACATTAACAGCGATTGTCTATGGCAAAATAGAAATACAACGAATGGCAAGTTAAAAATACAGCAGTGAATTGGAAAAAATCATCGCCAGCACCCTTAAAAATATACTACTCTTTTTGTGAACAGCAAAAAGGAGGTAGTAAAGAAAGGATGCTAGCGATGATACAAAGATATCATATCAAACACCAAAGCTTTCATAAAGGAAAGTCTTTAAGAAGTATTGCAGAAGAAACCGGGCATGATTTTAGAACCGTAAAAAAATACGCAGAAGAAACAGATTTTAACTTAAAAACGAAGTCCAGGAGAGGACGCCCTTCAAAGCTTGAGCCGGTAAAACCAATCATAGATACTTGGCTCACGGAAGACATGAACCGACCAGTTAAGCAGCGCCATACTGGAACCAGAATCTTTGAACGTTTACGTAACGAGCATGGGGATATATTTAATGCCGGCGAAAGAACTGTGCGAGCTTACGTAGCTGCCAAGAAAAAAGAATTATACGGTGCAAAAGAGGGCTACCTTCCCTTAGAGCATCCGCCTGGTGAAGCCCAGGTTGACTTTGGGGAGATTGTCATGATCGAGCAAGGCAAGAAAGTCAAGGGTTATGAACTGGTTCTCTCCTTGCCCTACAGTAATGCTGGATATCCCCAGGTATTCAGAGGTCAAAACCAGGAATGCCTGTTAGGCGGATTAAAAGATATATTTGAACATATAGAGCACGTTCCCCGAGTCATCTGGTTTGACAACCTGTCAGCGGCAGTTGCCGGTATTGGGGAACAGGGAAAGCGTAAACTTGTGGATCAGTTTTACCGATCTACGCTTCACTATGGCTTTAAAGCACAGTTTTGCAACCCTGGCAAAGGGCATGAAAAAGGCCACGTTGAAAACAAAGTTGGCTACAGTCGCCGAAACTTCTTTGTCCCTGAACCAGCCTTTGACGATATTGAAGCATTTAACCATGGACTTTTTGCCGTGGCAGAAAAAGACCACCAACGGAAACATTACCGCAAAGGAATGGAAATATCGGAGCTGCTTAAAGAAGACATCATTGCCATGCTGCCCCTTCCGGCCAAACCTTTTGAGATTGGCCGTACAGAAAAGCTCATTGCCGATAAATACGGTAAAGTTAGATATGATGGCAATATTTATTCGGCTTCCCCGCAGGTAGCAGGAAAAGAAATATACATAAAGTTGCATGCACACCAAATTGAGATACTGAATGAAGATTACCAATCAATCGTAACCCATAAACGGCTATATGGTCAGAGACAGGAAGTGATGGACTGGCTGCCCTACTTAACTACATTAGCCAAAAGACCTAACGCTTTAAAATATACTGACTTTTACCATGAGCTGCCTGATCCCTGGCAGGAATACCTGGCAAATTTGGACTACGCAGAGAAAAAGAGAAGCCTTAACTTACTGGTACGGATGATTACTGAAACAGACATGGATACTGCAACCATTTGTTTGCTAGAAACTATGGATACAGGCAAAGCGGATGCTGACAGCATTCTATTAAGTTACCGAAGATTAACCGAACCCACCTTTAATGATTTTTTGCCGTTAATATCTGCCGGCATAAATTCACCGGCAATATTTACACCTGATCTTACCTGCTATGATGTCTTTCTGAAAGCAGGTGAGAATAGATGAAAGAACTTATCAAAGAATATTGCAAACAACTAAGATGGGGAAATGGCCTAGTCAAGAACTATGCAAATATTGAAGCCGATACTCATGAAGAATTTCTTGCAAAGCTTCTGGAAATGGAGCTAAAAACCCGGGAAGTCCATCGTAAGAATCGCTGTTTAAGACAGGCCAGCTTTGATGTAATTAAAACCTTTAACGGCTACAGCCTTGATCATATAGAAATACCGGCATCTATACCGGTCGATGATTTAAAAACCGCTGCTTTATTAGAACGCAAGGAGAACCTGATCCTTTATGGTCCGGTGGGGACCGGTAAAACACATATGGCTACCGCCATCGGCGTGGAAGCCTGTAATCAAGGAAAGAAGGTGAAATTTTACAGAACCTCAGCTTTAGTTAATGATTTAAATGCGAATGTCAACCAAAAAGTGGACCACTGTGCTAATTAAAAACTGAGCCACTAATGCTAGTTTAAAAGTGAGCCACTTTGCTCACTTTTGGCTTTGATAGAACTCCACATTGATTAGCCTTGACT
>Ga0208297_1002249_pt1 | contig 12051 bp, 12 predicted proteins | sample LMS_cellobiose_e_FD_187367 | JGI IMG/M metagenome (GOLD analysis project Ga0208297, IMG submission 187367) | Rumen-fistulated moose microbial communities from Alaska, USA - LMS_cellobiose_enrichment (SPAdes) (version 2) | ecosystem: Host-associated > Mammals > Digestive system > Stomach > Rumen... | reverse complement strand
TATTTGCACGAGAATGAAAGCGGTTATTTGGGGGCTTCTGATCCCGTTTATCGGCACAGCGGCAGGCTCTGCCTGTGTTTTTTTCCTTCGCAAAGATTTAAAGCTCGGGGTTCAGCGGGCCCTGAACGGCTTTGCTGCAGGGGTCATGGTGGCGGCGTCCATCTGGAGCCTGATCGTTCCCGCCATTGAGCAGTCGGCACACAGGGGCCGGCTGGCTTTCCTCCCCGCCTTTCTCGGCTTCTGGGTCGGCATCGGGTTCATGCTCCTGCTGGATCATGTCATTCCCCACCTCCACAGGAGCATTGACCAGCCGGAGGGGCCCCGGAGCGGCCTGGCGAGGCTCACCATGATGGTCTTCGCCGTGACACTGCACAACATCCCGGAGGGAATGGCGGTGGGCGTGGTGTATGCCGGGCTGCTGAGCGGCTCCGCCAACATCACAGCAGGCGGAGCGCTGGCGCTGACCCTTGGCATTGCGCTCCAGAACTTCCCGGAGGGCGCGATCATCTCCATGCCCCTTTATGTTCAAATGCGCTTTCGACAGTCCGGCGCAAATGAACGCAGAATTGCGATGCTTAAATGAGCGATTCCGGCAAAAGGGCCTGCGTATCCTTCCTCTACGGTGGGTGGATGATCATGCGCTCCTATACCTATACCGTCCGAAGCTGTTGGAGCGCGATCTTCGCGATCCTCTCGCCGGGAAGCTCCTGTCGGAATGCGGTTACGACTGCGAGGACATCCATGCCCGCCTTGGGAGGCTGATCACCCGCATGCGGACGGAAGCCGTCTTCCCCCATGAGGTCGGGCTTTTCCTGGGCTATCCGCCCGCTGATGTGGACGGGTTTATCATCGGTGACAACGACTTCACCGACGGCCTGAAGCAGTGCGACGTCGCCGAGTGCGGCGGGCTGGTCGTCGGCGGAGCTTTCGGGGGAACGGTCAGCCGCTGCACCGCTTCCGGCAGGATCATCGCGGAAGGCAATGAGCCTGTCGGCCTCGGTGGGATTGCGGGCTGCCTGGAGATGATGAACGATGCGTCCGACAACACCGTGGATTGGTCACGTGGAAGACATGGCCGTTGTTGCTGGTCAGCGTGCCGCCGGTCATGGTGAAATGGGAGGAGCCGCTGTCCGCATCGCCGGACATGGACTAGTAAATCATGATGGTATCATAGAAGGTGGCGTTGCCGTTCAGCGCGCTGTTGGTGGCGGTCAGGTCGCAGTCGGTCAGCTCAATGGAGCCGGTTCCCTCGATGCAGACCCCCTCCGACTGGTTGGAGACCAGTGCAGCGTTGGATACGGAGACCTCCGCCGTGGAGTAGATAGCGGGAGAGCCAAGCCCGCTGGAGGTATAGGTGCCGCCGTCCACGGTCACCCAGCCCCCTCCCCGGTCGGTACGGATCGGCGCGGAGGAGCCGCCGAAGGTGGTGATCGTCAGGTTGCTGGCGTTGGTGGTGCCGCCGTAGGTGGTCATGATGCCGCCGGAGCCGTTGCCCGTGGTGGTGATAACGGTATCGGAAACGTTTACGGTCGTCCCGTCGCCGACGGCGTTGGTGCTGCCGCTGTTGGCACCGTAGGAAAAGACGCCGTTGGCTCCTGCTGCGTCCGTGGTAATCGTGCCGCCGGTGATGGTCACGTTTGCTCCGCCCTTCACCATGATGCCGGAGTTGATGCCGTAGAAGCTGTAGTCGTCTGAAGCCGAAGTCCCGCCCGTTTTCGTTACGGTTGGGTCGGAAATGGCTACGCTTTCGGAGGTGTCGATGAGCAGAGCATTTTCATCCGCAGAACTGGAGCTGTAGGTCATTCCGGTCTGTGTCTCCCCGGAGGTAATCGTCGTCGCGCCGGTCCAGCTCACGGAGGAGAAATTTCCGCCGCCGCCCGGAGGTGCGGAGGGGGGTGCTGCAAGCGCAGGTACAGAGACAGAAAGAAGCAGGATCGCCGCCATGAGAACAGACAGGATTCTTTGTTTCATATCAATCATTCCCTTCTCAGGTCCTTGGTGTTCATCCCTTGAAAGCATCATAATGATGAAATGATGGCGCTCACTCATCCGTCAGTTACGGGTGAAACCCACCGCCCATGTTTCCATTGGGGCCGCCGCCCATGTCGCCGCCGAAGCCGCCCATATCGCCGCCCATCTGGCCGGGCATCCCGCCCATGCCGTCAGGACCGGAAACGCCGCTCATGTTATTGAGCCGGAAGCCGTCGGCAACATACAGCTCCCCGTCATAGTCGATGCCGGCTTCGCCGCCGCCGGCGGCGCTGCGAATTGCGGCGCTGCCACTGATCAGATTGACATTTCCGTTGGAGTCGATGCCATCGGCGCTGGTGCTGACCGTCACATCACCGCCGGTAATGTTCACGGAGTAGCCAAGCACACCTTCATAGACGCCATCGCCGTTTGCGGCGTTGATGCCATCATCCGTGGCGGTCACGCTGATTCTGCCGCCCGCAATGTTCACGACGGTGCCCTCCAGGCCCTCGTTGCTGTTGGCGACGGTCAGGTTCGGGCCTGTGCCGTCGTCGCCAATGGTCAGGATATGGTCGGCGTGGATGCCGTCGTCCCCTGCGTTGACGGTGATATTGCCGCTGAGGATCGTCACATCATAGTTGCCGTTGATCCCGTCATTAACTGCGTTGATGCTGATGGTAACATCGCCGCCGATGATCAGGCTGGAATCGTCCCCCGCCTTGATACCGTTCTTGGCGTTGCCGTTGACGGTCAGAGTGCCGTCGCCGGTGATGAAGGCGACAGACTCAGCCTTGACCTTGATGGCTGCGCCATCGTAAGCGTCGGCCACTTCCTCGTCTGTGGAATACTCATCCTCCGGGTTTTCGTTGTCGGTCAGAGTGACGCTGCCGGAAATAATGACCTGTACCTCAGCGTTCTTGTTGATGGTAAGGACCGCTCCGCTGGTGCTGGTCAGATCGAGATCTTCCAGGACAAGCACGACGCCGGTCGTGCCTTTCTTCACGGTGATGCTGCCTTCAGACGCAGTGCCGGTGACGATATAGGTGCCGGAATCCGTGATTTTTACGGTGCTGTTTTCGGAAACGTCGTAGGTCACGGCGCTGTCATAGTCCGCTTCCAGTGCCATGGCGCTGTTCTCCGTGATACCGGTCACGATCTCCCCAGCGGTATCCGTAGAGGACTGGACCGTGCTGCCCTGATCGCCGGGCTGCTGGCTATTGCCGGTTTGCCGGTCGTTGCCGGGCATCTCGCCGAACTGCCGGCTGCCGACAGGCATACCGGGAGCATCGAAGAAGTGAACATCGCTGCCATCGAAGCTGAAATCGTTGTCTTTGACAAAGATGGCCTCCTGACCGCCACCCACGATATCAAGACGGCCTCCTCCTTCAAATGCGACAGGAATCTCACTGTAAATCATTGGACCCGCCATTTCGCCCGGGCTTCGCATCAGACCGTTACAGGAGCTCTCTGCAAGCTCAATCTCGAGCCGATCACCGCTCATGGCCATAATCGCCGGGCCGCTGCCGCCATCGAGCCGCGCACCGTCCAGGATGAGCTTCACATCTCCGGCGCCGGGAGCAATGAACAGGGTGCCCCGCATATCGCCGCTGAGCGTGTATTCGCCCGCCTCGCTGATAATCATTCGGCCATCCATCTGGACGAAGCCGGGAGCCGCGTCTTCGCCGCCCCGGGGCAAATCGGCATCCCCGTTTCGATATGCGGCGCTCACCGAAACGCCGCCGACCAGCATCGTCAGGCAAAGTCCTGCGGCGATCGCAGATTTGACCAATCGTTTTTTCATGACATGTTCCACCTTTCAAAGTAGTTTTGTGAGTTTGGAGTTCCTGCCCTCTGCCTATTGTTTCGGAGGGCCAAATCACAAATTTGGGGTCGATGGAACTTTTTTTGAAAAACAATTTATGTTTCCGTTTCTTTTGACGCCCGTCGGAGCAGTGCCGCTTATATGTAAATGATTATTCTTTTCGGCGCTGCCCCATTTTTTCCTTCACCCGCCCCGAAAGAGGTAATGACAGCAGCGGCAGGCTCGTTGAATTTCCGGCGTGATGCTGCTATACTTTTCCCATCCCGCATATGCAGCTCGGCATTGGCGGAAAGGGGTTTTTCTATGGATGACTTACGGGATCAGGTGCTTGCCGCGAAGCGAGACGACGGCAGGTTTGGCCTGCTGGTCGAAGAGAACAAAAAATGGATCCTGCAATGCGCCGCACAGGCCGTTCACCACTATGTGACAGACAGCGATGATGAATGGTCCATTGCGCTGATGGCCTTCTCCGAGGCAGTACAGAGCTATGACGAGAGCAAGGGTTCTTTTCGGGCGCTGGCCTCCGTAATCATCCGACGCCGCCTGATGGACTACCTCCGCTCGGAGGGGAAGCACAGCCCGGAGATTACCGTGATGCCCGGCGCATTTGAAGGCGCGTTGGAGGAAGAGGAGGCGGCGGGCGTCAACCTCCATGTGCAGCAAGCCGTCAACGCGGCCTCCCTTCGTGCCTCAGCCGATGATTCAGCGGAGCGCGCAAAGGAGGAGATTGCGGAGATGCAGGAGATCCTCCATGAATATGGGTTCTCTTTCTTCGACCTGGCAGAGAGCTCGCCGAAGGCGGAGAAAACAAAGAGAAGCTGCGCTCAGGCCATTCGCACAATGATTGCCAGCGCAATCCTGATGGCGAAGATGCGGCTCAAGCGCCTGCTGCCGATCAAGGAACTCAGCGAGGAGAGCGGGATTGTTCGGAAAATTCTGGACCGGCACCGCAGATACATCATCGCCGGAGCAGAAATCATGGATGGGGATTTCCCGATCCTGGCCTCCTATCTGAAATACATACGAGAGGGGTGAAGAAGTGAAAGCGCTTGTTTTGGAAAAACGGGACGGTCTTGCCGCTGTGCTGCGGGAAGACGGCGTCTATGCGACCACCGCGCAGCCCTGCGAGGTCGGCGAGACCATTGAGCTCAGCGAAAAGATCGTGACACTACCTCGCCGCAAAAACATATGGCTGCGTTCCACCGTGGCCGCTGTGCTGGCACTTGCGCTCTTCACCGGCTCCTACTCTTATTTCGCGATGTCGGCCAGTGCCTTTGTCTCTCTTGATGTGGAGGAGGCCAGCGTCGAGGTGTCCGTCAACCGGCTCGGGCGTGTCATCGGCGTGAGTGCGCTGAACGAGGATTCCGCCGCTCTTGCCCAGGAGCTGAATGCAGAGATGCGCGGAAAGCCGGTGGAAAAGGCCATGGGCAGTGCAATGGAGCGTTTCCGGGAGGAAGGCGTATTCGATGACCCGGAAAGCTTCGTCATTGCCGGTGTGACCTCCGGTTCGGAAAGGAATCGGGATGAGCTTACGGAGGCGGTGGCGCGCGCGGCGCGGGAGGCCGGCGCAGAGGACGGCGAGATTGTTGCCTTTGATGTGAGCCGTGAGGAACGCCGCGAGGCGAGAAATCAGGAAATGAGCGGCGGCCGCTTCGCCTTTGCGCAGCGCGGCGGCGAGCAGCCGGGCGAGCCGATTCCCTCCGAAAACAGTGGGGCTATCGCGCCCGAGTCTCCCAGGCAGGAAGCGGAGAGCTTCGCGCCTGCCGATGTATTCCCGGAAAACCCGACGACCTCGGAGGGCGCGCAGCCCGACGGGCCTGCCCCTCCGACGCATCCGGAAACTCCGGATGAGCCGCCGCAGCCGGAAGCCGGGACAGACGCAGCGCTGCCTGAGCCCCCTTCCGATAATGAACCGCCATATCCTTCGGAGGAAAACGGAACGCCGCCGGCGGGATCGGAGCCACCCGGCGGAGACGGAGAACTCCCGACAGAACGCCCCGATATGCAAGGGGAGCCCCCGGAAGGAGAAGCCCAAAATGTTCCACCGTTTGCCGAAGCTGAACAGAATCCCATGGAGCCTCGCGACGGGGCGTATGGTGAATGGAATGAGCAGCCGACAAATGATGCTGCAAAGCCAGGCACAGACCATGACGGTATCCGAACTCAGCAAACTTGCGCGGGGCCTGGGCAGCTTTAACGACCACTGAATCGAGGAGGAAAGGAAAATGATTGAGAATTTCCACCCTCATCTTCTTTGGCATACGTCAGCCTCCTTGGCGCTGACCTCCGGGGCGGATATCAAGAGCACAGCGGACCGGCTGGGGCACTCCGAAGCCGTCCTCCTGAAGAAATACGCGCACTCCAATCATGAGAGCATCCGGCGGGCAGGGCAGGCCGTCCGGGATGCTGTGAAGAAGCTCTCATGAGTTCATCGATTCCATCAATTCCACTATAAATGCAGAATATAAAGGCCGGGCAGGAAAAGCTCCTGTCCGGCTCGTTTTTGGGGCCTCATGTGAGTTTTTATGTGAGTTTCTATGAAAATGACGATTCATCTGAAAAATCAAAGAGTACCGAAAAACATACAAAAAGCCCTGAAACCATCAAGATTTCAGGGCTAAATGTTTGGAGCTGCTGCCCGGATTCGGACCGGGGACCTCATCCTTACCAAGGATGCGCTCTACCGACTGAGCTACAGCAGCGTTGGCGACCCGGAACGGGCTCGAACCGTCGACCTCCAGCGTGACAGGCTGGCGTTCTAAACCGACTGAACTACCGGGCCAAAACGCTTAGTAAGAATAGCACCCGCCGCACCGTTTGTCAAGGGCTGAAATCGAAGAAAGACAAAATTTCTGCGGAGGGCCGGACGGAGAAGCGCAGTTCCTCCCCCGTGAGGGGGTGGCGCGCCCTCAGTTCCCGGCACCAGAGGGCCTGCATCCCCTCCCCCATCGCCTCACTGCGGCGGAGGGATTCCGGCGTACCATAAAGTCTGTCCCCCACCAGCGGCCAGCCCTGGGCCGCCATGTGGACCCGGATCTGATGGGTACGACCTGTGTGGAGGGTGAGGGAGAGAAGACTGAGACCCTCCCTCGTGCGGAGAAGGCGCCAATCCGTGCGGGCGGCCTGACCGGCGGGGTCGCAGACGCGCTTCATATCCCCCGGGGAGATCCGGGCGATGGGAAACTCCACCGTGCCGGATTCGGCATCGGGCTCACCGCAGACCACGGCCAGGTACTGCTTCCCTCCCGGGGCGAGGGCAGTATTTGCCGCGGCCCAGGCATTTTTCCCGAAGAGCACCACGCCCCCGGTGTCCCGGTCCAGGCGGTTCAGGGCGTGGCAGCCCTCGCCGCCCCGCTCCCGGATATGCCCCCAGGCGAGGTTGGCAAGGGTGCCCGTGAAGCGGCTGTGGGTGGGATGGAGAATGATTCCCCGGGGCTTGTCCACGGCGAGCAGGTGTTCATCCTCATAGATGACGGAGAGAAGCCCTTCCTCCGGCGGGAAGGCCGGCGGAGCCTCCCTCAGCTCCGCCGCCACCACATCCCCCGGGCGGACGCGGGCCGTGACGAAGACCCGCTCCCCATTGAGAGAAAAAGACCCCGCAGCCTTCATCCGCCGCAGCCCGGCGGAGGAGAGATGCAGGGTATCCCGCAGGATGCTTTTCACGGTCCGCCCCTCTTCAAGGGCGGTGACCGTATGGCGCAGTTCCATATCAGAAATACTTGTTCAGCACGGCAGCGGCCTTTTCCGCGTCGGCGGCAACGCAGAGGACGACCGTGTTTTCCCGCTGAAGCACCAGGGCCTTTTCCAGCTTGGGCACCTCTTCGGCCCGATAATCCGCAAACAGCCTGCTCTGCTGCTCAATGCGGGCCCTGCACTCTCCCAGCACCTTTTCCGCCGCCGCTGCGTCCCTGCAGGGGAAAAAGGCGATCTCCTCGGACACAGCCCCGGAGGAGCACCAGAACCGCATGCCGGGGGCATCACTCTCCTCCAGCCCGTAGAGGAAGCCGCCCACATCGGCCCCGATTTCCCCCAGCTCCTCGGTGAAGGCCCCGGAGGACAGCAGCTCGGCGGCCAGCGCCCCGGCCTCTGGAATATCGGCCTTTTTGGCCTCGCGGGAGCAGGCACAGAGGGCAAGGCAGGCAAGCACCAGAACGATCAGCATCGCTTTTTTCATCGTTTGACCTCCAGGACGGTGTGGGTCTTCAGGTAATCCAGCCACTGGGCGTAGTATATCCCATAAGGATGGATGCCATCCTCGCTGGTTCCGGCGGGAAGATAGCCGGTGTCATCCACAAAGGCGTCAAAGATATAGAGGTAATGTGCCTCCTTGTCCTCCGCCAGTTGCCGGATGACCTCATTGTACTCATGGATGCGGGAGATGCCGAAGGTGGGGCTGTAACGGGACTTCTGCTCGGAGACGGGGGTCATGGATTGGAGGTAGAGCTCGGCATCCGGCTGGAGCTCCCGAAGGGTGTCGATGAGCGCGGCATAATGGGTGTAGAATTCCTCCTTGCCCAGCCAGCTCAGCTCGTTGATGCCCAGCATGACGAAGACCTTGCCGTAGCTCTTCCGGGAGACGGCATCCAGGATGGTGATGTAGCTCCCGCCGCCCTCATTGATGACCCGCTCACTGCCGATGTTGTCCACCGAGATGGACTGGACAGCGAACTGGTCCCCATGGGTGAGGCCCGCATAGAGCATAAAGCCCTGGGCCAGAGAGTTGCCGATAAAAACGGCGTCGTCAAAATAATCCTCCGTGACCGGCTCGGTCTCCGGCACCTCCCCGCCCCAAACATAGTCCGGGAGGAGCTGACCGCTGCCGCTCTGGAAACGGCAGCGATGGATGCGGGCGGAGGCATCCACCTGATTCATGCCCCAATAGCTGAGACCCGCCTTGACCTCCACAGTATATCCGTCGGGCCGGGGGTCCGCTTCAAATTCGCCCCGGGCCGGCGGTGTCTGCACCGGGATGTCCGGGGTGGGCTCCGGCGTCTGAAGGGACGAGGAAAGCTCTTCGCCGGCGATATCCGGGGAGCGGCCCTCCGCAGGGGCGGCAGCGGCCCCCGGCGTCTCCAGCCAATACCAAAGGAAAAACCCGGCGGCGAGGAGAAGGACCATTCCCAATGCCGGCAGCCAGCGATGCGCCCGACGATTCATTTTTTTCTGATGAGAAGAAGACGCCAACGCGCACCCTGCCTTCCATGGCTGATTCTAACCTGATAATCATATCAAACCCGACGGAGCGGTGCAAGACATTATTCGACAAAAACGGAAATTTCCTCATTTGGAAAATAGGCTGGAAAAGTCCCACGCATTGTGGTACATTGAAAAAACTACCACGCAAAGAAGGGACAATACCATGAAAAAACTGATTTCACTGCTGCTCGCGCTTCTCTGCCTGGCCGCGCTCCTGGCCGGCTGCGCCAAAAAGGAAGAGGAGGAATCCCCCTATCTCAAGGGGCTGCACCATGTGGAGATTGAGGTCCAGGACTACGGCACCATCGCCCTGGAGCTGGATGCGGACACCGCCCCCATCTCAGTCACGAATTTCGTGAACCTCGCCTCCGAGGGCTTTTACGACGGTCTCACCTTCCACCGGATCATCAGCGGCTTCATGATTCAGGGGGGTGACCCCAAGGGCAACGGCACCGGCGGCAGCGAATTCCCCATCAAGGGCGAATTTGCCGCCAATGGGGTGGAAAACAACATCTCCCATGTGCGGGGCGTCATCTCCATGGCCCGGGGGGACGACCGCCAGAACCCCACCAACGGCTACAACTCCGGCAGCAGCCAGTTCTTCATCGTCCACGAGGACAGCACCTATCTGGACGGTCTCTATGCCGCTTTCGGCCATGTCACCTCCGGCATGGAGGTGGTGGACGCCATCTGCGAGGACACCCCTGTGCAGGATGGAAACGGCACCGTGAAGAAGGCCGACCAGCCCATCATCACCGCCATCCGGGTGATCGACTGATGGAGATCCTCGCCCCCGCGGGAGGAGAGGAACAGCTCATCGCCGCCGTGCGCAGCGGCGCGGACGCGGTGTACCTGGGCACCCGGAGCTTCAACGCCCGGCGCAGGGCCGCGAATTTTGAGCCGGACGCCCTGAAAAAGGCAGTGGCCTACTGCCATGGTCGGGGCGTCCGGGTCCACGTGACGGTGAACATCCTGGTGGCCTCCTCCGAGCTGAGGGAGCTGGCAGACACTGTCCGGGAGATCGCGGGGGCCGGGGCGGATGCGGTCATCCTCCAGGATCTGGCCGCCGCCTCCCTGTTCCGGGAGCTGGCGCCGGACATCCCCCGCCATGCCTCCACCCAGATGACGGTCCACAACGTCCAGGGGGCGCTCCTGGCCCGGGAGCTGGGCTTTACCCGTGTCATCCTGGCCCGGGAGCTCACCCTTGCGGAGATTCGCCGTATCCGGGAGGAGACGGATTTGGAGCTGGAAGCCTTTGTCCACGGGGCGCTGTGCATGAGCGTTTCCGGCCAGTGCCTCCTCTCCGCCATGCTGGGGGAGCGGAGCGGGAACCGGGGTCTTTGCGCCCAGCCCTGCCGCCTGGATTTCCGGGCCGGGGTCCGGCCCTATGCCCTCTCCCTCAAGGATGCCTGCCTCATCCCCCACATCCGGGAGCTGGCGGAGGCCGGGGTCTCCTCCCTCAAGATCGAGGGGCGGCTGCGGCGGCCGGAGTATGTGGCCGCAGCGGTGGACGCCTGCCGGAAGGCCCTGGCGGGGGAGCAGCCCGACCTGGAGACGCTGGAGAAGGTCTTTTCCCGCTCCGGCTTCACCGACGGCTACCTCACGGGAAAGCGGGACCTCACGATGTTCGGCGTCCGCACCGAGGCGGACAAGGCGGATTCCTCCGCCGTTCTCGGCGGACTCCGGGAGCTCACCCGCCGTGAGCGGAGTCATGTTCCCGTGGATATGGCCCTCACCCTGCATCCCGGAGAGGCAGCCCGCTTAACCGTCACGGACGGGGAGCGGACGGTTACCGTCACAGGGGAGCCGCCGGAGCCGGTGCGCCGGGCTGCCCCGGATTTCCGGGAAGCCCTGGGGCGCACCGGGGGCACGCCCTTTTATCTCCGGGGCCTCACCGCCGACGGGGAGGACGGCCTCACGGCGAAGCTGAACCCCCTGCGGCGGGAGGCCCTGGACCGGCTGCTGGCCCTGCGGGAGACCGTGACCCCCTGGCCCATCGCGGGTAAATTCACCCCGGAGGCGGAGGGCAAAAGAGAAACGCAGCCGAAACTGCGGCTGCGCTTTGAGACAAGGGAACAGCTGTTTGATTTTGAAGGCGCGGAGGCCCTCATCCTCCCCATCGAGGAGATGGACGCCGATCTCGTGGAGCAATTCGGCCCCCGGCTCATGGCCGAGCTGCCGAGGCTGGTGTTCCCCATGGAGGAAGCAGCCCTCGCGGAAAGGCTGCGGGCGCTGAAGGCCCGCGGTCTGAGCACCGCCGTGGCCGGGAATCCGGGCACGGTGCGGCTGATACGGGAAGCGGGCCTCCGGGTCTCCGGCGGCCATGACCTCAACATCCTGAACGGGCGGGCGCTGCGGACCTGGGTAAGTGTCGGCGTTACGGAAGCCCTGCTCTCCCCGGAGATCCGCATGGCCTCGGCCCGGCACCTGGGGAAAGGCATCCCCCGGGGCGTCATCGCCTACGGCCACCTGCCCCTGATGCTGTGGCGCTGTTGCCCCATGCAGGGCCCCGGCGGCTGCGGAAGCTGCGACGGGCACCCCACGCTGAAGGACCGCAGCGGCGGCGCTTTCCCCGTCCTCTGCCACAAAAAGCGGTATTCCGCCCTTCTGAACCCCGTTCCCCTCTATGTGGGGGACCGGGATTTGCGGGGTCTGGATTACCTCACGGCATACTTCACCCTGGAGAGTCGGGAGGAATGCCGCGCCATCGCGGAAAAGCTCACCCGGGGGGAGGTCTTCGAGGGAGAGCGGACCCTTGGCCCCTATTACCGCTCGCTGACTTAAGGCTGGGGGAGTCGAACCTCTGCCGGTTTATGCGGGCTCATTTCCGCCGATGCTTCGTTGAGCCCCTTGATAATACAACAAGTATTGTCTGCGGCGCTCGCCTCGCCTCGACGCAAATGAGCTCCGCAAAAACTGCATTGCACCTGTGAGCGAGCAATTTTTGAGTGATTTTTGTTCCGATGAGGGCAGCCGGGCTGGCGCCCGGCAAGCGAATTGGGGCAAAAAGCGCCAAAAAGGGCCACTCACAGGCGGCAGGGGTTCAACTCCCCCAGCCTTAA
>Ga0208297_1002248_pt1 | contig 12052 bp, 11 predicted proteins | sample LMS_cellobiose_e_FD_187367 | JGI IMG/M metagenome (GOLD analysis project Ga0208297, IMG submission 187367) | Rumen-fistulated moose microbial communities from Alaska, USA - LMS_cellobiose_enrichment (SPAdes) (version 2) | ecosystem: Host-associated > Mammals > Digestive system > Stomach > Rumen... | reverse complement strand
AACAAGCATTTTTGCAGCCCATCCGGGGGGCAAAAATAGCAAGTGTGGCCACACTTGCCCTGCTTGCTGTTAGTGCGCGAGCCGGAAAAGGTGCGAAAAACGGAGGCTGCGCTCCATCACACATCCTCCGCTTCTTTGGCGTCTTTCATAGCCTGTATGGTTGCCTCAACGATCTTTAACTCTTTCTCGTCCAGAGAGTTCAGAAGAATGTCGATCCTTCTCCGGCTATCGCTGGTTTGCTCTGCTTTCTCCGGGTAAAAGAATTGATCCACGGAGATGTCCAACAATGTGACGATCTGATAAAAGAGGTTGAAGCTGGGGTGTGTCCCCCGGTTTTCAAGATACATGATAGCGCGGTCTGTTCGGTCAACGATCTGGCCGAGCTGCTCCTGCGTCCATCCTTTTTCTTGCCTGCGGCGTTTGATTTCCCGCCCCAGGGCGTGGAAGTCAAATTTTCTTTCGTCATGGTACATTCCTACATCACCCGAATATTATTTTACATTTCGGGAAAGGGATTATGAATGTGTTGTATTTGTCTGTGAGGTAGTATTTTATTTCGTCATCCTTGTTTTCCTGTTGCATATCCTTTATGATACAGAAAAACTAAAAAATATTTTGTATATGCAACCAATCCTGAAAAACGGGAAAAAGATTAGTGAAGGGCCCTATCACATATCACGGGGAGGTGAACAAATGGAGGACAGCAAAATCATTGATCTCTACTGGGCGCGTTCCGAACAGGCAATCACGGAAACCGCTACAAAATACGGAAACTATTGTTATGCTATTGCATACAACATTTTGTTGAATCCAGAGGATACCGAGGAAGCTATAAACGATACATACATTGGGGCCTGGAACAGTATGCCGCCGCACCGTCCTTCCATTTTAAGAACATTCCTCGGAAAAATCACACGGCGCATATCCCTAAGAGTGCCTTTGCCCCGGACACGGTCGTGGGCCAATATACCTTCGGCACCGAGCCGGGCAGCATATCCCCGGACGGTTACTCACTGGATCTTTTCTACGCGCAGAGGCCCGGATATGCAGAAGCCCAGTCCGACCTGATTTTTGACTATCAAAACAATGTGAAGCTCTACCCGGCGTTTCAGAAATACCTGCGGGAATACCGGCCTCCGCTGCTTGCGGTATGGGGTAAAAATGACCCGTCATTTATCCCCGCCGGTGCAGAAGCATTTCGCAGGGATGTGCCGGACGCGGAAATACATCTGGTGAACAGCGGCCATTTTGCCCTTGAATCGCGTTGCGGAGAAATTGCTGAATACATGAAGCGCTTTTTGGATGCACACCGTTGAGGAAAAGGAGACACAAATGCGTGAAATGAGAAGGCAGGACAGAAGGCTTGCCGATAACGAGATCCTGGATGTTTTGAAAGCCGGAGAGCACGGTGTCCTCGCAACAGTCATGGAGGACGGACGTCCCTACAGCATCCCCATGAACTATGCATTTGAGGAGGAGTCCAGAGTCCTTTACATGCATTGCTCTGTGGAAGGCGGCCAGAAAATCGACAACATTCGGCTGCACCCCGAAGTGTGCTTTACTGTTGTGAGGCAGACACAGCTGATGCCAGAGAAATTTGCAACAAAGTATTCATCTGCCAATGTATTTGGAAGAATCACGATTATTGAGGAAGGATCAGAAAAGCAGACGGGCATTGAAGCGATCCTGCGGAAATACGCCCCGGACTATATGGAAAAGGGCCTGAAATACATTGAAGGAGCGATCAGGAGAATCTATATCCTCAAGCTGGAAATCCGGGAAATCACAGGAAAAGCCAGAAAGCAGTAACACCAGAACCTCTTTTGATCCATTAATCCCTTTAGCAGCACAGTTTTTCGCTGGACTTTCTGAATAGTTCGTGGTATTGTCCTGTGCTTGAAGAAAGGGGCGATACCATGAAAATTTTGGAAAAGCTGTGGTACGGCAATGTGCTGGCAGACGAGCGTTCTGTTGGGCAAGACAGTAAAGCCCGCAAGTTGGGCGGCTATATCCTCCGGCATGAAGAGGAACTCATGCCGCTGCTGTCTGTGAAGGCAAGAGAGGTCTTCGAAAAGATTCGGGAGAACGGGCAGGAACTGCGGAATCTCAACGAGTGTGAGGCGTTCTGCCTCGGTTTTCGGCTGGGCGCACGGATCACATATGAAGTAATGGACGGGACATCGGATGTCCCGCCCATTGACGATTAAAGGATACTGCTCGGCGTCTTCCGTTTTCCATAGAGAATCTCAGCCAAATCGGGCTCATGAAAGCGTGTGAGGTCCATTTTATATCGGCTGATACCATAGCTCTGCTTCTCCCGTTGGATCAATCCTGCCGGGATCTTGCCCAGATATTTGCGACTGAAGGCTGTGCCGCCGAAATAGGCGTCGAAGTTTGCAACAGGCAGCACCACCCAGTCGGTGTCCTCCAGCTTGTTGGCGATGTAATATACTGCCAGCGTCTCCAGCATTTCCACCGGCATTCCGCCAGATGTGTGCGCAGCGATTTGCGTCCGCTCCTCTGCGGTGAGGATGACCTCCGACTCCCGCAGCGGCCCAAGCTCCAGCGCGTCCGCGATCACGCTGTCAAAGGAAAGCGACCAAGCCTGATCCGTCGTCGGGGAGAAGATCGGCACCTGGTAGTGCAAAACCTTCTTTCGCAGCTTCGCGGTGAAAGACTTCCGCAGGATTTCACAGTCCTTCTTTGCGTAGGCATCCACAAGGTCGGGATGGCTTTTCGCAAATCTGCAAAGTGCCTTCACGTGCCGGTACAGCCAGCCCTTTCCCTCGTCATCCACCAGCTCCGGGAACTCTGCATATAATTCCGGGAAACTGTACCGATCTTGCCAGCTCTTTTTGAGAGAGCTGGCATTTTTACTTTCCGGGGTACTGCACCAGGCACAGAGTGCTCGGCGGGCGCGGTCGCAGTTCGGCTCGTCGCCCTCCCACATATACCCGCGAGCAAGGATGGTCAGCACTCGCGCCATGCCTTCGAACTCTTTGAGCATATCGAAGGTGAAGCGCCCCAGCCAGGTACGGTCGTTCTTATTCACCGCTGTATAGGAGACCGTTCCTGAATAAGCGGTAAATTCTTCTCTCTCGTTGATCATGATCTTCTCTCCAAGGTCGCAGCCTCAATCCTGTCCTCCAACAGGTCAAATAAATGCCTGCGGTATCCGGCGGCCACCACATACTTCACAGCCTCATCCAATTCGACCAATTCATCCAACAGTGTGCGGCAGGCGTCTGCCACCGCCTTCTGGTAGGTCGTAGCAAAGGGCTTTTCCTCGTAGGCGTTCATCATGTAGGTAAAGGAGATAGAATCCGTGTCCCGATGAAACTGCTTTCGCTCCTCGGCATGGTTGACGTCATCAATGTCGCAGATCAGATCTCCCAGCACTCGGTAGCCGCCGAAGCGGAAGTCCGCAAGCAGATCATGCCACTCCTTGTAATCCGGAAGCTGCTCATGCAGAAACATCATCCGCTCCCGCCAGCGCATCAGATGCCAGTCCTGTTCCCGGATCGCCCGACGCAGTTCTTCCACGCGCACAGGGTCCAAACCGGAGAAGGTGGCGTACAGGGTCTCCACATCGTATTCGTCCTCCTGTCCGCGGGAGAACAGGATGCGCTGAATATCTCCCTCCCGCTTGCGCTCGGCAATGGGGAGTCTGCACCGGTAGATACGGGTGAGGCAGATCTCGTAATCCCGCAGCAGAGAAGCGACAGAAGAAACACGCTCTTGATCCAGCGCGTCCTTCCAGCCCGGAACAGCAAAGCTGAACAGTTCCTCGTCCTTCGCAGGCGTGGGCTTTAGCTTCGGCGTGTTCTCCAGCAGCTCCATAGCATACAAGGGCAGCCGCTCCACGTTGGATGTAACCTTGCTCCAGTCTGTCTTTCGAAGAAGATCATTTCGTTTTTTGACGCTATTGGGATTGTCCTCAAGCAGATTCTTGTAGGTAATGAAGGGGCTGCGTGTCACGCGCCGCTGCTTCAGATATTCGTCCAAATCGGGCTTGACGCCGCTCTTGGCCGAATCGATCTCCAAACCGGTCAGAATGGTCAGCACCTCCACATCCTGCCGACAGCGTTTGCGTTCGTCGGGATCAGTCTTCTCACTGTAGGCAATGACGCTGCGGTCAAAGGCGGCGTTGGAGATCTGTCCCACGCGGGAGGAGAAGGTGTCCCGCACTGTCAGATACCGGTCGGTCCATTGGTAGGCGTTGCGGATCACCGGTTCCTCCGCTGGGATATACAGCAGCGGGAGGTTAGCGCTGTTCTCGATTCCGCCGTCATAGTTTCTTTGCACGCAGCGGTTCACCAGCGGATCGGCAATGGTCTTGACCTCGTCCCCATCGAAGTCCGCGCCGCCCAGGCGCTCCGCCGCCAGCATGCGGGAGTCCACCATCACCACGCTGGTGAGACGGTGCAGATACCAGTCCCACATACGATCCTTTTCTTTCTTCGCGTCATAGGCCTGAAGCCTGATCTCCTCGTTGCGGGAGATATGGGGGTTTCGGAGGATCGTGCAGACGCCGTCGCTCTCGTAGGCCGCGCCGGGGGCATAGAACAGCGTGGTGCCGAAGTGCTCTCCCTTGAGCACGGAATAGTAGCTCTTCGTCCGGCGCTTTTTCAAGACGGGATCCTGCAGCAGCATCTCCACGAACTGCAGCAGGTCACCGGAGAGAAAGCGCACGTCACCCGCCACCAAGAGCCTGCCGACTGCGTAGTTTTTCAGAGTCTTCTCCGCCATGTCGTTGAGCTGTTTGATGAAGGCGGGCTCACGGAGGAACAGCGGGTTCTTTTTCAGAACCCTCGCCCTTCTGCTCTTCTCCCTCGTGAATACAGAGAGGCGGTATGATTCGTTACAGCAGAGATCGAAGTACCGTTGCTCCGTCGCCTTGGTGATCCAGTGTCGGGCATCCTCCGCCGGACTGTGATCCCAGCCCTTTGGAAGATCCGCCGGGCGAAACTCCTCCGTCGTCATGGACAGCGTGGTCAGGAACTGATAGTTCAGCTCCGTGAGCTGCTCCGGCTCCGCCCAGCCGACGTTGGAGATGTACAGGGCGTGATCGTATTTCTTGAACTTCGTCCAATAGTCCCGCCAGCTCATCTTGTTCTCACTGAGCCAGCCATAGCCCTTGAACATACTCTTGGTGAGAATGATGTCCACGTCCTTGATGGGATGCTTCTCACCCCAGATATCCGTTATATATTCGCCGCCCGCATTGGGGAGCAGATCCTTGAAATCCACCTCATGGATCATGCCCTTGATAAAGGGCATGCGGATCTGGAAGGAATGATGCTCCACACCATCTGCATACTTCTCGTTCAGCTTCTTCGCGTACTGTGCGGACACCAGCCCCTCACCGTCAAACTCCGTGACGGTGAGGGGCATTTTCTTTTCCACGCGCCGGTATCTCTTCACACCCTCGCGCTCCTCCACCGGCTGCACCGTGATTACATCCACCGGTTCGGTTTTGAGTTGGGGATTGTCCACCACGATCACACGGTGGGGCTTTTCAATGTCGATCCCGTCAATGCGGACGCCGCTGGAGAACATGAGTCCATTGTAGGCGTAGAGCTTGCTGAGCTGGCAATTGCGTACCTCCATGTCTAGCATGATCCGCTTCCGCACACGGCCACAGAGATTGAAATCTATAAAGGTCAGACGTCCGTGGCGGCTCATGCTGTTGGAGCGTTCAAAAGCGAGATACTCTCTCGGCCCGTTGCCGAAGTCCAACTCCACACCCGCACCGCGAAACATATCTCTTGCCTTCTCCTGCCGCTCCAGCGCTTTGCCACTGCTGCCTCGGTCGAAGATGCCGGAGAAATCCATGAAGAAGATCATGTCGGAAAGCTCCTTGCAGACAGAGCCGTTCTCCAGCTCCGGGAACTTCCCGTCGTGCAGGACACACATAATCTGATAGAACAGGGCGTTGTCCTCCTGCTCGTCGTCCGCCCTTATGATGCAGCGTTTCGTTTCGCTTTCGTTCAGCCTGAAACGGTAACGGTCGATCCGATGTTCTCCGTAACCGAGGAGCGTCATGGCGGAGACGCTGTGGATCTGGTATCTCAATTTCATTTTCTCCTCACCTGCCGGGGACATTGTATCACGGCAAGGTCGCTAAAGCAATTAGAAAGATAAAAAGAATACTGCTCCCACCCTTTGAGAGCAAATCTAATTTGAGGAGGAAACACAAATGAAACACATCGAAACCATCACCGCGAAGGACCTCTACAACATGAGGCTTCCCCCCACACGCTTTGTGGTGGACGGACTTCTGCCGAGAGGGCTGCACGTCTTTGCGGGAGCGCCGAAGGTGGGCAAGAGCTGGCTGCTGCTGCAGCTGGCGCTGGCCGTCGCCTCCGGCACACCGCTCTGGGGCTTGCACACAGAGCGGGGCACAGTCCTCTCCCTCTGCCTGGAGGACAACTATTCCCGGCTGCAGCAGCGGATCTCCGAGCTGACAGACGAGCCGCCGGAAGAGTTGCACCTGGCCACCTTCTCCCAATCCCTCTCGGACGGCCTGTGCGAGCAGCTGGAGGATTTCCTCGCCCAGCATGGCGACACGAATCTGATCATCATCGACACGATGCAAAAGGTACGCGGCGGGACGGGAGATGGAAATCTCTATGCCAGCGACTACCAGGACATAGGCCTTCTCAAGCGCATTGCGGACGAGCACCAGATCGCCCTGATCCTTGTCCACCATCTCCGTAAACGGGAGGCTGATGATCCCCACATGATGATCTCCGGAACTACAGGTTTGGTTGGGGCGGCGGACAGCAGCTACGTTCTCTGCAAAGAGCATCCCAACGACACGGACGTGCAGCTCCACATCCGGGGCAGGGACATGGAGGAGAAGACGTTTACGCTGGAGCGTGATGAGGAGTTGGGCGAATGGACGTTGATGAAGTGCGACACACCGCTGGCGGATCCACTGGAAAGCGAGCCGGCCCTGCGTGAAGTGGCGTCGTATGTGCGGGAGCATCGAAGCTTTGAAGGGACAGCATCTGAATTGGTTCATCTGCTGGATCTTAATTTGCAGCCCAACATACTCACCCGGAAGATCGGGCGCTACCGGCAGGAGCTGCAGCGACGGGGTGTGTCCTTTACGCCGTGTCGCACCGGGAAACAGCGGACGATCCTTCTGCGGTATCACAGCTACTATGACGATATGACGGTTTCCCGGTGCGGGGAGTGCGAACCGTCACAGAATGCGGAAACCGTTGCAAACACTTGCATTGCGGTATGACGATTCGAAACTGGGACGGTTTTAACCGTCACCGCGAGAGGACGCGAACCGCCCGCGTTTCGCCACAGAACGGCCCGTGTGGGCTTTTCCCCACAGGGGCGGGACCGTGCCCTAGGGAGAACATGGAGCCGACGCTGGGGCGGAAAAGACGGTCCTGCGGAACAGATATTCCATCTTTCTGCGGAGGTATTCAACAAAAAGCTATACGTAGGCATCTATGGAGTTTACCCAGACTTGTCTGGGGCAAGCAGAGCATCCGGCTGTCCGCCGAACGCTTATGCCGCCTATTTCGGCGGCAACCGGGCGGAGGCCCGTGCCCACTTCGTCGACGTCAAGTCCGCATGCCTCGGAACGCCCCGTGGGAGAGGGCATTCCTCGGCTACGCTCCCTTGCGTCCCCTCTCCAACCGAAAGTCGCTGCGCTGGGCTTTCGGTTGGTTATTGTTGGTTATTATTTATCTTTTGGAGGATTGAGAACATGAGCGAAAACAGAAAACGAAGCGAGACGCTGACCGTTCGCCTCACCAAGGCCGAGCGGGATCGAATCGCAGCTCAGGCAGCCCGCGCGGGACTCAGCCTGACAGAATATATTCTGGCGCTGTCACGGGATACGCCCATCCTCGTGCCGCCGAACCTGACGCCGCTGCTCCGGGAGCTCAAACGCATCGGGAACAACCTGAACCAGATCGCAGCCAGGGTCAACTCCGGCGTCGCCTACGTGCCGAACCTGAAAGATGTAATCGAAGGTCAGCGGCGGATCTGTCAGCTGCTGCAGGAGATGACGGAGGACACTTCGTGGCGACGGTAACGTATATCCGCGAGACGAAGCAAAGCCCCAGCGCCATGAAAGGTCTCATGGAGTACTGCTGCCGGGAGGACAAGGTCACCGACGAAGACGGTAGAAAGTATTGCTCCGGCGTCAACTGCGGCGGAGAAAATACCTTCGAAGAATTCATGCTGACCAAGAAAGCGTACCACAAAACAGGCGGCATGCACTTCTATCAGTACGTCCAGTCCTTCGCACCGGAGGAAAATATTTCATACGAAGAAGCCCATGCCATCGCGTTGGAGTTCGCCGCCCGCGCCTGGCCGGAACACGAGGTGCTGGTCACCACCCACTGCGACGCGCCCCACGTTCATTCTCATTTCGTCATCAACAGCGTCAGCTTCGAGACGGGCTACAAGCTGCGGCAGCATCCCGATACACTGAAGGAGCTGCGCCAGCTCAGCGACGAGATCTGCGCAGCCCACGGACTCTCTGTGCTGGAGCCGTATGAGAAGGACGGCGCGAAGCTGTCTACACGAGAGTATCGCGCCGCCAGTAAGGGCGAGAGTTGGAAGTTCCAGCTGATGGCGGTGATCGAGGACGCCATGAAAAAGACGGGCAGCAAGAGAGAGTTTCTCTCCGAGATGCATTGGCACGGTTACGAGGTGTTCTGGACAGCGGAGAGGAGATATATCACCTACGGCTGCCCCAACGGCATGCGGTGCAGAGACAAGCGGCTGCACGACGAAAAATTTGAAAAGGAGAACATGGAAAATGAATTCCACATCAGAAAACAGATCGCAGAAGAATTCGGCAGTGGCAATGCTGACGCAGAGAAATGCCGCAGCGGTCCGGGAGATCCAGCTGACAGAGTATCAGCCCATCGTGTACGCCATTCCCAAGGAGCAGCGGGAGCTGGAGCAGCAGCTGTTGAAGGACGCGGCGGCGTTCCAGCCGACGCTGTATCGGCAGATCGAGACGCTGGCGACGCGGGACGATCTGGAGAATCTGCTGGCGCAGTTCGGGGACCAACAGAACCGATACCTGACGATTACGGTGGAGGGAATGCAGGAGAGCAACGAGAAGCTGCTGGAAACGGTTCACCAGGCCGTCTCACAGGATGGGAAAGCGAGAGAGGCGTTTATCTCCAGATGCTCTTCCGAGCTGGAGCAAAGTCGACAGAGAATCGAGAGTACCATCGCCGGTCTGCGGCGGAATATCCTGTGGCTGATGGTCGGCACCTCGCTGGGAGCGGTAGCGTTGTCGGTCTTGGCCTGTGCGGTATTCTGGAGGCTGGCAGCATGATCGAAGAGGGCGGTGAGGACCCGGAGGAGCGCAGGAGGCGCATCGAGGCACAGCAGAACGGCTCGGATCTCGGCGCGGTCATCGGCCTCTCCGCCGGACTAATCATCGGCGCTGCGGAGAACCATTCCGCCGACGAGACGCCGACAGAAGAAGATAACGGCCCCACCATGGGTGGGATGTAGGCAGGCGTGGGAAATCTTTGATCCCATGCCTATGTTTTATGCCCGAAAAGGTTTCGGGAGAAAGGAAGAATATGAAGAAAGAATTTTACTCATGCGATGAACTTCCTGCCGTCCTGTCTGTGGACGAGCTGAAAGTATTGCTCCAGGTAAGCCGCAATACGGCCTATTCTCTGGTGCGCAGCGGACGGATCGCCAGCGTACGCGCTGGGCGCCAGTTCCGGATTCCCAAGACTGCGGTGCTGGAATTTCTGAACAGTAAAAAGTAACGATTCTGCTTGACTTTTGCCGCGCAGTGGGTATGCTTTGGTTGGCATACCCTGCGTGGCAGAAAGGAGGTTTCAATGTCACGCAGAAAGAACTCAAGCCGCGCTGCCAATGGCAGCGGCTCCATTCGAAAAGTTCAATGTAAACGAAACGGCAAAACCTATTCATATTGGCAGGCACGATACACCGTGGGCCGTGATCCCGGTACAGGAAAACAGATCCAACGCAGCATCACCGGGAAAAGTCAGAAGGAAGTCGCCCAAAAGCTGCGCCAAGTCACAACGGATCTGGACAACGGCTGCTACACAGATCCCTGTGATCTGACGGTCGCCCAGTGGCTGGATCTCTGGTTATCCACCTATCTTCTGAACGTGAAGCCCCGCACCGTGGAATCCTACGAGATGAATGTTCGCATGCATATCAAGCCGGGGCTCGGTGCTGTTAAGCTATCTGCCCTGTCAGCTCCGATGGTTCAAGCATTCTATAACAATCTGGGAAAGCCGCGGGACGGCAAACCAGGCTTGTCAGCCAAGACCATTCGCTGTATCCACGGCATCCTGCATAAGTCGCTGAAGAAGGCGCTCCAGATCGGCTATATCCGCAGCAATCCCACGGAAGTATGCGAGCTGCCCCGCGTGGAAAAGCGTGAGATCGTACCTCTGGACCAGGAGCAAATGAAAGCATTTCTCCGCGCCATCGAGGGCCATACCTACGAGGATATCTACGTGGTGGCCCTGTTCACCGGACTGAGACGGGGTGAAATCTGCGCGCTGACATGGGACTGCGTGGATTTCAAGAACAGCACGCTCTATATCAACAAGCAGCTACAGAAGTTGGTCGGGCATACGGCGGAATTTGAGCTGGTCAGCACTAAGAACAGCCGGAGTCGGACCGTCGGTGTTGCGCCCTCCGTTATGGAATTGCTTCATCGGCACAAGATCCAGCAAAATATCCAGCGGCTTCAGATGGGCGCGGCATGGCAGGACAACAACTTTGTCTTCTGCAATGAGCGGGGCGAACACCTGTCCCCTCACAACATCTACCACAAGTTCAAGGAAATCGCTGCGCAGATCGGCCTGCCGAACCTTCGCTTTCACGATTTGCGTCACTCCTACGCGGTGGCGGCGATCTCTGCGGGAGACGATATCAAGACGGTGCAGGGCAACCTGGGCCACGCTACAGCCACCTTTACACTGGACGTCTACGGCCACTTCACCGACCAGATGCGCAAGGCCAGCTCCGAGCGGATGGACCGCCTGTTTCATACTGTGACCGGGTAGTGCAATACGGCCAAAAATGAAAAATAAGGACAAAATAAAGGATAAAAAAATCGGGGCAAATGAAAAAGTCCCGTAACCACAACGGTTACGGGACTTCCCCAATGGTCCGAGTGTCGAGATTCGAACTCGAGGCCTCTTGAACCCCATTCAAGCGCGATACCAAACTTCGCCACACCCGGATATTCAGTTTGCCGTTCAAATCAGCTTGATTACTATACCACACCTTTTTTCATATTGCAACCCCCAATTCGCATTTTTTTCACTTTACCGACCGTTGTTTTTGTTGACATCCCCAAGGCATTATGGTATCATACAAAATGCGTCTGGGAACGGAACTGCTTTTACAGCACGGAGAGATGGCTGAGTGGTTGAAAGCACCGGTCTTGAAAACCGGCGATGTGAAAGCATCCGTGGGTTCGAATCCCACTCTCTCCGCCAGACTCTATATCTCTTTGTTTTTCGGCTATGCAGAAGTACCCAAGTGGCCGAAGGGGCTCCCCTGCTAAGGGAGTAGGGTGTGTAAAAAGCGCCGCGAGGGTTCAAATCCCTCCTTCTGCGCCAAAGAAGACAGGTTACCATCCGGTGGCCTGTCTTCTTTCGTTCCGGAAGGAATTTGAAACGAGCTCCAAACGCCGCAAGCTCAGCGCCGCGGGGTTTGGGAGCGACATGCCTGCGGCATGTCGTGTCAGCGAGAGGAAAATCCCCACTTCTGCGCCAAAAAGCGAGTCATCGAAAGATGACTCGCTTTTCCGTTTTTCAACCGATCCGCCGCCAGCCCTGCGGATAGGCAGCGGGGCTCCAGATGTTGTTGTCAAGGAGCGAAACATAGACAGCTCCCTCAAAGCGCACGCGGTCTCCCCTGCTGTACCCGTTCGTGCTGTCCGGCTGCTCCCACTCGGGGATCTCATCCGGGTCCGGGATCAGCACCCTGGCCCACAAAGACGGGGCCGCTTCCGGCGTCCAGGCGTCCTGCGCCTCATGGTCCTGCAGGCAGCGGTACA
>Ga0208297_1002245_pt1 | contig 12096 bp, 15 predicted proteins | sample LMS_cellobiose_e_FD_187367 | JGI IMG/M metagenome (GOLD analysis project Ga0208297, IMG submission 187367) | Rumen-fistulated moose microbial communities from Alaska, USA - LMS_cellobiose_enrichment (SPAdes) (version 2) | ecosystem: Host-associated > Mammals > Digestive system > Stomach > Rumen... | reverse complement strand
ATCCTCTCGGCGGTCACCCGTGACAACGTCGAGATCGAGGTCAGCGGCAAGGCCGACGCCAACGGCTCGACCGGAACGGAGAAGTCCGGTCTGTCGAGCGTCGTGACGGACGGCACGCTCAAGGTCAGGATCGGCCGCCAGATCAACGGCGCCGCCGTCGACCTCGTCAAGGCCGGGGCGAACGCCGACAAGGTGGTCGAGGCTCTGTCACAGAACAAGTGACATAAAAAAAAACCGGAGCGGCTTGTCTGCTCCGGGGGCGTTGACACTACTCAATGGCGATGCTGATTTCCGGCTTATCCGGAGCCTTCGCCTTCGGGAGGGTGATCGTCATCACGCCGTCCTTATAAGCGGCTTTGATTTTAGCCTGATCGACGTTCGGCGGCAGTTTGTAGGCTCTGAAGAGCCGCGGACAGGGCTTGTCGCACTTCTCCGCCTTTTTGTCATCTTTCTTCCCATCACACTTCTTCTTGCCGACTGCGATGCGCAGGACATCATTTTTCACGCTGATGGAATAATCCTCCTTCGGCACGCCCGGAGTGACCAAACGGATGGTGAATCCATCTTCATTTTCCGTGATGGACTCCTCCGAATAGGCGAAGCGCGGCGGCGGCGTCATTCGGCGGCACTCCCGGAAGAAACACTCTTCCGGCCCAAAGAAGTCCTCGGCGAAACACGGCATGACGGCAGATGCGGCAATCAGTCCGATTCCGGCGATTTTTTTGAAGTTAAACATTTCAACAACTCCTTTCCGTGGTTGCACCACATCAGTAATATAATATATCACGGCTGGACGGAATATCAATGCCAGAATGCAAAAAAACCATGCGCCCGGAGGCGGTCTCGCGGCTGTCCTCCGGGCGTTTTTTCTTTTATCGCCTTTATTTGCAATTCCCGCTGGATAAAGGAATAAGCTGCGCTTCATTAAAGGGTGACACCGGGAAATCCCAACCAAGGAGGCGAAATGAAAATCTACACGGTGGAAAATCAGGAAAGCGGTTATCGGGACGAGTTCACCAGCTTGACCGAGGCGAAGAAGGCGATGCGCGAGCATGATGCACAGGGCTTCATCACCAAGGTCTGGGCGAACGGCGACTGGGAGCCGATGGGGGAAATCAAACTCAAGGGAAGCAACAAGACGATGTGCGCGAACTGCCGACAGAAGAAAGCGGGGTACTGAAAATGGCGAACAACTGCCTCGTGGGGATCGACATCATCACCGCATCGCCGGAGGACGCCGAGCGGCTGTACGAGAACCTTAAGGCGGCGAAGAAAGTCGCCGATGAAAGGAGCGAGGGCATCTTCATCGGATGCCCGAACCGCTATCTGTTCGACGCCGATCCCGTTCGCATCGACGACACGCTCTTCATCTCCGGCTGGGTGAAGTGGGGATTCAACGATGCCGAGGTCTGGCAGTTCCTCGCGTGGCTGATGAAACAGGCGGCGCTCGTGGACTTCCGCATGACCTACGACGAGGGCGGCTGCCTGCTCTACGGCGAGTACCGCAACGACATGAAGACGCTTACCGACCGCTATCTGCCGCAGGACAAGTTCCCGACCGGCGAAGGCGAAGATGTCGATACGGAGCTGGCGTTCTCCAAGCACGGCGTGACGCGGATAATCGGCTGACGCAAACCGTCCGAAGCCCCCTGTCCCGGCAGGGGCTTTTTTATCGGTTTTTTATCGCTTGTTCTTCGATAATCGATTCGCTAATAAGCACTTGCGGCGCTTTATTAACCAGTAGAGTGAGGAAGCACAACGCAACCTCAACAACCACAAGGAGATGCAAAATGAGAAAGCAGACCGCAAGCAAGATCGACAAGAGCTACTGGAAGACCGAGGCAGGGCAGAAAATCGCGTGGGGGATGCACAGCGACGGCTGGGAGGCCTCGGACTGCCTCACCAGCGTGATCGACATCCTCGAACAGGGCATCGCCGCCACCACGGACGCCGCCACGGTCGAGGAGCTGAAGAAGGCGCACAAACAGCTGGTCGCCGCGAAGAACGCCTACTGGAAAGCCTCGGCGATCCTCCACGACGGATGCTTCTAAACCCAAGGAAAGGAGATAGGAAAATGACGAAGGAACAGATGCGGAAAGAGATCGAGCAGCTGAACGGCAAAATCGAGCGGGAGGTGAAAGACCTGGCGGATCTCGCCAACTGGATGCTCTCCCAGCAGCACATCCCGGAGTCCTTCATCCTCTACTCGCCGAGCCGCCTGATCGGCGAGCATGAGCTGGAAATCCAGAAGTGCATCGCCCGACGCGACACCCTCCGGGAGATTCTCGGCGAGGAGTGAGCGACCGCGACCGCCGCCCCCCGGCGCGATGCCGGGGGGGGACGGTCCGAAGAAAGATGCGTTAATCTTCGGAATAAAGCGCTTAACTCATTCGCTATTAACGAAATCCACGCTATTTTAACAGCAGAGTAAGGAACGGCGGCGCAAGCCAAACAACAGCAAGGAGATATGAAAATGGAAGAACGGTTCAGCGAAAAACGGAACAACGGACAAGAGCGGGAGGATGAAACGATGAGGGCGTTGAAAATAGACCCGGTGAGCCGGACAATCAGTGAAATCACACTTGCCGTCAATCCCAACCGCTCCCTCGACGAACTCCAACGTATCATCGGATGCGAACTCGTGGAACTCGTCGAACTCGGTGAAGGTGCGGTCATGGTCGTGGACGAAGAGGCGCGGCTGAAGCCGGTTCGAGGCGCATTCAAATTCGTCGGCAGCCGACTCGTCATCGCCGGGACAGCCGTCATCCTCGGCGGCGACGCCAACCAATTCAAGTCGCTCCGAGAGACGAAACGGACGTTCGAGACGATCATCCGGTGGCTGACGCCGGAGCAGATGCCGCCGACGCGGATGAAGCTCGTGAGCTTGGGATAGGAGGTGCGAGATGAGCAAGGGTGAAATAAATGCGCCGAAGACCGACATCCGCGTCCGGCTGGTAGACGAGGATGGCAATATCTTCGCCATCTTGGGACGAGTCCGCCAGGCGCTCCGGCGCGGCGGGCATCCCGAACTCGTGGACGAGGTCACCGCCGCCGTGACCAGCTGTCACTCCTATGAGGAGGCGCTGGCGCGGATTATGGAGTATGTTGAGGTGGAGTGAATATTCAACAAAACATCTAACATTTGCTTGATTTTGTAGAAAAACACATGTATATTTCTATAAAATAATGTAGAGAATGGAGACTTCTGTGAAAAAATCTGCAAAGGACAAGATTCTCGCGAAAATCGCCAAACATGGCCTGGGCTGGATTTTCTCCGCGCAGGATTTCATGCCGGAGTTCAAGCGATACGAAATCGATGCCTCTCTGAAGGCGCTATCGGATGGCGGCACCATCCGCAAGATATGTCGGGGGATCTACGATTATCCGTCGTACAGCGAGCTGTTGCATCAACCAGCTGCGCCGGATTTATACGGTGTGGCGCAAGCATTCGCTTCCAAGTTCCGCTGGAGTATTTATCCGTCAGGAGATACGGCGTTGAACTTTTTCGGGTTGTCCACGCAAATCCCGGCGAAACTGGTTTTCATTTCCAGCGGTCCAAGCAGAACCTTGGAAACCTCGTTCGGAACAATTTATTTCAAGCATTCTGCATTGAGGGAAACGTCGTTCCGACGTATGGAAAGCGGATTGATAGTTCAGGCGCTGAGGGCGATCGGCCAGGCCAACTTGACTCCGGATATCTCTGCTCGTATAAAGAGCAAGTTCAGCGACGATCTATTGCAGAATATCAGGCGCGATATCGTCACTTCGGCGAATTGGATACAGCAGGCTATATGTTGACATAGGAGCATTGCATATGGATCGGATCATAAAGGCTTCACCGGAGGAGCGGCAACGTGTTTTTCAGACCGCCGCCGCGGCATTGCGCATCGCTCCGGAGATGGTGGAAAAGGACTTTTGGGTCTGTCGGATCCTGCAAAAGCTGTTTCAGGACGAAAAACTGCGAAAGATTCTGCGCTTCAAAGGCGGAACGTCGCTCTCGAAGGTGTTTCATCTGATTCAGCGCTTCTCCGAAGATGTCGACTTGATCCTTGACTGGCGCTGCGTTACCGATGAAGACCCGCTGCGACAGCGTTCCAACACCAAGCAGGATGACTTCAACAAATCCATTCAGAAAGACTCCGGTGGATATATTACCGGCGAACTGCGCGCGATGATCGAATCGGCGATGGGCGGTGAATGCTCGGTAGTCATTGATGACACCGATGACCATGTGCTGATTCTGCAATATCCGCTGACATTTCGCTCAAGTTATATTGTTCCTCACATCCGTTTGGAAATAGGTCCGCTGGCGGCATGGCTACCCAATCGGGTGTTTCCGATTCTCCCCTACATGGCGGAAGCATTTCCTCAATTGCGGATAGCTCCTGTTGAGGTTCCGACCATTCTGGCGGAAAGAACCTTTTGGGAGAAGGTGACGATTTTGCATCAGGAACATTATCGTCCGACGAGCCTTAATGTTCCGCCGCGATATTCCCGTCATTATTACGATCTATATATGATGATGCAATCGCCGTGTGCCGCAAACGCGATAAAGGATATTACGCTTCTGAAACAGGTCGTCGATTTCAAAAAAAAGTTCTATCCGAGAGCGTGGGCTCGTTACGACATTGCCGTTCCGGGATCCATAGAACTATTGCCCGCGTCCCATTCGCAGCGTCCTCTATTGGCTGATTATGACGCGATGAAAAACATGATCTTTGGAATTTATCCGAGTTGGGAAGATATCATCAAATCGCTGACCGAACTGCAAACGCAGATAAATCACGTCGAATGAAATTATTGAGATAGCCATTATATGCGGTAAGAGCTTTGGGGGCAGCAATGTTATCAAATACGTCGCGTCAAAGTTGACTTCATGGAAGGTGGCTGTATATTATAATGGATATTTGTGCCGTCCGCCGTAGGCGGAGGCGCGAGAGATGCGGAAAATTTGATGTCTGTTGAACGGAAATGTGACCGAAGATGGCCAATAAGGGAAAAAAGATCTCTTCGGATCAATATCACGGGATAACAATGCTAAGGATGTAATGTGGCAGAGCAGCGATTAAAACTTGTCGCAGAGGCAGACATTTCGGAAAACGACCTCCTTTCACATTATCCAGAGGTGCTTGAACAGCTACTCCGGGATCACACCACGCGCGATAATATTTTCTGGGCGACCGACGATTACGATGCGATGGGGGCTGGGTATGGTTATCATGATCCGATCACGCCGGAGCTGATCACGGGGAAGCACGGTAAGGTCATCATGCCGAGAATCAAGAAGGGCAAGGCGTTGCAGACCGCCCGGATACGCGACATGGCGGAGGTATTCACTCCGAGCTGGATTTGCAACGCCCAAAACAATCTCATCGATGCGGCATGGTTTGGGAGGGAAAACGTCTTCAATACAGAACGGACAGAAGGAGACCGTCATTTCTGGCAGGTGACTCCTGGCAAGATCGCATTCCCCGCCGGTAAAACATGGAGGGATTATGTTTCAGAGAACCGGCTGGAAATCACCTGCGGCGAAGCGCCATATATCACCAGCCGTTACGACACCACGACAGGAGAGTTCATTCCGGTCGAAAACCGAATCGGACTGCTTGACCGCAAACTTCGGGTGGTGAACGAGAATCTTGACAAATCTGAAGAATGGCTTAAGGCAGTACAAACGGCTTTTCAAAGAACATACGGTTATGAGTGGCAGGGGGACAGTCTGCTGATCGCCCGAGAAGCGATGCTCTACACCTTCATCGAAAACTACCGGCTGAAGTTCGGCAAACTTCCGCAGGAAAAATCCATCCGCTACATCGCCTATATAATCTCGTGGAACGTCTGGCAAATGGACGGACTGAAGTTTGTCGTCCCCGACAGTTGTCACGAGGAAACATCAGACGATCTTTTCGGCGACGTAACCAAAACGCCATGTCCCGGATGCGCCACCGGAAACAATGCAAATCACAACGGCGCATATTGTAAGATCAAAGATTGGTCGGCAGATAAAAAAATCGAGTTCCGAACTTTGCTGAAAGGGACAAGATCATGAAATACCAGGCTTCTCTTGTGCCGAAACTGATTTATGTGTTCCGTATTAACGACCCGGCGCACAAAGGATGCCTCAAAGTTGGCGAAGCCACGGTTGACAGCGAAGAGCCGATATTCAATCTGCCGCCGAACTGCTCCACGCTAAACAAGGCGGCGAAGAAGCGGATAAATCAATACACCCAAACGGCTGGCATTACCTATGAGTTGCTACATACTGAGTTGACGATATACATGTCAGGCAAAGCCATTTGCTCTTTCAACGACAAGGCGGTGCATGATGTCCTTAAGCGCTCCGGGATCAAGCAGAAGTGCTTTAATCCCGATGCGAAAGCGGACGAATGGTTTGTTACCGATTTGGAGACCGTGAAAAGAGCGATTGCCGCCACTCGGGATGGCAGAAGTTCCCTAAATCAATCTGAAATCACCACCGATCGGTCGCCAATTGAATTTCGTCCGGAGCAGCAGGAGGCCATAAAGAGGACCAGCAAGCGGTTCAAAAAGAATAAGCGCATGCTCTGGAACGCAAAGATGCGTTTTGGGAAGACCCTGACCGCGCTTCAAGTGGTTAAGGAGATGGGGTATACGCGCACCTTGATATTGACCCACCGCCCGGTGGTCAACGACGGCTGGTATGATGACTTCAAGAAGATTTTTTACGACCGCTCCGATTTTTCCTACGGTTCGAAGGTTAGCGGGGACACTTTCAACACCTTGGAAAAGGCGGTGAAGAAGAGCGGCGGGCACTATGTTTATTTCGCCTCCATGCAGGATTTGCGTGGTTCGGAGCGCACGGGCGGCAAGTTCGACAAAAACAACGAGATTTTCGACACTCCGTGGGATTTGGTTATCGTCGACGAAGCGCACGAGGGAACGCAAACAAAGTTGGGGCAGAATGTTCTGACCGAGTTGAACAAAACCGAGACCAGAATTTTGCAACTTTCCGGTACGCCGTTCAATTTGCTTGAGGATTGCGAGGAGGATGAGATCTACACTTGGGACTATGTGATGGAGCAGCGAGCCAAAGCGGAATGGGACAAGCTTCATCATGGCGACCCCAATCCCTACGCCGCGTTGCCGCGGCTGAACATCTACACATTCGATTTGGGAGAGAAGTTTGCGGAGTTCAAGGATTCGGAGCTGGCGTTCAACTTTCACGAGTTTTTCCGTGTTGATGAAACCAGTGAGTTCGTACACCGCAAACCCGTCAAGGCGTTTCTTGACCTGATATGCCGCCAGAGTGAAGATAGCAATTATCCGTATTCGACGGAGGAGTACCGTCGCAACTTCCGGCACTCGTTCTGGCGCATCCCCGGCGTAAAAGAGGGCAAGGCGTTGAGCGCCATGCTGAAAGCGCATCCCGTATTCGGGCAGTTTGAAATCGTTAACGTAGCCGGTGACGGAGACGATGACGAAAAGAGCGAAGAAGCGCTGAAAATGGTGCGCGCCGCCATAAAAAAGAGCGAATACACGATAACGCTTTCTTGCGGACGCCTCACCACCGGTGTTACTGTCCCGGAATGGACGGCGGTTTTCATGCTTGCCGGATCGTTTAGCACATCGGCGTCAAGCTATATGCAGACGATTTTCCGGGCGCAGTCTCCAGCTACCATCAACGGCAAGGTGAAAGAGGAATGCTTCGTTTTTGACTTTGCCCCCGACCGCACATTGAAAGTGCTGGCTGAAACCGCCAAAATATCCGCAAAAGCCGGCAAGACCTCTGGCACGGATCGTCAACAAATGGGCAAATTCCTGAACTTCTGCCCGGTGATATCGTGTCAAGGCACGATAATGACCGAATACGATGCCGACCGAATGCTGGGGCAGCTTAAAAAGGTATATGTCGAACGTGTGGTCCAAGGCGGCTTCGACAACAACTACCTTTATAACAACGACTTGATGCACAAATTGACCGGAGAGGATATCTCCGCGTTCGACGATCTCAAAAAAATCATCGGATCGACCAAGGCGATGGCGAAAACCAAGGATATCGACGTCAACGCGCAGGGATTCAGAGACGAGAAACACGAGGATAACAGCGAGAAGAAGAAAAGGAAGAAGGAAGAATCCGAGGCTGAAAAAGCGGCGCGGGAAGAGCGGGAGCGTAAGAAAAAGCAACGGGACGCGGCAATCTCGATTTTGCGCGGGATTTCGATACGCATGCCGCTGATGATCTATGGGGCGGAACTGAAGGACGAATCGCAGGAAATCACCATCGACAATTTCGCCGACCTCATAGACGAAAAATCGTGGTTGGAGTTCATGCCGCGCGGAGTGACCAAGGCGCGATTTGCCGAGTTCAAGAAATATTACGAAGCTGACGTATTTCGGGAGTCCGGCAGGCGTATCCGCGAGATGGCGAAAGCCGCAGACGCCTTGCCGCTGGAAGAGCGCATTGAGCGGATAACCACCATCTTCAGCTATTTCCGCAATCCCGACAAGGAAACGGTGCTGACCCCGTGGCGAGTGGTCAATATACACCTTAACGACTGTTTGGGCGGATATACCTTCTTCGACGAAAAATTTGAAACGCCGTTGCCGTCGCCCCGGTTTGTCAACCGCGGCGAGGCAACGGCGTCAGTGTTCGCCCCAACGAGCCGGGTTTTGGAAATCAACTCCAAAAGCGGTCTGTATCCGCTGTATGTAGCGTACAGCATCTACCGCTCCAGATTTCACAGCAAGGCCGACACTTCGGTGGCGGAACAGCATGCTGAGTGGGATAAGGTCTTGGCTGAAAACATCTTCGTCATCTGCAAGACCCCGATGGCGAAAAGCATTACCAGACGGACGCTGGGCGGGTTCCGAAAATGTCGGATCAATGCCCATTGTTTTGAGGATCTTGTAAATATGCTGCGGTTTAAGTCAGAACAATTCGTCCGCAAGGTCGGTCGGACGAGCTATTGGAACATTCAAGGTGGAGATAATGACATGAAATTCTCGGCTGTTGTCGGCAATCCGCCGTATCAGATTTCCGCGGGCGAAACTGGCGGCAAGGACAACCCAATTTACCACTACTTCATGGATGCCGCTTACTTGCTTGCGCCTCGGGTCGCACTCATCACTCCCGGACGATTTCTCTTTGACGCAGGACAGACACCCAAGGTGTGGAATCGCAAGATGCTTGACGACCGGCACTTGAAGGTGGTGCATTACTGGCAGAAATCCAACGAGGTATTTCCCAACGTCGATATCAAAGGCGGCGTTGCCATCACATATCGGGATGAAAATGCGGACTTTGGTGCAATAGAAATGTTCACCATTTATCCGGTGTTGAATTCAATATTTCACAAGGTCGTTGCAAAAGAAGCAAGTGCGCCAATGCTTGACAGCATCATTTCTTCCAGAGGCCATTATCGTTTTTCTGCCAAAGCGTTTGAAGACCATCCGGAAATTCCCAACGTGCTTGGCACTGGGACCGGTAATATGATAGCATCCAATGCATTCCAACTGCTACCACAGATTTTCCTGACTGATAAGCCCAACAACGGTCAGTATATTGAACTGATTGGCCGCCTGAATAATGAACGCGTATCGCGCTTCATGTTGAAAAAGTATTTGGAAAAGAATAATTATTTGGATTGTTATAATGTACTCGTTCCTGAAGCCAATGGAACAGGGGCCATCGGAGAAGTTCTCAGTACGCCGATGATCGGCGAGCCGATGATCGGCTCGACCGACACTTTCATCAGTGTCGGTCGGTTCTCCGCCTCGGTCGAGGCGGAGAACTGCATGAAATACATCAAGTCAAAATTCTGTCGTGTTATGTTAGGAGTGCTGAAAATCACGCAGCATAATCCAAAATCAACTTGGCGCTACGTTCCCCTTCCGGATTTCACCGGCGACAGCGATATCGACTGGAGTAAGCTGATTCCCGAAATCGACCAGCAGCTCTATAAAAAATACGGCTTGTCTCCTGAAGAAATCGCCTTCATCGAAACCAATATCAAGCCGATGGAGTAATTATGCAGGGTAAGATCAAGCATTTGTACGACTGGTTCTTGCTGTTAATTGGATAAAGGGATAAGCTGCGCTTCATTAAAGGGTGACACCGGGAAATCCCAACCAAGGAGGCGAAATGAAAATCTACACGGTGGAAAATCAGGAAAGCGGTTACCGCGACGTGACTAACGGCGATCCTGCCGATTGCAAAGACACACACGGATTGTCCCGCTACAATCCCAAAATTGTACCCTTTGAGGGCGGAAAGTATTTGATTTCTCACGAACTGTACAACAAACCTGATTCGCCGCAGAAGGACAGCAGAAAGCCATTACTTGATTATTTGGTTTCCCACGGAATGTCATTAGAACTGATATTTAAGTTGTGCCAAGGAAAATAAGTAATGGCACGCCGCAGAACAAAAAAACGCTCCGGCAGCTTCAAGGGGAAGCTCCTTCTTTTCCTGCTGTTCCTCATCCTTGGATGCGGATTCGGCATTTGGAGATATCCAACGACGGTTCGGCAGTACGTCCGCATCGTCATCGAAAAAGTTCGACCGACTCCCCGGAACGCCCCGCATGAGCCGCCGCCCGAGCCAGCTGTGCCGGAACCCACGGTCATCCCCCCCCCGGAGCCGACCGTCATCGTCCCCGACACGACCGCCGCTCGACAGCAGGAGGTCATCACCGTACCGACGAAGTACGACCACCTCAAGCTCGGCGCTCCCGGCAGAGCGGACACCATCATCGACCGTCCCGGCTACGCGCTCGGCTACATCGAATATCACGAACAGCCAGCGTGGGTGATTTACCGCCTCACCAAGCAGCAGGCGCTGACCAAGGCGGCGAAGCGGGGAAACGAGTTCAAGGAAGATCCCGAAATCCCGACCGGCAGCGCGACGCTGGCAGACTACCGCCGCTCCGGCTTCGACCGGGGCATCTTTGTCCCGCCGCCGACATGGCTTACTCCATGAGGACGATGAGCGACAGCTTCTTCATGAGCAACATGTCGCCGCAGCGGCCGAAATTCAACCGTGGCGTTTGGAAAGACCTCGAAGCGCAGGTGCGTGATTTCGCCATCACGGAACAGGATGTTTATATTGTGACCGGTCCGATCCTGCCGAAGACCAAGACGATGACCATCGGCAGCAACAAAGTCACCGTGCCGACGCACTATTATAAAGTGGTATACGACCGCACCCCACCGGAGAAAATGATCGGCTTCATCCTCCCCAATGACGGCAGCGAACGACCGTTGCAGGACTTCGCCGTCACGGTGGACGCAGTCGAAGCGGCGACAGGGCTGGATTTCTTCTCGACCGTGCCGCAGCCCAAGCAGGAGCAACTGGAGAGTACGATCACGGTGCGGGACTGGCGATGGAAGAAGAGGAAATGAGTTGAAATGCGGGAAATGATGACGAAACCGGGAATCCCCGAGATGTGCCGGAACGAAATCAAGGATTTCCTGCTGGAACTCGTCCAGCGGGAACTGCGGAACATTCCGGAGGGGACGCAATCCCGGAGGAAAGAACTCTGCGAAGCGATTCTCGCCCTGAACACCGAAAGCGGGGAACGGGCAAAACTCCGGGAAGAGACGGGGAATCTGGTAAAAGAGTGGAAAGCGCAGGCCGAGCAGATTGCCGGACTTGAGCGGCTGGGCTTTACCATCACCAAGGGGAAGAAGCATTACAAGATGCGCTGGCGTGACTCAGGATATTTCAAGACGTTGTCGGCGTCGCCGTCCGATTTTCGATCCGGCGCGAACGGGCTTGCCGAGATGATTGCAAAATTCTTTTAACGATGAGTCCAGTGCCCCGCTCCTACATCGCCATCGACTTGAAGTCCTTTTACGCCTCGGTGGAGTGCGCCGACCGTAAACTTGACCCGCTCACGACCAATCTCGTGGTGGCGGACGAGTCCCGGACGGACAAGACGATCTGCCTCGCCGTATCCCCGGCGCTGAAAGCCTGCGGCATCCCCGGTCGCCCCCGGTTGTTCGAGGTGGTGCAGAAGGTCCGCGAACTCAATCGGCAGCGTCTCCAATACGCGCCGGGCAGAAAGTTCTCCGGCAAGTCGAACAGTGCGCCGGAACTTGCGGCGAATCCATCCCTCG
>Ga0208297_1002244_pt1 | contig 12097 bp, 11 predicted proteins | sample LMS_cellobiose_e_FD_187367 | JGI IMG/M metagenome (GOLD analysis project Ga0208297, IMG submission 187367) | Rumen-fistulated moose microbial communities from Alaska, USA - LMS_cellobiose_enrichment (SPAdes) (version 2) | ecosystem: Host-associated > Mammals > Digestive system > Stomach > Rumen... | reverse complement strand
TAGATCTGCATGGCGAGGGGATTTTTGCGGCTGATCCCCCCTGAAGCGACTACTTGATTGATGGCCAGACCATGCTTACGGCAGGTTTCAACGATCATACGTGTTCCGTAAGCGGTGGATTCGATCAAAGCCCGATAAACATCCTCTGGTCGGGTTTGCAAGGTCATACCAAGAATCAGGCCTGTCAGCCTGCTGTCAACCAGAATACTGCGATTTCCATTCCACCAGTCCAGAGCGATCAATCCGCTTTCGCCGGGCCGCGTCCTGCTGGCCAAGGAGGTCAGGTACATTTGGATGCTCATGTGCAGCCGTTCCGCTTCGTGCCAGTAGTGCGGTGGAACAAAACCATCGGCAAACCAGCCGAACATGTCCCCAACACAGCTTTGGCCAAGTTCATAGCTGTACAGGCCAGGAATCATGCCGTTCTGGATACATCCGCACATGCCGGGCAGATCGGTATATTGTTCTTGGGAAAGAATATGATGGCCGGTGGAGGTGCCGATGATCATCAGCATTGTTCCAGGCCTTGTGACCCCGGCAGCGGGACCGCATACTTGGCCATCCATATTGCCGGCAGCGATTGGTATGCCTGCGGGCAGCCCCAGACGGGCAGCAGGCAACGGGCTCAATGTACCGATGCATGTTCCTAACTGTACGGGAGGCGTTTTGTATTTATCGCGTATTACATTGGCAAACTGCGGATGAACCCGTGCGAAATATGCCTCGGAGGGATAGCCATAGCCATCTGTATAAAGACTTTTGTACCCAGCAAAGCTAACACTGCGTGTTTTGCGGCCGCATAGCTGAAATAGTATCCAATCGCAGGCCTCAACCCACTCATCCATGGCATCATAAAGTGCAGGATCCTCCTCCAACAGCTCCAGCAGCTTGGGCAGCGCCCATTCGCAAGAAATTCTTCCTCCATAACGGTCAAGCCATGCTTCCCGTCCATTTCTCGCTGCATCGGTCATCCGATCTGCCTGCGCCTGCGCACCGTGGTGCTTCCACAGCTTTACATATGCATGCGGACGATTGATATAGGGAGCAAGGAAGCACAACGGTGTCCAGTCAGCAGTGACAGGCAATGTGGTACTGGCTGTAAAATCCACACCGAGGCCGATGATTTGTTCTGGTTTTGCCTCGGCAGCTTGCACTGCGCGGGGAATCACATCATACAGCGCGTCCAGATAGTCTTGCGGATACTGGAGCGCCCATCCATGTTTCAACGGCGTACCATTTGGAAGCGCGGTGTCAAGAACGCCGTGGGCATACGCGTGCTCTGCACTGCCGACCGGTGCGCCGCTTTTGGTATCAAGAACAACGGCGCGAGCGCTGAGTGTCCCAAAATCGACGCCGATTGAATACTGTTTCATGGGAAATCCATCCTTTAAGGCATTCATCGCCTATTCTGCTCGTTACGGCTCGCCATCAACACGAACAAGTACCTTGCCCGTGCGGATATAGCGACGCTCCCGCAGCTCTTGAGGAGCTTCTTCCATAGACAGTACCTTTTTAATCAGCTGCTGCGTATTCAGCATACCGCTGCTGAGAATGCTGATTGCGCGGGCTGTTGTGTGCGGATTAACAAAGGAGGTTTTAATGATCAGCTCCTTTGTGAAGGCCTCGTATGATGACAGCGGGAGCAAATCTGCCTCGTCGCTTACACCGAACAGCACAACTGTAGCACCCTTGCCGGCAATCTTCAGCGCAACCGTCTGCGCGGCAGAGAGCCCTACGCATTCCATCACACGGTCGACCTGGACAGTGTCCGCTAAATGCTGCACTGAGGCTTCATCCCTGGAGCAAATAAAATCTGTAGCACCCATATGCAGAGCTTCTTTCCGCTTGTTCGGATCTGCCTCCACTACATAAACGGCAGCGGCACCTGCAGCAAGGAGCAACTGCATCATGATGGCGCCGATAGCACCAAAGCCGACAACAGCAGCTGTTTCTCCTTGGCGAAGGCCCAGCAAATCCATCCCGTGCAGGCAGCAGGATACAGGCTCTGTCAGCGCAGCGGCTTGCAGGCTCAGGCTATCCGGAAGATGATATACGTTTTCTTCCGGTGAAACTACGTATTGAGCCATTCCCTTGACGACACCACGTGCATTTTCGCAGAAAGACGGTTTGCCGGCTTGACACCAGCGGCATTTTCCGCAGCTCCAGTTCGGATCCGCCGTGACCCTGTCACCAGGCTTGAAGCCGGTGACTGCGCTTCCGACTTCCACGACAGTGCCGCTTATCTCATGACCGAGCGGTACGGGATAGTGGATAGGATGGGTATTCTTCTTGCCGTCGAATTTGTGCAGATCGCTGCCACAAATCCCGCAATAGGCAACTTTGATCCTCACATCACCTGTGCCCACGGGCTTTTCAGGGAAATCCGCCACCCGCACATCCTCTTTGCCATACAGCACGACTGCTTTCATAGGCCATCTCCTTTCACACATAAGCACAATGCGCATAAAAAGGGAGAGGCTCTCAGAGAGCCTCTCCCTTTCACAGGGGATTACAGGCCGTTGGCTTCAGCCAGGACCTCTTTCACGCCCTCTTCCAGAGTTTCCAGATTCTCTTCAACGTCTTCAAGATCATAGAAGACAGCATCCAGGAAGTTCAGATAGGTGGTGCTCATCTGAGAGTTGCCGCGAATCAGGTGATTGTTGTTCACGTTGCTCAGATAATCGTAAGCGCGAGCATAATTGGGATTCTCATTGATCTTTTTCTGCAGCGTCTCAGTAGCCTTAGAGGAAGCGTTGCAGGCAACATACCCAGAATAGTAATCGAAGTAGGCCAGGCCATCCTCAGAGGTGTAGATCCACTTGATGAACTTCCAAGCGGCATCCTTGTTGGGGCCTTCCAGAAGCACCAGGCTGTTGCCGCCCGAAGGCACGGTGTAATTCGGGAAGTTGGAAACAACCAGTTCATACTCGCCGGTCTTTGCGTTGGTTTCCTGGGTATTCAGGCCGCCGATGGAGTTGATGTAGAAGGCCATTTTCTTGGTGGACATCATCTCATTCATGATAGTGCCGCCATTCGTCGCGGGAGCAGCGTAGAAGTAGTTATGGCGAATCATATCCTGCAGGAAGGGATAGGCTTCCTTGATGTTGGCAATAGCGCCTTCAGACAGGGACAGGCCATCTTCCGCATACAGCTCGCACTTGTCGCCCCAGCCGGTAACGGTGCCGAACAGATACCAAGCATCACGGCCCTGGCCGCAGCCATAGTCCACAATACCATTGTCAACCAGCACCTTGCAGACATCATAGAGTTCCTGCCAGGTATGGGGGATTTCCAGATTGTTCTCATCCAGGAGGGTCTTGTTGCAGTAGAGGACAGGCGTGGAGCAGCCCATGGGCAGGGCAGCCAGATAATCCTCGCCTTCCATCTCGTAGCGGTAGCAATCGATGAAGTTGGGCACGAAGTCTTCATAGGGCAGTTCATCATCCAGGTAGTCCAGCAGGTTGGCGGCGATGCCTTCCTCATCGGTCAGGATGCGCGCTTCACCGGAACCGGTCTGGATCAGGTCAGGACCAATGCCTTGGGAAATTGCCAGAACGGCGTTGGCAATGGAATCCCAGTAGTTGCCCTGATAAGTTGCGATGACCTCGATCTCATCCTGGGAAGCATTGAACGCTTCGACCATATGATCGATAGAGTTGCCATTGGTACCGGACATGGAATGCCAGAAATTGAGAACGATCTTCTCGCCTTCAGCATGCGCGGAAACCATTACGACGCTCATGATCATCACGAGTGCAAGAGCCAGCGATAACAACTTCTTCATAGTGTTATCCTCCTTTTTTATTTATTAAAGCTGCTTGCAGCTTTAATATTCTTTACTTGACGCCATTATAGGCAAAGGAACTGATGATGAATTTGCTGGAGAACAAGTAGATCAGCAGAATGGGCAGCACCAGGAACATATTGCCTGCCATGATCACGTTCCAAGCATCGTTGCCTTCCACGTCCTTCAAACGGTTAATACCGATGGTAATTGGACGGATTTTGTCGCTGTTGGTGATAATCAAGGGCCAAAAATAGTCATTCCAATGGCCAACGAAGCTCAGCAGAGCGATGGCGGACAGACCGGCCTTGGACATCGGCAGCATGATCTGCGTCAGCACCTGTGCGTCATTTGCGTTATCCAGTCTGGCAGCTTCCAGCAGCTCATCCGGCACTTGTTTGAAGTATTGCCGCAGCAGGAATATGCCGAAGGCATTCGTCATATGGGGCAATATCTGCGGCCAGAGCGTATCCATTAGCTTCAGGTCGGACATCAGGTAGTAGATTGGAATGAAGGTGACCTGGGTAGGCATCATGAAAGCGATCATAACCAAGCCGAACAGGGCCCCTTGTCCCTTGAACTTTAATTTGGCAAAGGCATATGCGGCCGGTACCATGACAAGCATCTGGATGATAACGATTACGATAATAATGATCAAAGAATTTTTGATATACTGACCGAAGGGCGCGATCTGCCACGCCCGAACATAGCTGTCAAACGTGGGAGTATGCGGCAGCATGGTGAATCTGGCAACTTCTTCATCTGTCTGCAGCGAAAGAGAGAGCATCCAAAGGAAGGGAAAGATGAATATTGCGGCTATCATGATCTTGAACAGTATATCAAAGGAATGCCGCAGGCCTTTCAGCAACTTTTTCATGTCAACACATCCCTTCTTTTACTGGTAATAGACCCGCCTGTTGAGAAGACGGAAATAGATAAGCGTCAACAGACCGACTGCCAAAAGCAGGATGATACCGGCCGCTGTTGCACGTCCTACGTTCCAATCCCAGAACACGCATTTATAGATGTAATACACAATCGTGCTGGTAGCGTTGTTCGGACCGCCATCCGTCAGCAAGCGCACTGTATCAAACACTTTGAAGCTGCCAATTGTCATTACGATCAGCGTAAAGAAGAGCTGTGGGGAAATCATGGGGATCGTAATATGGAACAGCGTATTAAAGAAGCTGGAATTGTCTAACTCTGCCGCTTCGTACAGGCTCACCGGTACGCTTTGCAAAGCGCCTAAGATAATCAGGCAATAATAACCTATGCTTTTCCAGCACGCAACAAATATCACGCTGCCCATAGCTGAATCGCTGCTCATCAGCCATCGGCTGGTTGGCAAATTGAGGGAACTGAGGATCGTGTTAAACAGACCGTAGTTTGGATTCATCATCTGGGTAAAGACCATTGAGATCGAAACCATGCTGATAATGTGTGGCGTGAAGGCGGCAGCCTGAGCAAACTTGGAAAGGCGGTTTTGCTTGTGATTCAGCATTACCGCCATAACCAGTGCGATAAACAGGATGATAATAACCGTCCACAAGGTGTATACGCCCGTGTTTTTCAGCACTGTCAGGAAGGCCTTTTTACTCAGGAGGTATTTGTAGTTATCCAAGCCGACGAATTTCGTCTTTTCCGGATTCAGCTGGTTCACCTTCTGAAGGCTCCAGATGGCGGCCTGAATGATAGGATAGATGGTGAACACACCAATTCCCAGAATCGCCGGCATAATATAAACATATGCCTTCCAATTTGAGAAATTCAGTTTCTTCAACACAGAATCACAACCTCCTCGCATGTTCAATCAACGAGCAATAATCGGCATCATTTTCTCGTATGCGCTGTTCGTCTGCATCAAAGAAATACAGATCCTTTTCCCGGCCGCCGACCCACACCTGCTGGCTGGTTTCGAAATCCTCGTTGTCCGTGCTGATAATATATGTGTTGTTTTCTTGATCGCGCACAGAATAGTTGACGGTATTGCCCAGCAGCTCCTTAGCGACAATGACTCCGCTCAGGCAAATACCTTCATCGAATTTTTCTGTGGAAATAATGCCTTTCTCCGGTCGGAAGCCAACCATATGACCCGTATCTCTCAGCTTGCGGATGTTCATGGCAGGAGAACCGATGAAACGCGCCGTAAAGAGGTTATCTGGATCCCTGTACATTACGGAGGGGCTGGCAATCTGCTGAATTTTGCCGTTGTTCATCAGCACAATTGTATCCGCCATGGACATGGCTTCCACCTGATCGTGCGTTACATATACAAATGTGGTCTTTAACTTGTTATGCAATTCAATCAGCTCAACGCGCATCTGCACGCGCAGCTTGGCATCCAAATTGGAAAGCGGTTCGTCCATCAGGAATACGCTGGGCTTTTTTACGATAGCGCGGGCAAGGGCGATGCGCTGGCGCTGGCCACCGGACAAAGTGCCGGGCTTGCGGTCCAGGTATTCGAGCATGCCAACCTTTTCACAGGCTTCCAAAACGAGCTTTTCCCGTTTTTCTTTGGGAACGTGGTTGTTCTTAAGCCCAAATTCGATGTTGCCGCGAACGGACATGGTGGGATAAATGGCATAATTCTGGAAAACCATTGCCACGCTGCGCTGACCAGGCTTAATTTCGGTGACATCCTTGTCTCCGATCATGATTTTTCCCGAAGTCTGTGGACCGATACCGGCGATCATGCGCAGAAGAGTGGTCTTTCCGCAACCTGAAGGGCCTACGAGCACCGTGAAGGATCCGTCCTTGATTTCCAGATCCAGGTTTTCAATTACCACGTTTTTATCAAACTTTTTGGTCACGTTTTGAAAAGTAATTGATGCCATTTTTACTTCATCCTTTCTGCTGAGAGCAACCTTACTGAACGCTTAATTGACGAACCGTCCGCAAAATGCTAAAATAACATAGTTAGACTATGCGCAGAGAACGGAGGCGAGTGGCTGTGCTGGAGTGCAGAGGCCCAAGACATCCGTTGACATCAACGGAAAAGCATGTGATCGACTACCTGAACGAAAACATCGAAGAGATCAGCTCACTTTCTATTACCGATATTTCAGAAAGGGCATTCGTCAGTACAGCAACTGTTTCAAGGGCAATCAGGAAATGCGGCTTTTCCAACTTTTTGGCTGCAAGATACTATTTGATTCAGCAGATCAACACCAACCAGGACCAGATCAAGATGAATAGCATCCTCGCGAAATCCTACAGCGAATGTATCCGCACGATCGAAAACATCCATACAGATAACATCATGGAGATTGCCGAGCTGATTATCCATGCGCCGCGTATTATTTTGATTGCTCGCGGCATCTCCCGCTTGATTGCCGAAGAGTTCTGTTTCCAGCTGCAATGCCTCCACTGTAACGTGTCGGTCATGTACGATGGCGAGGTGATGAAGCACCTGGATAAGTATCTGAACCCGAATGACTTGGTGATCATCCTCAGCGTCTTCAATAGTACGCCGGAATTGTACATCGCGGCAAATCACGCCAAACAGAACGGCAGCCATGTGGTCACCATTTGCTGTAAAACGGGAACCAACCTGCAGGAGCTTTCCGACATCACGGTCGTGGGCTACAGTTTGCCGATCGATGCAACAATCTCCCTGGGCTGCAGTTCCCGCATTCCGCTGATGCTGATTACCCGAACGATCGTGGAATACATCGGCGCCATCAATGCTGGCGACATCGTGCCCTACACATTTGCCGAGGATGAGCTCTGAAAAAGCGGAATACGCTTACTGCGTCGCCTCGTACAGCAGATGACGGCCGGTTTCCACCGCGTAGCGCAGAGCCTGTACGCGCAGCTCCTTGGGCAGCGGATTGCCGTATTCGTGCACTTCATAGGTGAAATCACCCGTGTAGCCGATCTCAGTCAGGCAGCGCATGATCGGCGCCCACTGGATGGTACCTTGGTAGGGCAGCACGTGGTCGTCATGCTCGCCTTTATTATCCGCCACATGCATTGCCTTCAGGCGTTTTCCTATCAGGCGGAGCGATTCGGGCTGGTTGATCCGGTTGAGATGCGCGTGCCCTGTATCCCAGCAGATGCCAAAGCGAGAGCTGTCGTTCATGCTGTCCACCAGGTCGATCAATTCCTCCGCCTGGACGGCATAGCGCCGCTCGCCGTTTCGCCGCTCGATGAGGTTTTCAACTGCCAAGCCGACGCCATAGCGAGCGCCCCACTCCGCATAGCGGGAAAGCAGCTGCATGTTGAGGGCTTTGTTCTTCGCGGCGGAAAACCCGCAATCGCTGTGGACGCTCTGGGTATGCACAGTAATCCAGGGGATATTCAGCATACCGGCCGCCTCAATCGAACGGCGCACCAGCTCATCATCCCATTCCGGATCCTTGCTGTTTTCATAATCATAGAAATGCGCATGCGATTGGGTTAGCGGGAGCTTGATCTTTTCTTTTGTTTCGCCAAGCTCTTCCACCCAATGCTTCCAGTCGTCCTTTGTCATGGGCAGCGTACCGCGGCAAAAGGTGCAAAAGCAAACATCCGCTGCGTCAAAGCCGGCTGCCTTGATCATCTCCATGCTTTGCGCGCAGGTATAAGTAAAGGCCGAGTGATCGCCAAGCGTATACTCACAGATGTTTGTGGACGTTGAAAGATTCATAAAACAGCCCCTCCTCTATCTTAATACATGGTATTGCCGCCGCTGAGATTCAGCGCCTGACCGGTGATATACGCTGACGCGGCAGTAACCAAGAACAATACCAGGTTGGTTACATCTTCCAGCTCACAAAGGCGATGCATTGGAATATTCTTTCGGAAGCGCGGCATCACCTCTTCAGGCTTGATGCCGCGTTTCTTTGCGTAGTCCGCTACCTGAGCGTCCCACATGGGCGTCTGCACCACGCCGGGGCATATCGCGTTGACACGGATTCCCTGCGCCGCATACTCTGATGCGAGCGCTTGAGTAAAGCCGATGATGCCGAACTTGCTGGCGCAGTAAGCCTCGTACCACAGCGTTCCCTTCTTGCCTGATTCCGAGGATAGATTGACGATGCTGCCGCCTGTTGGATCCATATAGGTCACTGCGGCCTGGCAGCACAAAAAGCAACTGCGCAGGTTGATGTCCATGGTCTTGTTCCAGATTTCGTCCGTGCACTCAAGAAAGGGAACAATTTTGGAATACCCGGCACAGTTGACCCATACATGCAAGCGGCCAAACTGCTCTACAGCCTGCCTGGCTGCGTCAAAAACCTGCTCACGCTGGGTGACATCTGTTACGATCGGGAGAGCGCTGCCGCCTTGAGCTCGTATCAACTCCGCCGTTTCCAAGCAGTGCGCCTCATGATTATCCAGCAGAACGACATGCGCGCCTTCTTGGCCTAAACGCTGCGCAACAGCGCGGCCGATCCCGCTTCCGCTCCCGGTAATAACCGCTGTCTTATTTTCGAGCAACATACTTTTTCACCCCTGAAATTATAGATGTCGCACACATGACATAACGTACGAATGAAACTTACTGGATATTTTTATTATAAGCGATGAAGCAGAAAATGGTTTTCTGAATTATCTGCTGTTGCTTGAAAATTTTTTTCGTCTTTTTATAGACACAGGAAGAGAGAAAAGCGGCAAGCAGCGTGCTCGGTACTTTCTCGCCAATCTCCACGGCGAGAATTGTGCAGTAATACACCCGGTTACAGGAGCAATTATCATTCTGCTACCCCAACCGCAGTTGTTCTTGGCTATACGGCATTGTACGAAATCGAGTAGTTAGAGCAACACGGTTATACTATATTGCTTCTGGTTTATCCGGGTTGCACAAACATCGCGGAGTTCAAATCTCTCCTCCTCCGCCAAACAACAAAGGCACCCTTTATGGGTGTCTTTGTTGTTTCATAGAGAGATTTGAACAGAGCGGGAGTGAATGGAGCTCCAGTGGAGCCCCAGAGCCGCGAACAGCCTTTGCCCGCAGGCAAAGTCAAATCTCTCCTTCTCCGCCAAACAACAAAGGCACCCTTTATGGGTGTCTTTGTTGTTTCATAGAGAGATTTGAACAGAGCGGGAGTGAATAGGGCTCCAGCGGAGCCCCAGAGCCGCGAGGAGGCTTTGACCGCATCTCCCCTTCTCCGCCAAACGACAAAGGCGCCCTATGCGGGCGCCTCTGCTGTTTGTGCTTTTTTTTGCTTTCATTATAGAGCCTGTTTTGCACCATAAAAAACCGGGGATTGCTCCCCGGTGCGGCGTTACGCTTTGGCGGCGATGGCCTCGTTGACGGCGTTCACCACGTCCTCGGCCTTCAGGCCGTGCACGGCGGCGGCGTCCGCCAGGGATTCCATCTGGCTGGCGGGGCAGCCCAGGCAGTGCATGCCGATGGACAGCAGCACGGGGACGGCTTCGGGATGCTCGTTTACGATCTGACCCACCAGGGTTTCAGCGGTGATCTTGTTTTCCATTTTATTTCCTCCTGAAATATATTCAAAAAGCCGCTTGTTTATGTTCTTTTCGGCCTCTTGTTCCGCGGGAACTGCGCCGCGGCAGGCGGCATATTCCGCGCAAGCATGATTATATCACAGATTTTGAAAATTGCATTGATTATTTTACGCTTTTCGGCGGAAAAAACGGGGGAAGGCTTTCCTGCCCGCCCGCTTCCAGCGCCAGCAGCCAACGCTTGCGCTCCAGACCCCCGGCGTAGCCGGTCAGCCCGCCGTCCGCCGCCACCACCCGGTGGCAGGGGATCATCAGCGACAGGGGATTGCGCCCCACGGCTCCGCCCACTGACTGAGCGGCCCCGGGCCGGTGCAGCCGGGCGGCCAGCGCGCCGTAGGTCACGGTCTGGCCGTAGGGGATTTCCGTCAGCAGCCGCCATACCGCCAGCTGAAAGGGCGTGCCCCGGGGACGCAGCGGGGGCGTGCGATCCGGCGCTTCGCCGCTGAAATACGCATCCAGCCAGCGCCGTGCTTGGGCGAATACCGGCAGCGCCTCGTTTTCGGTCAGCCCGTTCAGCCCGGCGGCAAAGTGCTTTTGCCCGTCAAACCACAGGCCCACCAGCGCCTCGCCGTCGCCGGCCAGGGTGATGCCTCCCAGCGGGGAGGCGTAACGGCAGATTTGATCCATGCGATTTCCTTTCCGGCGTACAGGAAATCCCCCGGGCAAGCCGGGGGATCATGCGATCAATGAAAAACTCAGGCGTTGATTTCGTCCTTCAGAGCCTTGCCGGGCTTGAAAGAAACGGCCTTGGAAGCGTCGATCTTGATTTCCGCGCCGGTGCGGGGGTTGCGGGCGGTACGGGCGGCGCGCTCTTTCACTTCAAAACCGCCGAAGCCCACGATCTGCACCTTTTCGCCGGCCTTCAGGGCGGCGGTGATGGCGTCGAAAGCGGCGTTTACGGCCTTGTCAGCGTCTTTGCGGCTCAGGTCAGCGGCCTTGGCAACATTAGCGATCAGTTCAGTCTTATTCATTTTGGTTTTCCTCCTTTTTGATGGCAGACAGTATGCGGTGAACGCCCTGTTTGGGGCGATGCTTACTCTCCCTCTGTAAGTATACATTTATTTCGTCACTTGTCAAGTTTTCCAGCGATTTTCCTGATAATTTTGCGGCATTTTCCGCTTTTTCCACCCGCTGGACCACCTGCTGCAGGGCGATTTGCGTTTCCTCCTCGGCGCACAGGCCCGCTTCCCGCAGCTTTTGCACCTCCCGCAGCAGCCCTGCGGCGGGGCTTGCGGCGGCCAGGGCGGCGGCGTCCAGGCCGAAGCCCTCCGCCTTCTTCAGGATCTTTTCCACCCGCAGCAGGGCGGGCAGGTGAGCCGACACATCCTTGAGCGCGGCCGCAATGGTGGTATTCCCCCGCTGGCGCTGTTTCATGCGCTCCCACATATCCGCCACGTCCTGGGGCGTTTCGCATCGCTCGCCGCCGAAGATGTGGGCGTGGCGCTCCATCATCTTGCGGCAGATGGCGGTGCTCACGTCGCTCAGCTCAAAGGTGCCGTACTGCGCGCCGATGTCCGATTGGAAAAACACCTGCAGCAGCACGTCGCCCAGCTCCTCCGCCACGTGCTCCCAGTCCTCCGCCTCCACCGCCTCGGCAGTTTCATAGGCCTCCTCGATCAGGTAGCGGGAGAGGGTGCGGTGGGTCTGCGCCCTGTCCCAGGGGCAGCCGTTCTCTCCCCGCAGCCGGGCCATCACCCGCACCAGATCCCACAGATCAAAGCGCTGCTTTTTCTCCAGCGGCAGGGGCGGAAGGTACACGGCGGCGGTATGATCGTAGCGGGGCTGACGGTCGATCTCGCACAGGGGCAGGGAAAGGCAGCGGCGCTCCTCCTTCTCCGCCGGGGGGAAGAACAGCGCCGGGTA
>Ga0208297_1002240_pt1 | contig 12113 bp, 11 predicted proteins | sample LMS_cellobiose_e_FD_187367 | JGI IMG/M metagenome (GOLD analysis project Ga0208297, IMG submission 187367) | Rumen-fistulated moose microbial communities from Alaska, USA - LMS_cellobiose_enrichment (SPAdes) (version 2) | ecosystem: Host-associated > Mammals > Digestive system > Stomach > Rumen... | reverse complement strand
GCCGTGCCAAAGCGGACTGGCTCGTGGGAATCAACGCCACGCGGCTTTTCAGCGTACTCTACCACAGGACGCTGAATGTGGGCCGCGTCATGTCCCCGACACTGGCGCTGATCGTTCAGCGTGAGGCAGAGATCGACGGATTTAAGGCGGAACCCTTCTATACCGTGAATCTGGACTTCGGAGATTGCCGTGCGGCCAGTGAAAAATTCAAGGCGAAGGAAATTGCCGAAGAAGTCCTGCGCAAATGCGAAGGACAAGCAGCGGTTGTCCGCTCCGTTGAGCAAAAGGAAAAGACGGAAAAGGCTCCTGCGCTTTACGATCTGACAACGCTTCAGAGGGATGCTAACCGTATCCTGGGCTTTACCGCTCAGCAGACCCTTGATTATGTACAGGCGCTCTATGAGAAAAAGCGCTGCACCTATCCCCGGACGGACAGCCGTTATCTTACGGATGACATGGAGAGCACCGTGCCTGCGATAGCATTGAACGCCAGCTTGATCTGCAATCTGTCCATACCCAGCCCCTATATAACAGGGCAGATCTGCAACGACAAAAAGGTGTCTGACCACCATGCGCTTGTACCGACTACAGGTTCGGCAAAAGTGGGGCTGGAGGAACTTCCGGCCGGAGAGCTGGAAATCCTCAAACTGATTGCAAGGCGCGTTCTGGTATCTCTCAACGAGGCACACCGGTATCTGGAAACAACGGTTGTTATAGACTGCGGAGGCAGCACTTTTACCGCTAAGGGAAAGCAGGTGCTCTCTCTCGGCTGGCGTCAGTATGAAAAGCCGGAGGATAACAGCTCCGCCCTTCCCGATATTTCGGAGGGAATGGAGCTTTCCGTTGTAAATGCAGCATTGAAGGAGGGCAAAACGACACCGCCTAAGCGGTACACAGAAGAGATATGTTGTAGTAGTGGGATGTGGATAGCTCCCACGGAAAGGAGAAACACAGCATGAAACGCAAAAGAACAAAAGCAAATGGCCTTACTGCTCTTTATGAACGTCTCTCCAAAGATGATGAGAACGGTGGCGATAGCAACAGCATTATTCATCAGAAGCAGATGCTTGAAGAATATGCTAAGGCTCATGGCTATACAAACTACGTCCACTTTACAGATGACGGCTGGTCCGGAGCGACCTTTGACCGTCCTGCCTGGAATCGTCTTGTAGAAGGTGTCAAGACCGGTGAGATTACAACGGTTATTGCAAAGGATCTGAGTCGTATCGGGAGGGATCACCTTCAGGTTGGATTCTTTACTGACATCCTGTTCAGGGAGAAGGAAGTGCATTTCATTGCCATCAATAACGGCATTGACAGTGACCATCAGGAAAGCAGCGAATTTGCTCCGTTCCTGAACATCATGAATGAATGGTATGTCCGGGATACTTCCAAAAAGATTAAAGCTGTTCTTAAAGCAAGAGGCACGTCCGGCAAGGCTCATACAAGCAACATCCCTCCCTATGGATATCTTAAGGATCCGGAGAATCCCGATCACTGGATCGTTGATGAAGAGGCAGCTGCCATTGTACGTAGGATCTATCAGATGACCATCGAAGGCAAGGGACCATATGAAATCGCGAGGATCCTTGCTATGGATAGAGTTGAAAGACCGTCCTTTTATCTGGGCGAAAAAGGCCTCGGAAATCATGCCGGTCAATATGATAAGGAGAATCCTTATGCCTGGCGAGGCAGTACGGTTTCGACGCTTATCTCAAGGCCTGAATATATTGGAAAAACTGTAAACTTCAGGACCTATAAAGACTCATATCGGGACAAACGGCAGAAACGGGCAGACAAGGAAGATTGGGTCGTGTTTCCTGGAACACAAGAACCGATTATCGACACTGCGACATGGGACCTGGCACAGAAACTACGTCAGAACGTCAGGAGAGCTAACTCGCTCGGAGAACCTAATGTCCTGACCGGCAAGGTCTTTTGCGCGGACTGCGGTGCACCGATGTATAATCACCGTCATCAGAATGGTCGAGATAAGGTTTATTATACGGCTAAAGGCGAACGCCGTATCGAACACGCTGGACCTGAGGATAGTTTCAGCTGTTCAGCCTATAGACTGAGCCGTCAGAAGTTTGGCAGCGATTGTTCTATCCATCAGATCACCACAAAGGCACTCAAGAGCCTGATTTTGAGAACGATCCGTGATACTTGCAACTATGTTTCCCTGAACGAAGAACAATTTGTTTTGATGCTTCAAGACGCGACTATTATGCATGATACAGCGGCATCTGACACGATCCGTCAGCGCATTGAAAGAAACACGCACCGGATTGCGGAGCTTGACACGTTGATCCGAAGAATCTATGAGGATAACGTGGCCGGGCGTCTGAGTGACAAGCGATTTCAGACCATGATGTCTGACTTCGAACGCGAACAGGATGAGCTGGTTCAAGCTGTTGAAGCCGATCAGAGAGATATAGATCGTATCGTGGGCGGCGAAAATAATGTAAACCACTTCCTTGAACTGGTAAGAAGATACCAGTCCTTTGAAGAGCTTACTCCTACCATGATCAATGAATTTGTAGATAAGATCCTCGTTCATGAAGCCGTCGGAACCGGGGCAAACAGGACCATGGAGATTGAGATCTATTTGAATTATATTGGCCGTTTCCAGGTCCCGCAGGAGCCGGAGGTTCTCACCGAAGAAGAACTGGCTGCCAGGCAGAAGGAACAGGATCGTCTTGAGCGTAAACGTGCTTCCAACAGGAAGTATATGAAGAAAATGCGCGAGAGGACCAAGGCCCTTGAAGAACAATATCAGCAGGAGCAGAAAACGATGATGCTGCTCGGTACAGCCGCAGAGATTGCTGTATAGGAGCTTTAAAACAGAATATGAACGGTGTCATTGATACCGTAATACCTGAGCCGCTTTTCACTTGCAGAAAGGCGGCTCTTGACTTGTAAAAATGAAGGAGAATCACAGATATGAGGCTTAGCAAGTACGAAAAAGAGACTATCATTCTGACCAGTGAAGGTGATGATACCTACAATGTTTATACTTTTAATTCCACACTCAAGAGGCGCCTGGCTGACTTTGCCAGGAAGTATCCTGCAGTCTGCTATCTGGAAAGTGAAGACAAAGGACTGGGATCCGTGTCGTATGTGATTGATAAGGCAAGGCTGTCTATCCGACTTACTGCACCGTATAGTGATGAAAGACGGAAAGCTGCGAGTGAAAATGCAAAAGCACATGGGATGCGGCAAATTGATGATCGCAAATCAAAATCCAGGATTGAGATTTGAAGGCTACTATGCTATAGTAAATAATAGGAACTAAGTAGTGCGCGTTGCAACGGAGGATGCCAGAATGACATTCAGTTATAACAAGCTTTGGAAGATCCTGATTGATAAGAATATGATGAAGACCGACCTCATACGAGACGCAAAAATCAGCACTAATTCAATGGCAAGAATGGGCAAAAACGAGGACGTTCGTCTTGAAACACTCGCGAAAATAGCTGTGACATTGGATTGTAAACTGGATGATCTTGTTGAGTTTATTCCGGACGAAGACCTTTAAGACTACGAAAAGGGGCTGGTACTATGCTTAGGAAACGCATCTATGAGGTTATCGAGAAAGCGGAGGGGCACGATGCGCTAAGTGCAGCCTATGATTACTCTATGATAGTAGTCATCGTTGCAAGCTTGGTTCCTCTTGCTTTCAAAGAAGATAATACGGCGTTTTTTATTATCGATAAGATCACCGTAATCATTTTTATTATCGATTATATCCTTCGGTGGATGACTGCTGACTATAAGTTCTCAAAAAAGAGTGTTGGATCTTTTTTGAAGTACCCCTTCTCGCCCATGGCTATTGTAGATCTTGTTTCCATCTTGCCGTCCTTGAGCTTTGTCAACAGTGGATTTAAGCTATTGCGTGTTCTAAGGATGATCAGGGCTATGAGGGTATTCCGGGTCTTCAAAGCCATGAGATATTCAAAGAGCTTTGAAATAATCGGAAATGTTCTGCGGTCTTCAAAGGATTCTCTTGTTGCTGTTTGTGCATTAGCCGGAGGCTATATCTTAATCTCGGCTCTTGTAATATTCAATGTTGAGCCTGATTCGTTTGGCAGTTTCTTTGATGCAATATATTGGGCAACAGTATCTCTCACAACGGTAGGTTACGGCGACATATACCCAGTATCAACCTTGGGAAGAATTATTACGATGGTCTCTTCGATATTCGGAATAGCGATTGTTGCTCTTCCTGCAGGTATCATTACTGCTGGTTATATGAATGAAATTGGCAAAGCGAAGGGCGAAGACGAGGGGGAGAACAGCGATAATGGGACTGAGATTTAGAAAGAGTATAAACCTAGGCGGCGGTGCAAAAATCAATATCAGTAAATCTGGAATCGGTTACAGTTTTGGAACGAAAGGGGCCAGAGTTACGAAAAAGAGTAGCGGCGGAACGCGGAGAACTCTTTCCGTTCCAGGCACTGGAATCTCATATGTTAAGGACACTGGTAATTCAAGAAAAACAACCACTAGGAGTAAAAGTAACACAACAAGAGGAGGCAATATGAGTAATTCACAAGGACCCAAGAAAAGGAAAACGTGGCTGTGGGTGTTGGGATGGCTTTTCATCTTCCCGCTTCCGCTGACAATTTTGCTCCTTCGCAAAAAAGAAATGAAAGCGCCTATCAAATATGGCATTATCGCTGCGGCTTGGATAATCTATTTGATTATTGCAATTGCTGCCGGTGGATCTGGGTCAGGAACGAATAATACCGATCCCTCAAATCGCGGGACTCAGGGATCGGAAAGCGCACAACCTAGCAGTACAGAAAGTCAGACAAGTACAGATGCTTCAAAGGAAAAGATTAACGTTACAGCCCTCGCCTTCTCAGATACTTCGGATGTAACTGTAAAAGTTGGACAGAAAAGTAAAACCGGCACGGTTAAAGTTACTTTGAAGAGTTCTCTGAGCTATTCTTCTGATGATGTACAGTTCGTAAGTGAAAACCCCGAAATCGCCACGATTACTTTCGTGAAGCATACTTATGGGAAAACTGTATATTACGAAATCGAGGGTATTAGCCCTGGCGAAACATATGTTTATGGTACTTCTAAAGACGGATCAATAAGCACTGAAAAGATCAAAGTCATAGTTCCGGTTCCGATAGAGGTAGAAAGCGTCACTCTCTCAACAACTACAGCAAATTTAGCAATAGGAGAAACGCTTCAAATAACTGCGACAATTGCTCCGGATAATGCTGACAATATAGAGCTGTCCTGGACATCCGGTGATGAATCAATTGTCACGGTTGATCAGAAAGGAAATGTTGTGGCTGTAAGCGGTGGAACCACCACTGTTACCGCAACAGCTTCGAATGGAGTATCTGCATCTGCAGACATAACTGTTGATCCATCAAGACGTCTGATGAGCCTTAGGGTAACTCATCCGAGAGACGATGATATCAACATTGGTGATGAGTGGAGTTATATTACAGAGATTAACGGTGAACGTACTGGACGCGAGTTTGCCGTAGCTGCTGGAGAGACACTGACATTCCATGCCAAGTTTACCGAATCTGATGATAATCCTGATGTAGGAGAAGCATCAAAGCAGTACACTGTCACCGAGGAAGATCTTTTGAATGGATTTACGGTGACAATGGATCTTTATGTGACAGAGAACGGTGGCCGTAACAGCGGCAAGAGTGCCCACTTTGTCGTAACATTTACATTTACTGCAAAGTAGTACCCTCTAAGGACCTATACCATCACAACTGAAATAGCCTTCACCAAGAAGCTCTCGACCGTAAAAAAGTCGGGAGCTTTTCTTTGCCCCGATACATAGGAAGGAGGTGATGACCCTATGCCAGAAAAGAGAAAAACGGAGTCTCTCGAAGCGCTTCAAGCCGAACTTGATAAGGCTGAGCGTAAGAAGAAGTACTACGAACACCAGGAAAAGATCTTGACTCGGAAGGTGATTCCGAAGCTGACTCGCGCCGAACGGACCAACCGTCTCTGCACCCGCGCCGGTATGCTGGAATCATTTCTTGTCCATCCGGAGCTACTGACCAATGATCAGGTCATGGATCTTCTGCAAATTGCGTTCAGGCAGAAAGAGGTGAAAGATGCCCTGGAAGAAATGCTGAAAACCGTCAACGAAGAAGTAACCTGAAAAGACCCTAACTTGTTAGGGCGCAACTATACCCCACTTGAGGTGAGGTGTTGCGCTCTGCCGAGAGCTCCCGCCGGAGGCTCGATGAAATCGTTACTGTCAGCCCCAGAGTGGGCCGCCAGTCCGATTGTCATCCCAAGAGGAACTTTGTTCCCCTTGCGCCGCTTCGCGGCTATCCCCTTGCCGGGACTTTTCGTCCCGCCCCTACAGCTTCATATCCATGAACCTGACCGATAGCGTTAACGCCACCGGTCTTTTTTTATTGCACGCGAGAAAGGAGGAATTCTATGCCGTGCCCAGATTTTGATTTATGTATCGTTCAGAGAAGTGAAAACGGTTCTGCGGTCAATTCATCCGCATATATCAGTGCCAGCAAGCTCTACTGTTCGTATGATATGGAATCCAAGGATTACCGGTACAAACAGAAAGAGCTTGTCTATGAAACCGTGATGCTGCCGGATCACGCACCGCCGGAATATGCGGACAGAGAAAAACTGTGGAACTCTGTCGAGGCTGTTGAAACACAATGGAACTCCCAGCTTGCCAGAAAGCTCCGGCTTTCCCTTCCCAGGGAAGTCCCGATGGATCAGTGTGTTGAGATGCTCCGAGAATACTGCCGTGAACAGTTTGTCAGCAAAGGAATGATCGTGGATCTTGCAATTCATGATCCCGCGCCGCCCGGTCATAACCCTCATGCCCATCTTCTGCTGACTATGAGATCCCTGGATGAACAGGGACACTGGATGGCTAAAGCGAAAAAAGAGTATGTCCTTGACGAGAACGGAGAGCGGATCCGTTTGCCCAACGGCCGATGGAAAAGCAGAAAAGTCAATCTGAACGACTGGAACAATCGTGGGAATTGCGAGACCTGGCGTCATGCCTGGGAGACTATTCAGAACGAATACCTGGAACGTAACGGCAGGCCGGAACGGGTCAGTCTAAAATCCTACGAACGCCAGGGAATCGACAGGATCCCGATGGTCCACATGGGACCGGCAGTTGCCCACATGGAGGCCAAAGGGATCAGAACGAACATCGGGGATCTGAACCGGGATATCAAAAAGACAAACAGTCTGATGGCCTCGATCCGGAATGCTCTGCAGTCCCTTCAGACCTGGCTGGCCAGTTTGAGAGAAAAGCGGAAGATCCTTCTCGAAGAAATGGAAAGACTGAAGGAACCGACTCTGGCAGAATTGCTGTCAGACTACTATCAGATCAGAGGCCAGGAACGCGAAGGTTGGTCCGCGAAGGCCCGCTTAAAAGGCACTGTTGCCGATTATGAAAAACTGCGGGCCGTGATCTCATACCTGAACAGCCGTAAGCTTTTTTCTCTGGACGATCTTCACGCCCATGTTGATCAGCTCGATGGCCAGTACCGCGCTTTGAGCGGCGAGATCCGCAGCACCCAGAAGCGGATCAATGATATCGTTGCCATCCAGGGAGCCTATCAGACCATGCAGGAATTGCAGCCGATCCACGATGCCTGGCAGAAGAAAAACTTCAAATCGGCCAGGGACCGTTATCGGAACGAACACAGTGACGAGCTTGACCGTTACCGGAAAGCCGTGGGCCTTCTGATGAAGGTGAACGGCAGCAAGACCGTTGACCATGCCGCGCTGAGATCCGAGTACCAGGATCTGACCGATGACAACGCCGCCAGGACTGCCGAGCTTGAGACTGTGAAGGATGAACTGAAGCAGCTCCGGTCGATCCGCTACTATGTAAGCAAGGTATTTCCAGAAGAGGCCGAGCCAGAGAAAGTTTCCATCTCTGATCGCATTTCCGAAGGACGGCTTCAGTCAGACCGGAAGGCCGCTGAGAAGGATCCCGAACAGCCTCAGGAACGAAAACAGAACAAAGAGCATTGAGGGATCCCGATCAAGTTATCATCTTGATAACTTGAAATCACTTTTTCAACTATCACCGCAAGTCTTCATTTTGAGGTCTTGCGGTGATTTCATTTCACGAAAGGAGTTTTTATGTACTACTCAAAAGAACAAATCGACCGTGCCAATGCGGTCAACCTTGAAGAATTCCTCCGGCGCAAAGGCGAGGTCCTCACCCGGAGCGGAAATGAATCCAGATGGAAAGCCCATGATTCTGTTACCATCAAAGGAAACAAATGGTTCCGGCACAGCGAAAACAAGGGCGGCTTTCCGATTGATTTCCTCATGGAGTTTTATGGCAAGACATTTCCGGAGGCCATGGAGATGCTGATCTATGAATATGGCTCCGAACCGAAGGAAACAGTTTCGAATCCCGCGCCGGAGTTCCATCTTCCGGCCAGGAACGTAACCAATGTCAACGCCATCAACTACCTGGTCCAGGAACGTGGAATCAGTGAAGCTATCGTTCAGGAATTCATTGATTCCGGAGATCTTTATGAGGATTCCGGTCATCACAATGTGGTTTTTATCGGACGTGATCCGGAAGGCATTCCTCATTATGCGCACTGCCGTGGAACCGGTGAAAAGTTCAGGCAGGATGTGGCCGGTTCGGATAAGTCTTACGGCTTCTGCTATCGGGGATCCGGAGAACGGCTCTGCGTATTCGAAGCGCCGATAGACCTTCTCTCTTTCATCTGTCTCTTTTCAAAGGACTGGCAGAGTTTCAGCTATCTCTCCCTGGGAGGCGTTTCTCCAAAGGCTCTGGAACGCTTTCTTTCTGAAAGCCAAAACATCAAGACCATTTACCTTTGTCTGGATGCGGACGATGCCGGATCGGAGGCCAGCCTGAGAATTGCCAGAGATCATATCAGCAAGGATCTTGAGATCTACCGAATGGAGCCTGCGCTGAAAGATTGGAACGAGGTCCTTCTGCATGAGAAGGAGCTGACTGAAGGAAGATTCAAGATGCTGAAATACGACCCAGTCAAAGAGCATACCATCCCCATGATCCGCATGAGTGACGTGGAGCTTACCGAGGTGAAGTGGCTCTGGAAACCGTATATTCCCTTCGGCAAGTTGACGATTCTTCAGGGCAATCCCGGCGAAGGTAAAACGTACTTTGCCATGCAGCTGGCCGCAGCCTGCACAAACCGCGTGAAGCTGCCCAACATGGAAGTCATGGAACCGTTCAATGTGATCTATCAGACTGCTGAGGACGGTCTGGGCGATACCGTGAAGCCGCGCCTAATGGAGGCTGGGGCTGACCTGGACAGGGTTCTGGTCATCAATGAGCAGGCCCTTGGTGGTCCCATCACACTGTCGGATAGACATCTTGAAATTGCGATCAGAGAAAACGATGCGAAGCTGCTGATCATCGATCCTATCCAGGCATTCCTGGGATCCAATGTCGATATGAACCGCGCCAATGAAGTGAGGCCTATCTTCCGTTGGCTCGGAGATATGGCAGAGAGGACTGGTTGTGCAATCGTCCTGATTGGGCATCTGAATAAGGCTTCCGGAATGCAGAGCACTTACCGGGGTCTTGGCTCGATAGATTTCACCGCAAGTGTCCGGAGCTTGCTCTTTATCGGGAAAGTGAAAGACGATCCGAATTTGCGGGTCTTGACCCATGAAAAGTGCTCTCTCTCGCCTCCTGGTGAATCCCTGGCATTTATTCTCGGTGATGATGAAGGATTCCGCTGGGTGGGCGAATATGAGATCACAGCCGATGAAATGCTTTCCGGAGGCGAACGAAGAAAAGAAACGAAAACACAGGAGGCCAGGGACCTGATCTGTTCGATGCTGGCCGGAGGCAAAGAGGCTCTCAGCGAAGATATTGATCGTGAGGCTGTTAAAAAAGGCATTTCGCCCAGAACAGTCCGGGATGCAAAAAGAGAGCTTGGATCCGCACTGAAGAGCCGGATCGGAGAAGGCCGGAAGAAGATCTTCTGGATGGAATAAGCGTGAGGTTGGTGGACATTTTGACCACCAACCTCTTTTTGACTGGCAGAGCGATTTTGAATGGTCATGGTACACATTCTTCTGCCAGTCTGCCAATCAAACTGAAAATGGAGGAAATGGCATGAACGAAATCAGCAATAGCGATCACCAGTGTCAGCGTGAACCGGATGGGTGCTTCGAAGAGAAGCATGGAAACACTCTTTTCAAGGTGAAGGTGTTCTTTGACCATGACGGAAACCTGACTGCCGAGGACCGGCTGAAGCGGGTCATTATGGCAGAAGCTTCTCAAAAAGCCGGTTAATGTCGCATGAGGTGGCTCCTGCCGCCTCAATACATACCTGATTTCTATCCATTTCCCCCCTTGACAAAACTTCTCGGAGGATACTTTGCTTGCCGCAATGGAAACGGCAGGCAGCAAGGAGATGCCGGAGGATGCGGAACGGAAAGGGCTTGGAACCCCTGCCACCCGCGCGGAAACGCTGGAAAAGCTGGTGTCCACTGGCTTCGTGGAACGAAAAAAGAACAAGAAATCCATAAGCCTTGTACCGTCTCACAGCGGCATTTCTCTTGTGACGGTGCTCCCCGAACAGCTCCAGTCTCCACTTCTGACTGCGGAATGGGAATATCGTCTGAAAGAAGTTGAACGAGGGGAACTCTCCCCGGAACAGTTTCTGGACGGAATTTCCGGTATGGTAGCAACGCTGGTACAAACCTATCAGCCGGTGCTTGGCGCGGAAGTCCTGTTTCCTTCCGGACGCACCGTTGTGGGCAAATGCCCGCGCTGCGGCTCAGATGTTACGGAAAGCAAGAAAGGATACTTCTGCGAGCGAAATGATTGCCGGTTTGGGCTCTGGAGGGATAACCGCTTTCTTGCCGGGAAGAAGATCAACCTGAACAAGAAGGTCGTGTCTGCCCTTCTGAAAGACGGCAGGACGTTTATCAGTGGTATCTATTCGGAGCGGACAGGCAAAAACTTTGACGCAGACCTGCTGATGCAGGACGACGGGAATAAGACCTCCTTCTCCTTCGAGTTCAAACGGGAGGGAAAACATGAAGCTGCTACCGGAAGAACGTGAGACGATTATCATTTGGTCGGACGCGGAGGATACAGCAAGCATCTTCACCCATGACAGAAAACTCATATCCCGTCTCAAACAGCTCTCACAGAAATATCCCGACAAGTTCTATGCTGACCGAAAGGAGCATCCCGGCGCTGTCAGCTATATCGTTCCGAAAAGCTGTATCAGTCTCCACTCTCCCTTTAGTGAGGCAAGGCGAAAGAAGCTCAGTGAGAACGCGAAAATGGCAGGCCGCCAGCCGCCTCCGCGCCAGAAAGAAGAATAAGCATCTGATTCCGCACAGGACATTTGTTCCTGTGCGGAAACCAGTTTAAGGGGCCGTGCCCCGGAAAGGAGTAATCATGCCGGAAGAGAAGAAAAGCAACAAAGAACGGCTCAAAGAAATAACTGACAGCATCGAAGCCGGAATCAAAGAGCTGTTTGAATCCGAGAAATATCAACAGTACCTTCAGACGATGAGCCGGTTCCATCGTTACAGCGTCAACAATACCATGCTGATCTATATGCAGAAACCGGACGCCACGCTGGTTGCCGGCTTCAACAAATGGCGGGATCAGTTTGAACGCAATGTCAACAAGGGTGAACACGGCATTAAGATCATTGCGCCCACCCCTTACAAAAAGAAGATTGAGGAACAGAAGCTGGACCCCGACACCAAGCTCCCCATGTTGGATGCGGATGGGAAGGTCATCATGGAGAAAAAAGAAATCAAGATTCCCATGTATAAGCCGGTCACGGTGTTCGATGTGAGCCAGACCAGCGGAAAGCCTTTGCCGCAGCTTGCCAATGATCTTTCAGGGAATGTTCAGGATTACGAGGCTTTTATGGAGGCAATTCGGCGCGCCTCTCCGGTTCCTATCGAGTTCAATCCCATTGCCCGCGGTATGGACGGTTTCTTCAGCCCGGAGGATCAGTCCATTACTCTGCGGGAAGGAATGAGCGAAGTACAGACGGTATGCGCTGCCATCCATGAGATCGCCCATTCCAAGCTGCACAATTATGAGAAGCAGAAGGAAGCTGCGGCTGCCGCAAGCGAGA
>Ga0208297_1002238_pt1 | contig 12127 bp, 9 predicted proteins | sample LMS_cellobiose_e_FD_187367 | JGI IMG/M metagenome (GOLD analysis project Ga0208297, IMG submission 187367) | Rumen-fistulated moose microbial communities from Alaska, USA - LMS_cellobiose_enrichment (SPAdes) (version 2) | ecosystem: Host-associated > Mammals > Digestive system > Stomach > Rumen... | reverse complement strand
CTCCATCTTGTTCTTGCTAAGAATTTGCTAATTGGACGTCGCAAAATTAGCAAGAATCAGGCACCACCAAGCGGTATCGGATAACAGGCCAATCGCTGAAAAAGCCTGTGTTTTCAAGGGTTTTACGACATTAGAAGTCACGGGCGATCACGGTGTACGAGGTAACATCCTGTGCTCCTAAGCGGAATGTAGTGAGTTCGAGTCTCGCCGGGGGTGCCACTGCGGGCCGGAAATTCAGAGATTTCCCGGCCCGTTTTGAATCTGCTCGATTTGCCTGCACGAATGGAGTTTTGTCTGTTTTTCTCAGTTTGTCTTCCCTACACACGCAAGAGCATTGCTGGCGTCAGGACCATACAAGCTGCAAGTTACAGGAGATATCCAATTCGCCTATTGACAAAGTAGGTTTCTAAGGTATAGACTAAAAGCAACAGTCTTTATCATCAACAATTCGACTGAAAGGAGTTTCCCATGAAACGAAACAGATTATTCACGGTGATCGCTCTGCTGCTCATTTCCGCGCTTCTGCTGAGCGGCTGTGCAAAAAAGCAGGCCACTGCCGACCAAGCCTCCAAGGATCACCTTGCCAGGATCCAGGAACGCGGCACCCTGGTCATTGCCACGGAGGGCAACTGGTCTCCCTGGACCTATCACGATGAAAACGACCAGCTCACTGGCTTTGACATCGAAATCGGCACCCTCATTGCCCATGGGCTGGGCGTTGAGCCGGATTTCCAGGAGACTGACTGGAGTGCCATCCTCGCCGGTGTGGATTCCGGCCGTTTTGACATTGCCTGCAACGGCGTGGGCTACACGGAAAAGCGTGCGGAAAAATACAATTTCTCCAAGCCCTATGTCTACACCCAGAAGGTGCTGGTGGTCCGCTCCGACAATGAGGATATCCACGCGCTGGAGGATCTGAACGGCCGTACCACTGCCAACTCCCCCGACAGTACCTACGCTCTGCTTGCCGAGGAGTACGGCGCAAGCGTCACCTCCATCGATACCCTGGATCAGACGCTGGAGCTGCTGCTGCAGGGCCGGATCGACGCCACTATCAACGCCAAGGGTTCCATTGACGACTATATGAAGCAGCATCCGGACGCCGAGATCAAGATCGCGGCGGTGCTGGAGGGCGACCCCGTTGCCTATCCTGTTCCCTTGGGCGCTGATAGTGACTCCCTCATGGTGGAAATCAACAAGATTCTGGACGAGCTGCGCACAAGCGGCAAGCTGGCTGAGCTTTCGCTCAAATACTTCGGCGAAGATCTGACGAATCCCTGATTTGCTGTCCATTTTGCAGCCCACAGGGAAGACCCTGTGGGCTGTTTTCCCACATTTTTGATTGAAAGCAGGAGTATCTTTCATGACTGATCGCGTCTGGGACATTCTGGTAAGCTCTTTTCCCCGGCTTCTGGGGTATGGCCTGCGGGTGACCCTTCCTCTGACTGCCCTCTCCTTTTCGCTGGCTCTGCTGATTGCTGTGATCGTGGCAATGATCCAGTATGCAAAGGTGCCGGTCCTGCGGCAGCTCTGCCGATTTTATATCTGGGTCGTGCGGGGCACGCCGCTGCTGGTGCAGTTGTTTTTGGTGTTCTACGGTCTTCCCCAGTTGGGCATCGTCTGGGCCGCCTTCCCCACTGCCGTGGTGGTCTTCGGATTCAACGAGGGCGCCTATATGGCCGAGAGCTTCCGCGGCGCACTGGAATCCGTCTCCCGCGGGCAGATGGAAGCCGGCTACTGCGTCGGCATGAACTATCTTCAGATCATGTGGCACATCGTCCTTCCCCAGGCCTTCCGCACCGCCTTCCCTGCCCTTTCCAACTCCCTCATCTCCATGCTCAAGGGCACATCCTTAGCTGCCACCATCACGGTCATGGAGATGTTCCGTCAGGCCCAGGTCATCAACGGAAGAGTCTATGAGTCCTTGGCACTGTACACAGAAACCGCCCTCATCTACCTGATTTTCAGCACGGTGCTCACCTGGCTGCAGCGTCTGGGCGAGAAGAAGCTGGACCACTACGGAGGTGTGAAATGAGTATGCTGGAGATTCGGGGCGTAGAGAAACGCTTCGGCCAGACGCAGGTACTGAAGGGCATTGACCTGGACGTGGAAAAGGGCGACGTGGTCGCTATTCTGGGACCCAGCGGCTCCGGAAAGACCACCTTCCTGCGCTGCGTGAACTTTTTGGAGCGCCCTGACGCCGGAACCATGATCTTCGATGGGGAAACGTTTGAGCTCTCCTCTATCCGCCGCAGGGAGATCGCCCGCATCCGTCGAAAGACTGCCTTTGTGTTTCAGAACTACAATCTTTTCCTGAACAAGACCGTTCTGCAGAACGTGACCCTAGGCCTCACCGTGGTGGGAAAGCAAAAGAAGGAAGCAGCCCGTGAGACTGCCATCCAGGCCCTGGAGCGGGTCGGCATGGCGGACAAACTGGACGCCTACCCCGCCCAGCTCTCCGGCGGACAGCAGCAGCGTGTCGCCATCGCCCGGGGACTTGCCACAGGTCCGGAGATCATCTATTTTGACGAGCCCACCAGCGCTCTGGATCCGGAGCTCATCGGCGAGGTTCTGTCCGTCATGCGGCAGCTCGCCCAGGACGGCATGACCATGCTGGTGGTGACCCATGAGATGGAGTTTGCCCGCAACGTATCCAGCAAGGTGCTGTTCATGGACGACGGGCGCGTCATCGAGTCCGGGCCATCCAAGGCGTTTTTCGACTCGCCCAAGCAGGCGCGCTCCCGGGAGTTTATCACCAACATTCTGAAGGATCGGTAAGCTTCCCAAAGAAGAGCTGCATAGATTCAATTGAGCAGATTTCCTGCGCCGGAAAGCTTTTCTTTCCGGCGCTTTTTTGATTTCTGCAAGATCCAGGATACTTGCAAAGAAATTCAGGGTATGGTAAACTTTGTTTATCAGAGACATTTGTCCACCCAGAACCTGGCAAGGAGGAAAGCGAACATGGCCTGTCTCATCTGTGGAAAACCGACTCCGAAGGAAGGCTTCTGCGACAACTGCTTTCAAAAAATCCAGATGCTGTTTCCAGATGACGAGTGGGAAATGATGGACCCAGAGGAGCTTCGAACAGCGCTCCAAACGGAAGCGGCATCAGAAACTGTCCCTGCCGGGCAGCCAAAGCCCAAGGCCGCTCCCAAGAAAACCTCGGCTAAAAAAGTGAAGAAGCAAAGGGACTCCGCCAGGAAAGAGCTGATTGCCGGCATTGTGATCGCTGTTCTGGCACTGCTATCCATGCCCCTGATGCTGGGGGAACATGTTGAATACCTTCGCGCAGCGAACAGGCAGAATGTGACCGCTGTTCTGGAAAGCTACACCTGGCGTTGGTCGGAGTCCGATGATCAGTATACCATCGAAGCCACCTACCGCTGGTCCCTGGATGACAGCTCCGGGAACTACAATGATACCCAAAAATCCAGTCGTAACCCTGGCTCCCAATTCAGGCCAGGGTATGGAACACACAAGGGCTCGGACAATGATCCGGAGGAGGTTCGTCCCCTGAAAAGCGTGACCTTACAGGCTTATCAAAGGCCAGACGGCAGCTGGAAGCTGGTGCGAAACAGCTCTTCCAGGGATCGTTTCACGCTGATCGGCGGGTATCTGATCGTCTTTCTCATTTCCGGCTGGATGATCGTCGAAGGAAGCAAAACACTGAAAGCCCTAAAAACTGCATGAGCACTTAGCCGTCTGCGTAATTGCAGACGGCTGAGTCCTTTTTTCCGTGAAAATAGGCCATTTCCTCTTTACAGAAGAGGAAAAATCCGGTATAATCGTCTGGACTATGAAAAGAGAGTGATGAATCTATGATCGACATCAGCGCGCTGAAGGTTCGACTAAACGACTTAAAGCCCCGGCTCTCCGAGCTGGAGGCCAATCTCGGAATCGAAGCTGCCCGGGACGAGCTGGAACGGCTCCACGCCCAGGCCGCTGCAGATGGCTTCTGGGACGATATTGAAAAGAGCCGCACCGTTCTCCAGCGCACCAAGCAACTGGAGAGTAAGGTTGAATCCTTCGAGAAGATGTGCTCTGATTGGGACGACCTCTACACCGTCTGCGAGATGGCCATCGAAGAGGGCGACGACTCCATGGGCGAGGACATCCAGGCAGGCTGCGACGACCTGGACGAGCGGATGCAGACCGCCCGGATGCAGACCCTTCTCTCTGGCGAATATGACCGGAACAATGCCCTTCTCAGCTTCCACGCGGGCGCTGGCGGCACGGAAGCTCAGGACTGGTGTGAGATGCTCTACCGCATGTACACCCGCTGGGTGGAGCGTCACGGCTTTAAATACACGATTCTGGACTACCAGGACGGCGACGAAGCAGGCCTCAAGAGCGCCGACATCCAGATCGAGGGCGAGAATGCCTACGGTCTTCTCAAGAGTGAAAACGGTGTGCACCGTCTGGTGCGCATCAGCCCCTTTGACTCCTCCGGGCGGCGGCATACCAGCTTCTCTGCGGTGGAAGTGATTCCCGAGATCGACGATGACTCCATGGACGTGGAGATCCGGCCTGAGGACATTGAGATGCAGGTCTACCGCTCCTCCGGTGCCGGCGGCCAGCACATCAACAAGACCTCCTCCGCTGTGCGTCTGATCCACAAGCCCACGGGCATTGTGGTGGCCTCTCAGCAGGAGCGCAGCCAGTTCCAGAACAAGGAATGGTGTATGAAGATGCTTCGCTCCAAACTGGTGGAGATCAAGGAACGAGAGCATCTGGAGAAGATCTCTGACATCAAGGGCGTGCAGCAGAAGATCGAGTGGGGCAGCCAGATCCGCTCCTACGTCTTCATGCCCTACACGTTGGCCAAGGACACCCGCACCGGCTTTGAAAACACCAACATCAACGCCGTCATGGATGGCGAGCTGGATGGCTTTATCAATGCCTATCTGACCATGCTTGCAACCGGCGCAAAAGCTGAAAATTAAGCTTGAAATTTGCCGCCGGGTATGTTACTATAACTCGGTATTGAGCATTATGCCCATTGGGCTGTAATTTTCCGCCGCAAACGCGGCGATGAATCTGGAGGATACTATGCAGGCTCTTAGAATTGTTTTGACCGTTGTGGAAGTGCTCGCTTCCCTGTTTCTGATCGCTGTGGTTCTGCTGCAGTCCGGCAAGTCCGCAGGTCTGTCCGGCGCCATTGCCGGCGCAGCGGATTCCTTTATGAGCAAGAACAAGGCTCGTACCCTGGACGCCACGCTGGCCCGTCTGACCAAGTGGGTCGCCCTGGTATTCCTGGTTCTGGTATTTGTGCTGAACTTGCTGTAAGCGTTTCTTCTCAGCCCTGACAATTTGTCAGGGCTGGTTTTTTATCTTCGTTCCCGGGTAGTAATAGGCAAGGATCTCCTGGGCGCTTTTCCCTGCCTCCGCCATGGCCTGGGCTCCATACTGGCTCATGCCGACCCGATGTCCAGCGCCCCGGGTGGTGATGCGCACAAGGCTCCCCTGCTCCTCAATCTGAATTCGTGTGGAACGAAGCGAAAAGAGGTTTCGAAGTTCCAGGCCGGTGAACGCCTGCCCGCCGATCGAAATAGCGGCAAGTCCCTCACCGGCAGTCTGCGTCGCCTCTCCGATCAGAGGCGAGGACGTTTCATCCAGCGGTCTGAGGCTTTTCAGTGCCTCCAGGAAGGCGCTGCGGGACAGGGTCAGCGTCTCCTGATCCCTGGGCGCATTCTCCTCTCCTGGGGAAGGCTGGGCGATGAGATAGGGTACTTCGCTGCCCCAGACCTCCACGGCATCCTCGGTCATCCCACCGGAGCAGGAGAAAAATGTCGCATCGATGAGCTCATCCTGATAGATCAGCACCATCCCATCTGTCTCCAGTACAGCCAGTTTTGCGGTTTCATTGGGCTCCAGATCTCCCCGAAAGGCCTGACAGCTTGACGGATCATCGCTGAGCTCCCTTCCCTGCTCCAGGGCGCGCAGGGCAATGGTTCGGGAGGCAATTGCCTGGGCTTTCATGGCTTCCAGGGAAAAGTCAGCGGGCAGCTCCCCCATCAGGACTCCTTCCAGATAACGCTCCAAGGTCATGACCTGTGTCTGCCCCTGTACCAGAACTGTCAGCTCTGTCTGCGCGTCAAAGGATTGCTGTTCCTCCGTGGAAAACTCAAAAAGCGCAGGAATAGGATGAGTCCGGACAGCTGGTGCATGGGATGCGCAGCCACAAGGCAAAGAAAACATCACAAGAAGGACGCACAGTTTTGCAAGTTTTGCAAGTTTTCTATTTTCATCATTCATTTTGATTCTCCATTTCGCACAGAATCTCACTATATTCCACTTGATTTTTTATTTTTCTTTTTCATTGACGCTTTAATACGACGGTGCTATAATTCATTTATTCACTTCAAGGAGGCTTTCCTATGCTTGCTGCAGCTGCCCGTCGTGCGGACGAATTCATCCAACACCTCTCCGAGAGCTATGGTGAAAACTATGCGCTCATTCAGGATCCCCGGGAAAACGACCGGGTCAAGCGCGGACTGCGCAACTCTGACGGCAGCGGTGTCATGGCAGGCTATACCCAAATCGGCAACGTGACCGGCTTCGCCCTGATCGACGGCGAGCGAATCCCCCTGGATGGCCGACTCACCTACCGCGGCTACGACGTGCTGCAGCTCATCGACGGCTTCACGCGGGATGATCGTTACGGCTTTGAGGAGATCGCCTACCTTCTGCTTCTGGGCGAGCTGCCTTCTCAGGAGGAGCTGGACCAATTTCGCACCATCCTGTTCGACTTCATGGAGCTTCCTGAAAACTTCACGGAGGACATGATTCTCAAGCACCCCAGCCACGATATTATGAACAAGCTGAGCCGCAGCGTTCTGAGCCTCTACTCCTCCGATCCGGAACCGGATTCTCTGGAGCTGGAGAATCTGCTTCGGCAGTCCTTTGAGCTGATTGCCCGCTTCCCGCCCATCGTGGCCAACGCCTATGCGGTTAAGCGGCACTACTTTGACAACGACGGCCTGTATCTCAACCGTCCCCAGCCCGGTCTGAGTCTGGCAGAGAATTTCCTGCACCTGATTCGGGGCGAGAAGGGCTACACCCAGCAGGAGGCCCGGCTTCTGGACGTCTGTCTGGCGCTGCACGCGGAGCACGGCGGCGGCAACAACTCCACCTTTGCCTGCCGCGTTCTCTCCTCCACGGGAACGGACACCTACTCAGCCATCGGCGCGGCCATCGGCTCCCTGAAGGGTCCCAAGCACGGCGGCGCCAATCAGGCCGTCATGCGCCAGTTTGCCGAGATTAAGTCCCAGGTAAAGGACTGGAAGGACGAGGATGAGCTCAATGCCTACCTGACCCGCATTCTGCGCAAGGAGGCCGGTGACGGCTCCGGTCTGATTTATGGCATGGGCCATGCCATCTATACCAAATCGGATCCCCGCGCGGTGGCACTGAAGCGGGCTGCCCACTCTCTTGCTGAATCCACCGGATTTCTGGATGAGCTGGAGCTCATGGAGTCCATCGAGCGGCTGAGCCCTGCTGTCTTTGCTGCTGTCACCGGCAATAACAAGGTCATGTGCGCTAACGTGGACATGTACTCCGGCCTTGTATATCAGATGCTGAACATCCCCACGGATCTGTATACGCCGCTATTTGCCATTGCACGAATCACCGGCTGGTGCGCCCATCGAATCGAGGAGGTCATGACCGGCGGCCGGATCATCCGTCCGGCCTACAAGGCCATCAGTCCGGCACGGGTCTATCAGCCCATTGCCGAGCGAACCTGAGAAAATTGCCTGCCCCTTTCCGGGCAGGCTTTTTTTGCCGGGTTTTCCCGTTGGGATTTACATAACCCAGTGCTTGACAGGCCTTTCTCCCTTTTATATAATGAAAAGGACTCCCAAGAAAGGTCGTGGCTCGATTGAAACGTGCCTTAATTACAATATTGATTCTGTTTCTCATTGTGGTGCTTCTGGCGGGGAGCTGTTGGTTCTTCCTGGTCTTCCGGCATGACGACACCACTGCCTTTGTTCTGGACCGGGGTGCTGCCAATGTGCGCAGCGGCAATTACAAACGCGCGATCCAATACTACACCCTGGCGGATCGGCTTTCCCCGCACAATTCGTCGACCCTCATTGCGCTTTCCGATACTTATATTGCCTCCGGGAACTATACCCGGGCCGAGTACACGCTGGTCAGCGCCATCTCTGCCAATCCGGAGGATCCGGATCTCTACGCTGCCCTGTCGCGAGTCTATGTGCAGCAGGGCAAGCTCCTGGATGCGGAGCAGATGCTCACCCGCATCTCCAACGAGGCCATGGCAGAGAAACTGGACAGCATGCGGCCTGAGCCTCCCGAGTTCTCCGCTCCCAGCGGCGTGTACAACACCAATCTGGAGCTGAGTCTGATCCTTCCCGAGGGCGTCAGCGCCTTCTGGAATTTGGACGGCGACTATCCCAGCCAGCATGACCTGTATGACGGGCCGGCAGTTCTACCAGATGGTGACACCAGCGCAACCGCGCTGACGGTCAGCTCCGACGGTCTTGTGAGCCGGGCGGTCACTGCCAGCTTCACTGTTGGCCGCGTGGTCCGGGATGTGGAATTCACAGACCCCGCCATGGAATCCTGGGCCCGGTACATTCTGGAGCTGGACGATGATGAGCCGATCCTGACAGATGATCTGTGGACCATTCAGGCCCTGTATCTTCCCGAGGATGTAAAGTCTCTGGAGGACCTTGCGTATTTTGAGGATCTCTCGGTGCTTTCCGTGCAGAATCTGCAGGGTGTGGATTTCTCTCCCCTGTCCAATCTGCATCAGCTTAAGTATCTGAATCTGGATGGCTGCGCCGTCGGAAGCGGTGATCTGCAGGTGATCGGTAGCCTTTCGACGCTGACCGAGCTTCACCTTGCCGGCTGTGGTCTGTCCAACATCAGCGCCCTGGAGGGTCTTACCAAGCTGCAGGTTCTGGATCTGACCGGAAACAGCATTGTCTCCATCGATCCGTTGAAGAACATGACCCAGATGCGGGAGCTGCGGCTCAGCTCCAACGCCATCTCAGCCATTGCGCCCCTGGCCGGCATGACGGAGCTGGAGATCCTGGATCTGAACTACAACACCCTGATCAGCGACGCTGTGATCTCCCGAATGCGGAATCTCAAGGAACTGTATCTTGCAAGCTGCGGCGTGGAGGACCTGGATTTCCTGATGATCATGCCCTCGCTGCAGCGGCTGAATGTCTCCGGAAACCAGCTCTCGGATATCAGCATTCTCTCCGGCTGTACGGAGCTGACCTGGCTTGACATCGCCAATAACGAGATCACCACCCTGGAGCCCATCGCAAATCTGGTCCTGCTGACAGAGCTCTACGCAGATTATAACCAGATCGAAGAGCTTCCCATGTTCAACGAAGCCTGTGCCCTGCATCGCCTAACCGTGTCCTACAATCAACTCACGGACGCTGCAGGCGTGGTTCTCCTCCCCCAGCTGAACTATCTGAACGTGGATTACAATCAGCTGCGGGACATCAGCGACCTTGCAAACTGTATTGGCCTGATTGAGGTCCATGCTTTCGGCAATCCCATCCGGGATGTGCAGGCTCTGCTGGATGTGAGCATCATCGTCAACTACGATCCCACTTACGCCATCGACGAGCCCGAGGAAGAGAATCCTGAGGGCTCAGAAACGCCGGAAAGCTGAGATTTATATAAAAGCAGCGCACTGGAAATTCCCAGTGCGCTGTTTTTTTGATGTTTTCAAGGCGTCCACCAAACCCAGGGTGCTTCAGCCGTGAGCGAATACCAGCGAGGATCGTTTGCCGTTTCCCCAGGATGGCTTAGCCACAGGATGTCAATGATACTATCACCGTCTGGATCCGCATAATAAATGGTATCACCATTGGCAATCGTCTCTGCTTTTCCATTGACGTAGTTCCAAACCTGGGAGGAGTCAAAGCTATAGCTGACTTGATCAATGAGAACTTGTCCATCGACATCAAATCTGTTGGCAGTACCAATTGAAAGCTCAATGGAATTAATCGCAACAATGTAGTTGTTTGCATCCAGGCTCAGGGCATAACATTCGCTGCCATCTTTCTTGAGCATTGCTCGGAGGTCTTCAACATTGATCTCTGTCCCGTTGAAATTGACTTTTCCTGTTGCAAACAGGTAGTTTGCAACACCAGCGCCAAGGTACTTCAAGCGGTATTGGTATTCTGCGGCAGAGAATCCAGCCTCTCCTTTATAGACTGCATATTGTAACGTGACTGCAGGAGATGCGATTTCAAACTCATCAATTCTCCGGATCGTCTGGTTCTGATCGACCTCTATGATTCCACCGACGCGGCCAAGGAAAGGAACTGATGCTTGCCCGCTGACTGGGTCCTGAAATGGTGCAAATCCGCCATGCTTCCCTGCCTGGATGCTTTTGTAGCCTGTAACAGTGGTCATCTTCGCAGTCATCGTGCTGCGATCCATGATATATTTGTAATCGACACTTGACGATGATAGCGGGTAATTGATTCCGTTCTTTGTATAGTTAGTATTGGGATCACTTGCCCCGCTTGTCGTGACCGTTTCTGTTCCGACAGGCTCCAATGCATACGAATCGTCTTCATATTTGTCATAACAGTACCAGCCATCGAAGGTTTGGTCGTAGACCCGAACATTATTCAGCTGCGAAATGACCCGACTATTTGTATCGCAGAAGGATGTGGTCGTCATGGTGGGAAGCACAATCTTCTCACTTGTGACATATTCATCCGGCGCACCATTGGCGGCAAGATATCCGTTATTAGCGCAGGAAATGGCAACGCTCCATGTGGGGATATCGATTGAAAGAGCAATGACATCCGGCGTTGTGTTTCCAACTTCTGTTGGAAAATATACAAGCGCCTTGGCCTGGGCAGAAATGCCCGTCGGATTGGAGATGGATGGGTTTGCAGAAACAGAGAATTCCAGGGAATCCAGGTAAAGGTAGCCAGATTCAACGCTTTGCGAGACATCTTCAACTGTCATGGTAACTGTGTTCGTCTGCACGCTGTTGCCGTATTTGTCGGTGATGACGCAGTACAACTGGCGGCCTCTAGAAATCTCCGTCACCGTTGTGGAATAGGTTGCTTTTTTGATCTTGGATTTCGTAAAAGCAGTAGAATTCAGATTCTTGATCCACCATTGATAAGTCAAAGTATCGCCCTCTGCAATCACAAAAAAAGATGCTGTATCGCCAATCGCATTAACTATGCAATCTACAGGCTGTGTGAGGATCTTTAGGTCAGTTTTGACCACTAAAGCCGCAGCGTTGGAGGTAACCGACTCTCCATTATCGTCTTTAACTACGCAGCGATACTGGAACCCATTTCTTGCGGCAGTGCCAACAACTTTCAGTGTTGCAGTGTTGTAGCCTTCGGTCGCGCTGCTGCTGTTTCTCCAGGTCGAGGACGTGGTCTTGTACTGCCACTGATAAGCCAGCCCTGTGCCAGATGCAGCTACCTTGAAGGTTGCCGTCTCCCCTTCTGCGACTGTCTGATTGCTTGGCTGGGTTATAAACTTTGGTCCTGAATTCACCGTCAAGGTTGCAGCATCGGATGTCACAGACTTGCCGCTATTGTCCTTTACAATACAGCGGTATTGGAAACCATTTCTTGCCGCAGTTCCAATAACTTTCAGTGTCGCGGTGTTATACCCTTCTGTCGCGCTGCTGCTGTTTCTCCAGGTCGAGGACGTGGTCTTGTACTGCCACTGATAAGCCAGACCTGTGCCAGTTGCAGCTACCTTGAAGGTTGCCGTCTCCCCTTCTGCGACTGTCTGATTGCTGGGCTGGGTTATGATCTTTGGTCCTGTATTCACTGTCAAGGTTGCAGCATCGGAGGTCACAGATTTGCCGCTGCTATCCTTTATTACGCAGCGGTACTGGAACCCATTTCTTGCCGCAGTTCCAATAACTTTCAGTGTCGCGGTGTTATACCCTTCGGTCGCGCTGCTGCTGTTTCTCCAGGTCGAGGACGTGGTCTTGTACTGCCACTGATAAGCCAGCCCTGTGCCAGTTGCAGCTACCTTGAAGGTTGCCGTCTCCCCTTCTGCGACTGTCTGATTGCTTGGCTGGGTTATAAACTTTGGTCCTGAATTCACCGTCAAGGTTGCAGCATCGGATGTCACAGACTTGCCGCTATTG
>Ga0208297_1002237_pt1 | contig 12127 bp, 8 predicted proteins | sample LMS_cellobiose_e_FD_187367 | JGI IMG/M metagenome (GOLD analysis project Ga0208297, IMG submission 187367) | Rumen-fistulated moose microbial communities from Alaska, USA - LMS_cellobiose_enrichment (SPAdes) (version 2) | ecosystem: Host-associated > Mammals > Digestive system > Stomach > Rumen... | reverse complement strand
TGGCGACCTCTGCCATGTTACCGATCCGATTATATAAACGAATCGCATCTAATTTTTCTTCTAAACTGTGCTTAAATTGTTTGGACATAATGCTTTTGTTTATGTCCAACTTTTGGGGGGCACATCATTTCGGCCCCTGGTGCAAACAAATCGGCCTCTCATCATCTGAGGGGCCGATTTTCTTGCGGCTGTTTGGCAGAAAATGCTATTGATACAGATAGTATTTCTTCGACAGCTCCTTGAAGGCCTCGACGTCTTTCATCCAGTAGTCGACGATGTCGGAGACCAGGAAGTTCTGGCTGAAGGTCTTGCGGATCCAGTCGGTGCCGCAGACGATGTCGTTGGTGCGGTTCACGCCGACATCGAAGGGGTTGTGCTCCGGATAGAGCTTGTGGGCCGCCTGCATCACGTAGAAATTGATCAGCGTCAGCGGCGCCGCTTCATAGTCGGTGAAGAAATACTGCACGCCGTGGAGGAGTTTGCCCTGGGCGTTGCCGAAGAACGGCTTGTAGTGGATGGTGCGCCAGGCTACGCCCGGAATCTTGTAGCTGTCGAGCTCGGCCTTGAAGGCTTCCGCATCGACCCACTCTGCCGCGAAGACCAGGAACGGAAGCGTGTAGCCCACGCCGATATTCAGGAAACCGCCAGAAAAGTCACCCACGATGCCGGCGCAGGGATAACCCACGGCATTCTGGGCCTGCGGCACCTGCGGTGACGGCAGGATCCACGGCAGGCCTGTCTGCTCATAGGTCATTGCACGCTTCCAGCCTTCCATCGGAATAACGGTCAGCTTGCATTTGAGGGCGGGTTCATCGCCCTTTTCGCCGCAGTTGAGCCCTTCTTCGTTGATCAGTTCCGCCAGTTCGCCCACAGTCAGACCATAAACATACGGAATGGCGAACTCGCCGATGTAGGAGAAGAAGCCCGGCTCCACGTAGTTGCCCTCGACTTTGAGGCCGCCCAGCGGATTGGGCCGGTCGAGCACCATCACCTCGACATTGTTCTCGGCACAGGCGCGCATCATCAGGCCAAGAGCGCTGATGAAGGTATAGGAGCGCGTGCCCACGTCCTGGATGTCATAGACCACCACGTCGAGGTCCTTGAGCATCTCGGGGGTCGGTTTGCGGTATTTGCCGTAGATGGAATAGACCGGCAGGCCGGTCGCATCGTCCACGGTATCGTCGGCATGTCCGCCGGCATAGATGTCGCCGCGAACGCCGTGCTCGGGCGCGAAGAGGCGCACAAGTTCCACGTTTTCAGCCTTGTAAAGAATGTCGATCGTCGAATGGAGATTGCGGTCGACGCCGCTCGGGTTGGTGAGCAGGCCCACCTTCTTGCCTTCCAGGCCGGCGAAGCCGCGGTCACGGAGGACTTCGACGCCGGGTTTGACGGTTGCGGGCGCGCAGCAGGTCTGCGCCTGGGAGCGGCAGCAGGCGCAGAGCGCCAGCACGGAGGCCGCCAGTATCAGGATCTTTTTCATCGTATCAGAGATTTATTTGCGTCCATAGTTGGGATCGACCTTGCGTCGGGCCAGGATCGTGACCACGACCGTGGCGATGCAGCAGACCATCACCATCCAGAAGAAGTTCACATAGCCGATGGCCTCCTGGATGTAACCGGCGATGAAGCCCGGCAACATCATACTCAGGGCCATGAAGGCCGTGCAGATGGCGTAGTGCGAGGTCTTGAATTCTCCTTCGGAGAAGAACATCATATAGAGCATATAGGCCGTGAAGCCGAAACCGTAGCCGAACTGCTCGATAGCCACGGCAGTGCTGATGGCAACCAGATTGGTCGGCTGGACGATGCTCAGGTACACGAAGGTCAGGCAAGGCAGCGTCATACAGGCCGCCATGGGCCATAGCGCTTTGCGAAGGCCCATGCGGGAAGCGACGATGCCGCCCACGATGCCGCCGGCCAGCAGCGCGATCACGCCGATGGTGCCGTAAACCACACCCACCACGTCGGTCCCGAGGCCGAGGCCACCACCCACATGGATCATGCGGTCGCCGACTGCCTGCAGACTCTCATCGACGGGAGCCACCAGGAACGGCTGGCAGAGCTTGATCAGAAAACCTTCCGGAAGACGGTACAGGAGCATGAATACGATGGCCAGCCCGACGCCCGGTTTGGTGAAGAAAGTCTTGAAGGAATTGCCCAGTTCCCGGAACGTATCCTTGCTGCTACCGCTCTCGATGCGGGGCTTGTCATCCGCCGGCTTGGGAAGCAGGAAGGTATGATAGAGCGTGATGAGCAGGAAAACGACGGCGGCTACGCCGATGGTGATCTGCCAGGAGAGCGGGATGTTGCCGCTGCTCCGCTCGATGCGGCCGGCGATAAACACCAGCACGCCCTGTCCGAAGACCGAAGCGATGCGGTAGAACGTGCTGCGGATGCCGATGAAGGCCGCCTGGCTGCTCGGCTCATGCGCCAGCATATAGTAGCCATCGGCGGCGATGTCGTGCGTGGCCGAAGCGAAGGCGGCGATGATGAAGAGCACCAGCGTGAACCAGAACATCGAGATCGGCACCTGTCCGCCGGCGATGGCCGCGGCGTCGGGCCGGGGCAGCGTCAGCGTGAGGAGGATCATCATGGCCGTCATCAGGGCCTGCATCGTGATGATCCACCAGCGTTTGGTCTTGACCACGTCCACGATCGGGCTCCAGATTCCCTTGAGGAACCACGGGAAATAGAGCAGCGTCGTGAAGAACGCCATCTGGCCGTTCGGCACACCCATCTTGGTGAACATCATCACGGAGATGTTGTTGACCAGGAAGTAGGGCACACCTTCCGCGAAATAGAGCGTGGGCACCCACCACCAGGGAGATTTTTTCGTCTTTTCCATATCGAATGTCTTTAATATTTCTTTTCAATCGTGCTGCCGGGGAAATAGTGCGCGAGGATCTCGTCGTACTTGTACCCTTTGGCGCCCATCACGGCCGCGCCGATCTGGCACAGGCCCACGCCATGGCCCCAGCCTGCGCCGCGCAGGATGAACTTGCCACCGGTCTTCTCCACCACGAAGGCGGAGCTATAGAGATGGCTGGGCGACAGGGTCTTGCGGATCTCAAGCTCCTTGCCGATAATCTTGGTTTTCTTCGTACCCACGATCTTGAGTTTCCAAAGGCGGCCGGAAGTACCCCGGGCCACGGGAATCAGGTCGAGGATCTCGCCGTAGTCTTCTCCGCTGCGGCGCTTCACCAGTTCGGAGAGTTCCGCCACCGTGTACTCGACCTTCCAGCGATAGAAGTTCTTGGTCTCCTGGTCGAAATTGGTGAGCACCTGCGAGAGGATCTTTTCGTCCTGGGTGTTGCAGAAGGCTTCCGGTTCGGAGAGGATCCATTTGCGGGCGTTCTCCTCGACCGTCAGGTCGGGGAAGTCGTTCTCGGCAGCTGCGTCGCGACGCTTCACCAGATACGGGAACTGCTTCGGCTCCCAGCAGAACTTGAATTCCTCGAACACGCCGCCGCAGCATTTGGAAAAGCGGGCGTCGCAGATCTTGCCGTCATAGGTAAGCACGCGGCCCCAGGTCTGCTCCACGGCATCGCGCACGGCCTGGGTAGAGGCGCGGCTCAAGCCATAGTAGCGCTGGCAGTGGTCGTCGGCACAGACGTCGAAGTTCACATGGTCTTCCCGGTCATACCACTTGATCCGCTCCTGCGGCGTATCGGTGCAAGCCGAATAGTCCGTTCCCGCGGCCTTGAGTTCCTTGTTCTTCTGAATCTGGGCCAGGATCCAGGAGCGGGAGATGATGCAGTGGGCCTTGAGCAATTCTTCCGAATTCGTGGCCGACATCTCGCTCGAGATGACGCTTACCAGATAGTTTTCGATGCCCACGCAGTTGACCGCCGTGACCTTCCCGTTTTCGACGATGAGTTTCAGGTCGTCGGGGAAAACCTGGGTCTCCTGGCGGTTCCAGTGGAAATCGACGCCGATGGTGACGTTGCTCAGTTCGAAGGAGCCTTCCTCACCGGTATGTTCAAAATAAATTTCGTTATAAAGTTTGCCTTCGAAAAGAATCTTCCCTTCCCGGAAGCAGGCGGTATGGGCGCCGGTATACGTCTCCCCTTCAAAGGTGTATGGGGTATTGAATTGAAATGCCAGTTCGGGCAGGGACACTACGCCGACCGTGAGGATTTCCTGCTTGCGGAGGAGTTTTTCTTCCATAATCTGTGTTTTTGCTGCGTCAAATGAGACTTCGCGGATGATTTCGCCCAACCGCGGGGCGTCGAGCCGTTCAAAACTCGGGCGCGAGGCGACGATGGCCACGCCGGCCATCTCCACCGCGCCCGGACTGATGAGGATCTGCCGGGCGGGATCTTCGTCAAAGAAACAGTCCGGGCGCGATTCGGCCCGGAAGAAGACGACCGTGGTCCATCCGCCCACACCGTACCACGTGAGCAGGTTCATCCGCGGCTCCCACTCGCGCTCCGTCTGGACTTCGCCCAGCGACACCAGCCGATAGAACAAGTGCTCCAGTGCCGCCAGATCGGTCGAGCTCAATACGAAGGCACTGCCGGCAAACCTGTCCAGCCGGCTGACGACCACCCCGTCGCGCTTGCCCAGCAGACGGAGTCCTTCTCCGCGCCGGACCAGCCGTTCCACAGGGAGATTGCCGTTGGGAATAGCCTGGAAATGCATGTGGTCCGGCGCGGAAGCCCCGCACATCGGACCGTTGTAGAAGAAAGTGAATTCCGGTGCCTGCTGCGAAAGGGCCAGCAGGTCGGCATAATGGCCGTCGATCTGCTGACGGGCGTGCCGGTCGATCGAGATGGTGAAATGACGGTCGAAGATCGGGAAAGGATTGACGCGGATCCACCAACCGTTGCCATATGGCGACACCCAGTCGAGCGTCAGCTGTTCCGGCCCGATCCCGTCGGGACAGAGGAAGCACGGACGATGCCGCAGCGTCTCCTCATCGACCTGCGCCATCACCGAGGCCACACGCCCCGGATTGAAAAAGAGCACCGCGTCCAGCCCGTCGACGGGCATGGCGCGGTGCTCCACTTTCTCAAGCGCGGCATAATTGACCGCCGCCCTCCCCCCGAGCGCCAGCTCGCGGGAGAACATCGCGGTCATCCGGTCGCTCAGTTCCGACATCCTACTTCTTGTTCAATGCAATGCGCGCCTTGAGTTCCCAGGTGCGGATGCGGTCTTTGTAGGTGTTGTTGGCGTTGACCTTGTCGATGTCGAGGGAGGCGTCGGAGTTGTCGTCCCAGCGACGGCAGTTGTACACGGGCTCGTAGATGCGGCCGATCTGGTATTCGCGGCTGACGCGTAGGCCCACGGCATAGTCTTCCCCGTATTTCGTGGTCGGGAAGTTGATGGTACGCAGCATCGGGGTGTAGAAGCCGCGCGGTGCGCCGAGACCGTTGATACGCAGAGCATTGTTACGGCCGTTCTCGGGCGTCCACTCGCGGTGGTCGATGATTCCCGGAGGGATGGTCTCCATATGGAAGTTGGTCATCCGGTAGGTACCCACCACCATGGCGCAGTTCTGGGCGTAGAACGCATCGACGAACTTCTGGACGGTCGTCTCGTCGGCATATACGTCGTCGGAGTCGAGCTGGATGGCGAACTTGCCGCACTTGGGATGGTGCAGGGCGGAGTTCCAGTTGCCGCCGATGGCGTGCCAGCTCTTGTCCTGGGCGATGTAGATGAGCTTTTCGTCGCCAAGGAAACTCTTGATCACATCGACCGTGCCGTCGGTGGAGTTGTCGTCCACTACGATGACGTTGTATTTGAAGCTGGTCTTCTGGCTGAGGGCCGACTTGATGGCGTCGCCGATCGTCCGCACGCGGTTCTTGCACGGGATGACGACCGAAGCCTCATACTCGAAGCTGTCGTCGTTGAATTCGATGTGTTTGAACTTAGGGGCCAGATAGCCGCCGATGGCCTTCAGATGTGCGGTGCAGGCCTGTTCCATCTCGATCTGGACGGCGAGGTTCTTCGGATCCACGTAGTCGAAGAGTTTCTCGCCGCTCTTGCGTGTGTCGGTCTCCACGTCGTAGTAGAGGAACTCGTTGATGTGCTCCAGCGCACCTTTCTGCGACACTTTCAGGCGCAGGTCGTACATACCGGCGAACTTGTAGTCTACGTCCATACGGCCGACGGCCTCAGTAAGGGCGCTTGTGCGGTAGAAGAGCAGGCTGCCGAAGTCGAAATCATCGCGCAGGGCGCCGAACTGGCAGTCGATGACCGGCGCGTTGATCCGCTCGTCGCCCTTCTGGTTGAAGTGGTCGGCATAGACCATCGCAGCGCCAGCATCTTCCATCAGGTTTTCCATCCTTTCAAGCGAGAACCAGACCAGGCTCAGCGTCGTGTACTTGGTCGAAATCAGCGTGTACGGCGTTTTGGCGTTGGCAGCGATGTCCTTGACGGCCGCCGTGCTGTTGAGCCCGGGCACTTCCAATACCTTGCAGCCCAGCACCGATTTCGGTGCCCCTTCCCCTACGTGGAGAAGGAAAATCTCATTGACAAGTTCCTGCGCTTTCAGATTGGCCACGGTCTGTGCCACCTGCGCCTCGTCCTGGAAAGGAATGAAACAGTTGATGTTCTTCATGGATAAAATATTTTGTATGTATTGTATTCGAACCGAACTACAATATTACGAAAAAAACGTGAAGATTCGTTATATTTGTTGTCAGAACAGACCCTGTCGATGCATCCGCTACTTACTGTCACCGCCCTGTTGATCTACCTGCTGGTTCCGGCAGGTGTCGTGTTACTTTGCCGCCGCTTCCGCACCGTCGGAAAGGTCGGCGCAATCCTCATTCTCTATTTCCTCGGCGTCATCGCGGCCAACCTCTTCGTATTCCCGTTTGAAGGAGCGGCTGCCAAATTGTATCCGCTGCAGGATGCACTCACCTCCGTTACCATTCCGCTGGCTCTGCCGCTGATCCTCTTTGCCTGCGATTTCCGCCAATGGCCTGTGAAAAAGGCCCTGACCGCACTGCTGATCGGCCTGGTCTCGGTCGTGGGCGTGGTCGTCGCCGGCTACTTCCTGTTCGGCGACAAGCTCGGCCCGCAGGCGGCGGGCATCGCGGGCATGACGGTCGGCGTCTACACCGGCGGCACACCCAACCTGGCCTCCATCAAGATGATGCTCGGCGTTGACGAAGGCACCTACGTGCTGATGAACTCGTTCGACATGTTGGTCAGCTTCCTTTTCCTGGTTTTTCTCATGGCCGTCGGCATCCGGCTCTTCCGGAAGTTCCTGCCGGTCGAAAAAGCGCCTGAAACCGGCAAAGGCCCCCTGAAAGTTGGACAGAAACTCGCCCAGAGCGAATCCGACATGTACCGCGACATCTTCACCCGGCAGCATTTCCTACCCACGCTCAAGGCGCTGGGCCTCTCCATCCTGATCACCGGTATCGGGCTGGGCCTCTCGATGCTCCTCACCGGCGGCGTCAACATGATCGTCCTGATCCTCACGCTGACGACGCTCGCCATCGCCGCCTCCTTCCTCCCCGCCGTCAAGAAATGGGAGAAAAGCTATGACGCCGGCATGTATCTGGTGCTGATTTTCAGCCTGGTCGTCGCCTCGATGGTCGACATCCGCAGCCTTGACTTCCACGAAGGCCTCTGGCTGCTGCTCTACATCGCCTTCGCCATCTTCGGCTCCCTTACCCTGCAGGTCCTGCTGGGCAAACTCTTCAAGGTCGATGCCGACACGACGGTCATCACCTCGGTGGCCATGATCAACTCGCCCCTCTTCGTCCCGATGATCGCCGACGCCATGAAAAACCGCCGCGTCATCCTGACCGGCATCTCCATCGGCATCATCGGCTACGCCGTCGGCAACTACCTCGGCGTCCTGGTCGCCCACCTCCTCGGCTGAGAACGAAACAAGCCAGCAGCCTTACGCCACCCCCAAAATGATGCCCGCATCAATATGGAGTACATTATGGATACGGCGGGCAATGGGAAGAGTGGGCTCAGTTTTTCCGTTCAGATATTCACTGATACGCGAGGGGCTGACACCGATCTGATCTGCCAGTTCTTTCTGGGTGAGACCCTGTTCAGACATCCTCTCCCGGATGACTGATGCAAGATCCGGATCACCGATGGCGAAATGCTGATCCGAGTAGTCTGCCACAAGATTCGAAAGGATTTCAAGTTCGATGCTTGACGGATCTGTAGTAGGTGTTTCATCTCCTACCAACGGCAGAAGTTCCTCGATACGTGCAACCGCCCAATCGTACTGTTCCTTGGTTAGCATTCTGGACATCGTTAAATATTATTTGCTCCTATGTTCCTGTTCATCCGTTCATATTCGGGGTGGGTCCCGATAAAACGAATATAGACGAAGTAGATTGTAAACTTGATGACGACAACAATCCGGTGGTGGTTGTTTCCCATAATATTGAAGACATAACGCTGATTGCCGACAGCATCGACCGAATTGAAAGCCCTCTTGATATCTGCGAAATTATGCCACTCGCTATGTCTGACGATGTAACTCCACTCCTGAAGCGCAGTCTTTGTCTCAGGATGGATTTCAATATATTCCTTCAGTGCCTTTTCGGTAAGTATCCGCATATGCAAATATAACGCAAATATTCCAATTATCAAAATAAAATTCCAATAATCGGAATACCCCCCCCTGGTCCCAAAGCCTGCACGGCTCTGATGTCCGTTATTCCTTCCTGCGGCGTCGCTCTGGCTGTGACACAAACGAGAGCGCCGCTTCATCTGTGTCGCCGATGAGAATGAGCGTATTTGAACCTGAAACACGCGGCGACACAGACGAGATAGATGAATGGTCCGCGTCGCCCCACACAAAAGCGATGAAATACTGCGTCCTCCCGATACCTCTGATCTTGTTCAATCTTCCCAAACTCTGGTCTATAAAGATTGCCGCCATCTCTTCGAGTCCATAAAACATGTTACTGAAAATAAAAGCCGCTTCAGGAGCGGCTTGAACCATACAAGAAAGTATGGCGATGCTTGGTTTATGCAAAGAAATGAAAAATAACGAAAACCCATGAAAAGCTTTTGGGTTTTCATCAAGCCCTGCCGCACTTACCCTAGGCAATGGAAAGCATGGCTGGTATTGGTCTTACTGACAATCTCCATAAGGCATGCAGACTGATGGACATCTCTCTCCTTGATCATATCATTGTGGGGGATGGTGCCTACTTGTTGCCTGGGAGGGAGAACAAATCCAAAACTTGGATCAATTGAAGAAGGGATCTTACATACATGTCTGCGGCAGGCTCAGGAACAGAAACCTGAGACTTTTTGTTTGTGTTTTAATTAATAATTGATTAATTTTGAATTAATCAACTCTCAAACATATGAAAAAGGTATTTGCTCCTCTGATAGGTATTGCTGCTTGTGTCATATTTGCTTCTTGTGAGAAAGAGACCATCTTAACTGTGAACCAGGCATTACTGTCTTTCAACAATGGTGGAGGAAGTCAAACAGTCAATATAGTTGCAAACAAGGTATGGAGTGCATCATCAAATCAAAGTTGGTGCAAGGTGTCCCCATCCTCAGGTGATGGCTCAGATAACAGCAACATCACAATATCTGTGTCATGTGATGCAAATGCCTCTTATGATGCAAGAACCTGTACAATTACCATTAACTGTGAGGAACTGACAAAAACCATTGCTGTATCTCAGGCTGAAGGGGAAGGGCTTATCCTATCACAGACAGAATTTAATCTTACCAATGATGCTCAAATAATCTCAGTTGAGGTTCAAGCCAATGTTCAGTACACTGTAGAAATAGACAATGCTTGCAAGAGTTGGATAAAGCAAGAATCCACGAAGGCACTCTCTTCCAATATCATCAAGTTTGCCATTTCAAAGAATGAAAATTATGATGTTAGAGAGGGCAAGATAATTATAAAGCAAACTGATGGTTTCTTGTCAGGTAGTGTTGTGATTAATCAAAGTCAGCAGAATGGGTTGTTTGTTTCTACATCAGAGTATTCCTTATCCAATGAAAAACATACCTTGACAGTTGAGGTAAAAGCAAATGTGGAGTTTGAGGTAAAATCAAATGTTGATTGGATAAAGCATGTTGAAACAAAAGGACTGAAGACATCACAGATTGTTCTTGAAGTTGCAGCCAATGAAGAGTATGATGATAGAGTAGGAACTGTTGAGGTTAAGCAGAAGAATGGTGATTTGAATGGCATTATCACTATTCACCAAGAAGAGAATTATGGCATTCTTGTGTCTCAGTCAGAGTATTCTATTTCTAATGAGGCACAAACCATTGAAGTTGAGGTGAAGTATAATGTTGAGTATGATGTGGTGATTCCAAGTGGTTGCAAGGATTGGATTTCTGTTGTGAGTACCAAAGGATTGTCATCAAGGAATTATACTATCTCCATTGCCAAGAATGAGACATATGACAATAGGGAGGACTCAATAACATTCAAGCAGAAGAACGGCTCATTAAGTGGAACTATCAAAATCTATCAGTCACAAACTGATGGGATTATTGCAGAGAAGAAGGAGTATGTTGTTTCTGCAGAAGAACAACAATTAAGTATAAAGGTTGCTTCTAATGTTGAGTATGAAGTGGTCATAGATGATGGATGTAAGGAGTGGCTAAAACAGATTCAGACAAAGGGGTTGACTGAAGAAATTCTTTTATTCCAAGTAGAAAAGAATGCAGGAGGGGATAGAAATGGCAAGGTGATTTTTAGGAATAAACATATTCAAGAGGAAGTGACTGTTAAACAGGAAGCAGAGGGGATAGTTGAGTTTAAAGATGCTTATTTTAAAGCGTATTGTGTTAAGAACTTTGATAAGAATAGCGATGGGGAGATTTCATATGATGAAGCTTTGAAGGTTTCTGAGATTTTCTGTTCATTTAAGACAATTAATTCTTTATCAGGGATAGAGTTCTTTAGAAATTTAACACTTCTTGATTGTACCGGTAATCAATTGACAAGCATTGATTTAAGTAGCAACACTACACTACTGGAATTGGATTGTAACGGTAATCAATTGACAAGCATTGATTTAAGTAGCAACACTGCACTAGTAAGATTGGTTTGTGGAGGTAATCAATTGACAAGTCTTGATTTAAGTAATAATACTGCTTTGAAGGATTTATTTTGTAGTGGTGGTCAGCTGACAAGTATTGATTTGAATAATAATACGAAACTTGAGTCATTGTCTTTTTATTATACACCCTTGGAGAGCCTTGATGTAAGTAATAATTCAGCTTTGATGAGTTTGACTTGTCTCAATAATGAACTGACAAGTCTTGATGTCAGCAACAATCCAGCTCTAAAAGAATTGATTTGTGAAGGCAATAAACTAGCAAGTCTGAATGTAAATAATAACCCGGAATTGATAGTCTTGTATTGTGGTAATAATCAACTGACAAATCTTGATGTGAGCAAGAATACAAAACTTGAGGCGTTGGGGTGTAATGATAATCAACTGACAAGTCTTGATATTAGCAAACATACAGCTCTACAATATTTAGAGTGTAGTGGTAATACGCTGAAGAGTCTTAACTTGAAAAATAATACAATACTTGAGACTTTGGGTTGTGAAAAAAATCAATTAACAAATCTTGATGTCAGTAAGAATACGGCTTTGATACGGTTATTTTGTAATAACAATCAACTGAAAAGTCTAGATGTGAGTACTAATACAAAACTTGAAGAGTTGGGATGTGAGAATAATCAACTGACTTTTATTGATATCAACAACAATACTTATATTTCTCGATTTGAGTGTGCTGATAATCAACTAACTAATATTGATGTTAGTAAGAATATGGCATTAATGCTTTTGAATTGCAGTAATAATCGACTTAATCACTTGGAAGTAAGTAAAAATGCCGCCATCAAAGAATTAAAATGCTTTGGTAATTGCTTAAAGAGCCTTGATGTGAGTAATAATGCTTTATTAAACAGTTTAGATTGTACTTCAAATCCTTATCTTACTGAGATATGGCTTAAGGCAGGGCAAATTATCAATTACTTTCACTACGATACAAATATTGCTACAATCAAATACAAATAATCGAGTAGGAGGTAAACGAAAGTAAAAGTTTATCTCCTACTTTCGTTTACCGACCTCTCACACCACCGTACGTGCCGTTCGGCATACGGCGGTTCCTTACATTTTGTGCATTTGAACATAGTAGT